>NPIF01000151.1_pt1 | contig 16827 bp, 14 predicted proteins | sample 8637461 | NCBI WGS metagenome assembly NPIF01 (sample SAMN07420641, study PRJNA396082) | bioreactor metagenome | isolation source: sample BR12 brine-fed electro-methanogenic bioreactor BR | place: Japan: Kochi | collected 2016-12-09
CAGCCGCAATGGGTATTGCAATTTTAAATGAGGATCAGTATCGAAAGCTGCAGACACTTGGAGAATTCGACACAACCACCTCAAGTTGGATCGAAACCCCAACTACAATTCGAGAGTTGGGTGGCGCGATCTTTGCAGACCGGCGCTATGATCATATCTTTGTGTATCACAACGGCGCGCATACGTTCTATGGATCCAGAGGTTTCCGAGGTTTATTACGGGTTTGAATTGTTTTTGCGAAGTAATCTAGTTCGCTCTAGGAATCGATATAATTGAAATATACCCTAAGGAAGGTGACAAATGGACGAAAAAACATCACCTGCCGACGATACATTGTGTGTGTTTTGCCTTGAAAGCGATCCTGATCTTTTGCATACTTTCGATTTCACATTCACCATGAAACGAGGTAGTAAAGGGGGAAAGGCGTACAAGGATATACCTTGTCATAGCAAATGCTTGGTAGATTTCAAGCGAGATAAAAATGCAAAATATTCGATCATTGGGACGCTTGTTTGCATGATTCCAGCGATCTTCATTTGCAAGGTCGATTTCACAAATTGGTATAGTATTCTAATTGGCTTTGCATTTTCAGCTTTTGTTGGAATAGGGTTGGTTAGTTCTCTGCTTTCTCAAGCTGATTTTGAAAAGAAGTATGAGATTTGGCGAAGAACGCAAAGATGAGTTTTTGACTACATCCAATGTAGGTGAGAAAGTTTGTTTAAAAACTATGACTGAAGAATGGGGAAAAACTCATAGATAGCTGGAGAACTACAATGTACCATTATCTTTGAGTCTCTGGATGATCTCGTCCATCTTACTTTCTGGAACATATTCTTCGAAGCCACTACCCAGACTGAAACGGACAGCCTGATACACGATCTCTCGATATTCTTGCGGGTAGGGTGATTCCAGCTTGAGGACTGTTTCCATTCCAGTTATGACCTGTGCAGCGATCTCTTCCATACTTTTTTGCATCACACTCAATTCGCTTCCCATTATGTCCCGAAAGGTTTCGCTGCTATCTTGCGTTTCGTGCTCCTCTGAAAGTAATCTCGCCCAAAGCATATAGGAATCAAGGTGAATTTCTACTGTACGGGGCCAATTCTTGACCATCAGATTATATGGTTCGCTCAAGCCGGTGCAGGACTGGCGGCGAAAATCAGTGCGCAGGATGACCACAGGTTTACCAAGGAATTTCGCCACCGAAAATTCAACTACCGTTCCTGAATCTAACTCCAAACCATCCAAACGAGCCAGGATGAGATCAGCTTGCATCACTTGTAGAAGATCATCATTCCTGATGTAAGCCTCAACATTAGATATACCCAACATCTGTAATTCTTTGGATTGGGGCAGGATCAGCTTAAATTTACCGTTCGATAATCGCCAAACATATTCCTTGATGAGGATATTGGTTGATAACTCGTCTTGCGTGAATAATCCACCCGCCGAGTAAACTGTGTAAGGACCCAAAGAGTGTGCGTTGCTGGAGATTGGCTTATTCTCTTTCCTCTTAGTCATGGATCCACTCCTGCTGTATTTCTACTTTACGCCACCTCAGCGCCGTAAGCCTCGGTAAAGGCTGCCTGTGCGTATTCTTCTGAAGCGTATGCGAAACCTTTATCACCCCATTTGGTTCCCCAGGAGTTGCGGATGATGTATTCTTTATCGCTGGTATACCCGACCAACGCGATCGCATGACCACCATTCTTTATAGGAGTACCATATTCCGTAAAATGGGCGGTATTGGGGTTGGCATCCTTGAACTGCTCATCAACGACCAGGCGGGTCACCACGGGACCTCTACCGCTCAATAGGTAGGTTCTCATGCGGTCGTTTTTCTGGTACTTCTTTGTTTTCAGGTCGATACGGCGCACCAGTTTGAACTTAGCCGCTTCATCATAGAAATCATCCACTCTTCCTTCGTACAACCCGCCGTGGAATGGCAGCATTTTTTCGAGCACGATCCCATTGCGGTAAACGACCTCAAGTGCAGACAATATACGCGTACCAGATTTTTCTATGAACGTGGTCGGACGGTAGATAATGTTGTCAATCTCTTTGGATGCCATCCAAACGTAGCGGGGAGAGAACTTATCCGACAGGGAAGTCTTGTTGGTCTCGTTCGCGAAATACCAGCGCAGGAATGAATCTGCCACTGCCCAGCCAACGCACGACCCGGTCTTGCCCTGGTTGCTGACCGGCCAGTTGGGATCCTGATATGTTTTCCCATCTGCCCATTCAGGTTGGATTTCGCCAACTTCAAAAGATACTGCAAGCTGTTCATATGACATGGTGGGGTCGGATTCAACGCAATTGAGAATTCGTTCTTCTCCAGCACTTTGGATCACTTTAACGGTATCCATCTCTACTCCATTTCATCTAGTAAATATAGACAATAGTTGAGATCTGTATTTTATTTTGATGATGATGGAACCTGGATGCCCCATTCACCAACCAGTTTCACCGCCAGATCGCGCGTCAATCCGGTGCCGAAACCCCATAGGAACATATCGCGATAATGCGCAAAAGAACCGAAGTCCGCTTTGCTGAGATATTGGTCCAACCCGATCATTACCAAAATGGCAATCGCGGTCAGCCAGGTGGTGAAATTGAAGATCGCTAAGGCTTGTTTTGCTTTCAGCTTTAACTTCTTTCTCGGCTTTTTATCATCGCGCTCTTCCACGAAGAGCCTTTTCATATCTTTTACTAAAAGATCTTTTTCAGCAAGTAATGCAATTCGTTGACCAGCTTCTTTTTTGAGGGCGTCGAAATCACTTATGACAGCCGCAAAGTCTTTCGGTTCGGGGATCTTTACATTAACATCCGTGTTGATGTCGACAGGTTCAAACGCATTCATCCGTTCGATCAAAACCTTACCGCGGTCCTTGAATTTTTTATCCAGATTGGGTTGGTCAATGAAAGCAATTAATTCCTGAAGAAGATTCAAGTATGACTGGGCCGGTTCATGTATTCGTGTAATATCGCTATCGAGTGTTCTCAGTTCTGCGTAATCCTCCGCAAGCCGTTTATCCAGGATATTTTGCAGGTATAGACGGAAGGATCTCAGGTAATCAGATTCTATTACGACCGTCTGAATTTTTGATAACAATGTCTGGATACGTTCTACCAGAGTATTGAATTTTGCCTTGTCCTTCTGCCAGCGGTTCCATTTGCTGAGAAATGCCTCTGCTTGGCTAATGAGATTCGTAGCGGGAGCAAGATCGGTGACGGACTGATCAGTGATCTGCCTGCGCGCATCGGATAACCTGCGTTCGATGGTGTTGATGAAAACCTCACTATGCTCTTTTCCCACAAGCGTGGGCAGCGCTTCTTCCATATTCTGTATGCGTACCATTAACAAATCGCGGTTGCGGTATTTCTGGATGTACTGGGTGATGGCAATCGCCAGGAGCAATCCCAGGCAGAGCACAACGAATGGTAGCAAGATGCCGTGTTTGACATACACTTCGATCGGGATTTCCAGGTCCGGCGCATTATCAAAGGAGATCCATGCTTTACCAATATATTTCCCGGCCTGGGCATTCTCGTAATTGAAATCAAAGGTGACCTCCGGCGAACCTGCATTATCAATGATCGCTGGAGTGATCTTGCTGCTTGGAAAGATCTTTTCAGGAGTATCTTCGGATTTGAGGTCCATGGTTTGAACCTGTAGCCCTGTCAGATCTACCTTCCCACTGGTCTCATGGATCACAATGGATCGTGGACACTCATTGCAGCCAACATTGCTGATCCCGGAAACAACCAGCTTTGTGTCTTCTCTCATCACCGCGGTTCCCTGGGGTATTTCAAGGGATGAGACTTTGATCGCGATCGAGATCGGCGCAGCATTGGCGGCAGGGGCGGGTTGATCCCACTCTATCATCAGTGTACCTTCCCATTTCCCGACTTCTTCGATATTGGCAATGTTCACCACCCAGGCGGTACGGGTGGTTCCCACTTCCATACTTCCATTGGATGGTACGATGGTGATATCAGCTGGTTGAATGGCATAACTGGTGTCTGCATCCACTGGGGTTAGTTCCGATGCAGTGATGTACACACCGCTCAGTTTCAGAGTGGATTTGAGATAAAAAGTATGGGTGAACTTCCCGGATGCCTTCACCGCTTCAATTTCGATGGTTTCCGGCGCGGTAACCTCTGGCGCAGCCGCATCCTGGCTCACAACCTCTTTTGCAAAAACGGTGGGGGTTGCTGCGAGCAACAGAATAAATACGAATATGACAGTCCAGATTGCTTTCTTCTTCATCCGATTCCTCCTGCGATAAAAAAAAGAACGAAGAGGTGAGAATGAAAGGGCTGTATTGTGTTCATACCCCTGGAACAGAACCCGCTGCAATGCGTTCTCATAGTAGCATATCTGGCAATTCAGAATCAAGCTACTGAAAAGAACCCATTCCTAGTCTTGTCAAGGGAGTAGGATAATTCCGATCACATAGGGCAGCATGGCGATCAAAGCCAAGGGAGCGAATCTTTTCTTGGTAGTGTTGTTATTATCCCAGTTAAAAAGGAGGACTGCCAGTGAAAATGCCAGCAGCCCGCTGACCGCCAAAATGATGACCGAAGCCCAGGGGGAGAAATCGCCTGCATATCCAAATGCCAGGCCTTTGAATGCGTTCATGGCATGCGTGGGTGGTAGGATCTGGGCGATCTTTTTGGCGAAGTCCGGCAGCAAGCTATAGGGGAACATCATGCCGCCCAACAGGTTCGAGGGGATGAAGAATAGCTGCGACCACAGTACCGTCGCACGAGTGTTGGGAGAGATGACTCCGATCAATACGCTCAGCCCAGCGCATGCAAACGACATCGCAAAAAAGACGATGATGAAGTTCAACCAGTTTACCGGAAGTTGCGCATTGAAAAGAAGGGGCGCGGAAATGATGATCACCAGCGTTGCGAGGACTAGATGAAGCAGGGTGGTAAGGGCTGCGATCACCAGGATGGATATGGCGGGGACGCCGTTGATCTTGTAACTACGGAAGATCCCTTTTTCCCTGGCGTTGACCAGCGGATCGGGTATTCCCAGGAAGGTCGCTGAAATGATCGTGAATACGACCATTGCCGGGATCATGGTATTCAGGAAATCTGGCATGATGGCGCCCATCACAAATCCCATCATCAGGAAGAAACCCAGGGGCAGCAGATAATTCATGATGAGCAGCGTTTTGTTGCGAATGCCGGTCTTGAACTCGAATAACAAGTGATTTGTGAAGGCTCTCATTGTATTCCTCCATTGGACGTGATCTCTAAGAAGCGCTCTTCCAAAGTCGGTCTCTCGACACGCAGGTCAATGAGGGTATCCTCCTCTGTTTCGATCAGGGTGATGATATCCGGAAGCGTGCTGGCGATATTGGTGCTGAATAATATGGAATACTCATCTTTATAGAATTGCTGTGCGACAGCTGATATCTCCTTCTCAGAACTGGCCAGACAGGCTTTTTGCGTACGTACAGAGACTTTGGTGAGCCCGGCGCCAGTGGCGGTGATTTCCATGGGGGTGCCTGTAGCTGCGATCTTTCCATTCAGCAGGATCGCCACCCGGTCTGACATCTCCTCGGCTTCTGCCATATCGTGCGTTGCCAGGATGATGGTGGTGCCGTTCGATTGGAGTTCGCGCATCATCTCGTGCAGTTCAACGCGTGATGCCACATCGAGCCCGGCCGTGGGTTCATCCAGGAAAAGAATGGCGGGCTCATGCGCCACCGCCAGCGCGATGGCCAGGCGGCGCTGCTGCCCGGTGGATAGTTCATAGAATTGCGCCTGGCGTTTAGCACCCAACCCAAGCCGTTCGATGAGGTCCAGGCGTGGGGCAACCGCATGGTAGGCACAGAAGAACTGCATGGCTTCGTCAGGTGTGATATTTTCGGGTAGGCCAGAGGATTGCAGTTGGACTCCGATCACATTCTTAAGTTTGCGCGGATCGCGGCTGGGATCTATATCCGCAACGCGCAGGGAGCCGCCATCCGGGATTCGCAAACCTTCCAGGCTTTCCAACGTGGTGGTCTTGCCTGCTCCATTCGGCCCGAGCAGGCCGAATATCTCACCTTTTTGCACATCAAAGCTGATATCCTCCACAGCGACAAAATCACCATACGATTTGCAAAAATCCTTGACATGAACCATTACTTCGGACATATAACCACCTTCCTTTTGTCTGAGTATTATTCTAGAACCATATCCAGGTAAAGTACTGATCTTTTCTATATGCTCTGCGTATACTATTTAGCTTTCATCCCCAAAAATCAGTCAATTCCTATCTTAATTAAAGGAATAGATAAATTATAGCAGGAGAGGATATTTAATACATTTTTCGCGTTGTTTATCGTTTTAAAGAACCGCAAATTAAAGAAACCATTTAAGAAAAAACGTTGGAAAATTTCAGTACTCTATCTGTTCAATAAAATGTTGTCCTCAACACCGGTTGAAACAACTCCTTACGTTTTTTGCAGACACTATCCACTGCGCATTGCGAGCAGTCCGGATCTGTCATCTCCGGGCAGTGGCTGCGGATGTAGCTGAAAAAGAACCAGTCCACCGCACCGATAGGTTTGCCTGATAGTTTTTTCACTTTTTCCTGGATTATGTAACCCGCTAAACGTACTGCCCATTCTTCATCTGTACTCAGCAGTATTCGTTGGGCTAATTTTTGCTCCAGGTCATAATCCAACACGTTCACCAGACCCTGACGGAGGATGGCGCGCATGCAGTGGTAATCCACCACCGGGGCAACCGTTTCATCACTGCCAAAGCGCAGAAATGCCTCCGGGCGCTGGCTGACGCTGAGCGCCAGCAGATTGCTCTTCTTGCGGATGGGATCTTCCTTGTACCCGCCGACATGGTCCAGCATGCGGATAAACGTATCCAATGGTTGACCGGAAGCCATCGCTTTCTCGACAAACGTCGCCGGGTCCAGACCGAGCGCCAACATATCCCTGCCGTATACGTTCGCCATCTCCACATGCAGATCCAGTGCGGGCATGGGTTGGCTGCCATCATCTGCGCGGAATACTTCTGACATTTCTTCCAGTGTGACCTTGGCCTGTCTTTCTGGCAGGAAAAAACCCGGGTCGCGATCGATCAGGCGGGTATAGGCGGCGTACAGGTAGGCAGAGCCTTTGCGGCGTACACCGTCGATCTCAGCGATGAGCGGTTCGTGATAACGTCCGTTCTTTTCAGTCCAGAAGCTGAACTGCTGCAAGGTGACGGCGAAGAAAAAATCCAGCGCTGCCGGATGATCTGCCGGGGGTAGGTAATCGCTGACGAACCCGAAGGGATCTGCGTCGGATAGATCTTTCACAACTGCCGCGACTTTTGCGATCTGTGTTTCGTCGAGAGCGACGCGCGCATCCAGTGGAATGGGGGGTGGTGCGTCATCCACCAGCAGCGCTTCCGGTCCAATCCCTTCGATCTTCTCGCTCGCCAGTTCTGCTGCTAGCATGGCTGCCTTGACGGGATGTTCTCCCAGCAGCAGGTTCGCCACCGCTGCGCCGCAGAAAGCTTCTCCTGCACCGGTCAGGTCGTTGACGGTGATTTTTTTTGCATGCACATGCGTACGATATTCTCCCTGGATGACTAGGGCGCCCCTTTCAGCGAGTGTAATGAACAAAGTATGTCCGACTTTGGCTTGAGCGTCTTCAACCGATCCGAAGAGGATGCCGGCTTCTTCTTCGTTCATGAAGGAAGCCTGCGAGTGTTCCAGGAGATAATGAGTGATGGCTGCCTGCTCGGAGACGTTACGACGCCAGGTGCCGATGGTTACATACTTCGCGCCGCGCTGCAAACTCAGGTCAAGGAAGGTCTTCTGAACGGATGCATCTCCCATAGCGGTGATGTGTACACCATCGTAAGGGGATAGGTCCTGCGGGAATGTGCTCGGGTCGATCTCGCGTTCCGAGCGCAGATTTTCCATCAGGTAATTCGCCGTATCCTCATTGTGTGCGATCTCAAAGCGAGGGATAAGCTGCGGGTCTATGGTAGGTCCCAACCATTGCTCCAGGCGTTCATTAAGCGGAGTGAGTGTTTGTGGGATGGGCTTTGGTTTAGGTCCGAACATGGATACCTTAACACCGCTGCGCCGGGCTGCCATGCTCATATACATGCCTGCACCGCCCATGGTGTGGTGTGTCTTTCCTTTTACATGGATGGTGTCCAGGGATGGGCTGCCGATCACCAATAGATGCATATTCCACTCTCCTGATATTCTGCAGCATTAATTGTAATGCAGAGTATGTGACTCTTTTGAATGTGTTCCGAGAACGAAATGAAGTGTATTAGCAAATTAATATTCTGACGCCGATTGCCTTATAGCTGTACCAGCAATTTAGGGAATATAAATGATCAAAGAATACTATCTGGGCAATATCGGATAACGAAAGGAACTGTTGCTGAATTGATATAGGATATTGAGGAAAAACATCCTGGATCAGATTATGAAAACAAGATATTTCACATTGTGATCAAAGCAAAATTTTAATTTTTAACCAATTTTCTTTCATCAAGTAGCTTCCACAAAACGATCAAAATAATTGGAATTTCAATTATTACTAATCGCAGGTATCTATTCATAGGTGGAAGGGGTGGGAAGGTTTGAGCAATGATAAAAATGGATGCATTGCTTATAAAATGAATAAAGACTGCGGGCCAAATAGAATGAGTGATCAGTACAAGAGCAGCTACCCAAAAATCCCAAACGCTCGCATACAACGAATTCAGGAGAATGATCTTGATTTCTTGTGTATCAACACTAAAGAAAAGGTAAATCAAGTGAGGTACTCCAAATAAAATCGCAGATATGAAAGCGCTTTTTAATTTGCCATTCTTGTGTTTTTCCCATGCTGAAAAAAGAAAGAATAATATCAAACCCCGAAAGAGTAATTCTTCGGCTAAAGCAACGAGAATCTGAGTGGCTGCTATTATTTTCGTGCCCGGTGATTTCAGTAGAGTGAATAAATTGAGCGGAAAATTCCCGAAATAAGCAATAATTTCCCCGAGTAATATATAGATACCCAATAATATAGAAAGGATTATTGAAGATCTCATCCCTCCGGTGATACCAGTCTTTTCCCATAACCCAAATTTGTTGATGATTAGGAGAACAATCAGTATTCCAGCCGCTCGGGATGCGTTATGAGCACCTGTAGAGGTAAAGGATACTCTAAATATGATTGCGTATATAAAAGCAAAGATCCCTGAAGCAAGCATCCAAATAAGAATTAATAACAAGCAGAATAAAATTGGTTTGCTTCTTATAAAGTGATTTAACATGCGTTGGCCTCACTTCTTTGAACTTATTATAGGCTGGAAATTTTTATACTAAGTTGTATATTTATCAATCTCCAGTTTCCCTTCTGGTGGCATGATCAGGTTTGTATCACGTTTGGTGATAAAGCAGGATGCTGATCAAGGTTCGGATAGCTTCATTTACTTCAGACTTTATTGGAGTGATTGTAAGGTTTCAGTCGATAATGAGGATTTGAATTCGTTCAGGATGGGAGCGGGGAAGTTAGTGTTCATTTTATTGACCTTACACAACGAAACAGGTTATCTACTTGAGTAGGTGGGCTGCCTGTAGATAAGGATCATTTTCCGGATCTTTGGAGATATAGCCAGAGGCTCGAATGAAACCAAGCATCCCGGGCGAACGAGTAGCTGGCGGGGTTATCTGGCGTGACCAGGGCGGCGGCATGCGCATTGCCAGAGATGCGCCCAACAGAGCACATGTTTGCAAAATGACGAAGATAGTGTAATTTTGATAGATTCCAAAGAAGATCAGGCAGGTTGTGATATTCGGAACATGGGTGGTAATTACCTTCAGTTTGATTGACCAGGGTGAATCATGTTCGGGTGATATGTACACATCCCAATAGTAATCCTGCCAAAGCCACTGCCAGATCGCGATCATAAAATAGGCCAAGAGCCATGCTTGATAGGGTTGCCATCCACTGCCAATGGCTTGTGCAACATGATAGAAACTGAGAAAAAGTAGACCGGAGGCTGCTCCCCAAAATAAGCCAAACAAGGTTTGCGGAATCACATCCAGCTTGCGCTCGAAGCGTAATGTGTAGCGAGCCCAGATTACCCAATACGCCATGCTTACTAATATGAACAAGCCTATTACCCATACCCACCATGCAGTATCCCCCAATTGTTCCGAGGTGGCAATTGGATCTGAAAGTAGCGCATCCAAGGTGCCTGTACCAATCGCGGTCAGATAACAGGCGCAGAAGTAAACACCTGCTCGTAACCACGCCGCTTCGGGTACAAAAAAGTCCGGGGGATGGTGACGGTGGCGCACTAGGAGGATTCCGATCATCGTTAGCATGAAGATCAAAATGACAAGTGCCAGGATTGGATACGTCATACTTCTATTATAAAGAGTAATTTTTAGGAGAGGTACGAAGACGGTACTTAGAGAAGTCATTCAAATGATCTTTGTTGGTTAACATTATCCAAAATTTGAACGTAAATATGTCCATGAAATCTTTATATAATGAAACTACAGGTAAGTGAGGAAAAGATAGGTGTAATTTGCATTAATCCACTTCTGTACCCTCAATGAAAAAATCTTATATAAACTGATCCATGTATTACACCATTTATATTCGGGAGGTTGTCATGCCGTTATTTGGTCCGAACATAAAAAAAATGGAGAAAAATGCAGATATCGAGGGGTTAAGCAAGGCATTTAAACATGAAAATAGCAGAACAAGACAAGAAGCTGTTCTGGCACTTGAGCGGCTGGGATGGAAGCCGCAGAATGATGCAGATAAAGCCTGGGTTCTTGCTGTAAAAAGGAATTGGCAGGATGTGATCGCGTTGGCTGAAACGGCGCTCCCCGCGCTCTTTGGAGTAATGAGCCATTCCCAAAAGGCCATTGCAGAAGAGGCTGGGGACGCTTTGGAGAAGATCGCCTTATCTGATCCTGAAAAATACTTGCCAATCCTGTGCGCAGCACTCAATAACCAGTTGATCGAGACCAGCCTAGGTTCAAAATTGGATCATGCACGCAGCCGCACCGCAAGAATCCTGGGGAAGATGCGCGATGGAAGGGCGATCCCACCTCTTTTGAAAAGCGCAAAGAATTTTCATGACCTTGATTATCGTCAACATAAAAATGAGCTACAGCCAACTAAAACAGTTACAGCAAAAAGTGATGCGTATTCCATACTTGTAAAAAAAGTGATCCAAGAGATCGGTCCAGCAGCCATACCAACCCTGAGCGAAATGTTGGACAGTAAAAAGGAAAGCACTCGAATTGAGGCAATCAACGCTCTGGGGAGTATCCATGATGAACGTATCTTTGAAATACTCGTGAGTACGCTGCAGGATAAGAGTGTAAGCATCCGGAATGCTGGTCTTACCGCTTTAAGCCGAATAAACGATGAACGAGTGGTGGATTACCTGGTGGAAGCGTTGCGCGATAAGCATTATGCAGTTCGGAAAAATGCCTGCACGCAGTTGATCAAGCGCTCCTGGCGGCCGACCAACCCGGAGGAAAAGGTCTATTTTGCGCTGGCAAAATTATTCCAAAATATGAAAAGAGAGGGGATACAAACTGTGGATTGGAAGGCATTGCGTTCGGTGAGTCGTGAGACAGTCCACCCTTTGATCCGTTCTTTGGATCTTGAGGGTGATATTTTTTATACAGTGCAAACCTACAAAGCGAAAAAATTCGTTCAAGAGCCAGCTAGAATTTGGGTGATCGAAATGCTTGTCAAGAACGGGAAGAGAGCCAAACCAGAACTTATGGAAGCACTGCAGGATCCAGACCCAATGATTCGCCAGGGAGCTGAAGAGGCATTAAAAAGGATCAGATGATCATCAATCTTTTCCATATTATTGGGCAAAAAGCAAAACCTATTCAAGGAAATGCGCATGAAAAACAAAGCAATCCTCTTTTTTGTGATAATCGGCATCATTCTCTGTTCTTGTAAACCGCAGATGTCCATTGAAGATCAAATGCAGGATGTTCTTGATAGGGGTATCACCAAGTATGACGTGCACGGGGTTTCAGCTACGGTGATCTATGCGGATGGTGAAATATGGAACGGTGTAAGTGGGATATCTCATGATGAAGTTCCCATTGAACCGGGTATGCTGTTCGCGATTGGGAGTGTCACAAAGAATTTTGTGGCAGCACTTGTGCTGGATCTGGCTGAAGAAGGAGTGTTGTCCTTAGAAGATCCATTGAACATGTGGCTGCCTGACTATCCTCATGTTGATGGCGAGATCACCATCCGGCAATTGCTGAATCACACCAGCGGACTTTATATGTTTTGGGATAATCAGGAAATTTGGGATGAACTAAAAAGAGATCGGGAGCGGTACTGGACCCCTGAAGAGGTATTGGAATATATCCAGGAGCCGGAATTTCCGGCTGGGGAGGGCTGGAGATATTCGAACACCAACTATTTATTACTAGCGATGATCATTAATAAAGCCACCGGAGCGAACCTCTCCACTGCATTAAAGGAACGATTTTTCCAGCCGCTTGGGCTTTCTGATTTTTATCTCTCCCAGGAGGAAACTATACCCGCCAACCAGGCGCACGTGTACAGCGATAACTTTGAGGGAGGGACACCTGTTCGAGATGTGACCTTTGAACCGAGGACTTCCCATGAGAGCATCACCTATGGTTCTTCGGGCATCTTCACCACATCCGAGAATCTGGCACGTTGGTCCCATGCCCTATTCGGAGGAAAAATTCTTGAGGAGAATTCTTTGCAAGAAATGTTGACTTTTGAAACATTTAGGCCAGTTTCAAATATGAGAGCTTATGGATTGGGTGTGCAGGAGTTCAAGCGAAACATAACCTCCGGCGAACGCGGGATCGGGCATGCGGGTGGCAATATCGGAACAAGCACATACATGGTATATCTTCCCGAACAACAGGTCAGTATCGTGGTGATGATCAACGCTTTTCCCAACGAAGGTGCAAAAGCCATAACGCGCGGTTTAATCAGAGTTATTCTCAAAGATTTGAACGCATATGGGATTATTAATATTATTCGTGCAAACCTGTACTATTCCATTATTGTCATCCTTGCTATTGGCTTCTGGACAATTGTCCTTATAAGAAAAATAATGAAAAAGCGCGAAACGTGACCAGCTCCTGGTCAACGTTGAGCCTTCCATAGATTGTTATTTCTTATATTTCTTTTAGTTTCTAAAGGGATCCTTTCTTTCTACAATGGAAACATGAATGCTATTAACAAGAACTATATGTTTACTTCTTTGCTATTTTTCTTCGCATACCTGATCGGTGCTTGTGTTCCGCAAGAATCTATGGCGCCGACTCTTACTCCTTTACCGACGCAGGTGAATCCGCCAACGCAGCCGATCGTTGAGGAAGAGGTTCAACCTTTGGCGACCGGATGGGAGGTGGAATTGGTCGTGCAGGATCTGGACATTCCCTGGAGCGTGGTATTTCCACAAGAGAACCGCATCCTCATCACGGAGCGAACGGGCAATATCCGCGAGGTTGTGGATGGCGTATTGAATCCGGAGGTTGTTTTCACCTTTGAAGAGGTGACAGCCGTAGGCGAAGGGGGGTTGATGGGTATGGCGCTGCATCCCAATTATGATCAAAATCGCTATGTTTATGTATGCTACGCAACTTCCCTGGACGGTGGCATGATCGACCGCGTTGCCCGTCTGGTCGACACACCCGGAAATATGCAGCTGGATACGGTCATCCTCGATAATATCCCGGCAGCACGCTTCCATGCTGGCTGCCGCCTGAAATTTGGACCGGATGAAAAATTGTACATAACCACGGGTGATGCTCTCGCTCCTGATCTGGCGCAGGATAACAATTCATTGGCTGGCAAGATATTGCGAGTGAATGATGATGGTAGCATCCCCGAGGACAATCCTTTTCCAAATTCGCTAATTTACTCCATCGGGCATCGTAATCCGCAGGGTATCTCCTGGGATTGGACATCTGGGGTCATGTATGCTTCGGAGCACGGTCCCTCTGGGTTTGATGGGCCGGGTGGTGGCGACGAGATCAATATCATTATCCCGGGTGGGAATTACGGCTGGCCGCTGGTTTCTCATGACGAAGTGCTGGAAGGGACGATCAATCCCATCATCCAGTTCACACCTGCTGAGGCGCCTGCTTCGCTGCTCTTCTATGATCGGGATGTTTTACCATTCTTTACAGGGAACCTGTTCTTTGGCGCATTACGCGGTGAAGGTGTGATGCGCTTGATATTGGGTGAAGATGGAAAGAGCATTCAGAGTTTTGAAAAGATCATCCGCAACGTTGGCAGGGTAAGAGAGGTGACCATTGGATCGGATGGATACATTTATTTCACCACCAGCAATCAAGATGGTCGTGCGGACCCCCGTGCGGGGGATGATAAGTTGTTCCGCATTATCCCGACCTTTAATTGATCGGAATACTTTTCCACACAAGCCAGAAGATTGTTCCCTAGGCTAATTTAATATTTCTATCATCATTAATTAAACAAGTAGTAGTATTGAATTTTAGTAATAAACGTCCCTGCAGGTTCGGGGCGAACAGGTATTTTGCCAAATATGATACGACTGATGTTATAGCTGTCCGAAGTATACGTAATCGTAAAAGTTCCACTTTGAAAGACTGATTCTTCTTGCACTTCTCCCAGAAGGTCCCCTTCAAGATTATAGGCTTGCATTGTGTATGTATTATCAGATCCAAAGAATGTGATCGTTACCTGGAGGACTGGCATTTCAAAGAATGTGATCTCAATTGGTATAGTGTTGCATAGATCAATTTCCCCAGGTCGCGCTGCTGAAAGAGAGTTTACACCAATTGAGGGGAGGGCTTGATGGATTGCGACAACATTTGCGTCTTGACAATAAGGAGGATCGCGAAACTCATCTGGTCCGGGGTATCCAGCCAGTAATATTCCTGCAGAGCTATATTCATTACCTTCCAGAAGAATGTCTGAGGTGATCGGAGTTTCATCTACGAATGTGTCAAAGCTAATGCCATACATTTCATCTTCTCTTATAAGAGATCTGTGGAATTCAATTTGAGTAATATATGTTCCTGCTGGTTCAGGGCGAACAGGCATATCACCAAATACGATACGGCTGATATTGAAGCTATCCGAAGTATATGTTATCGTGAAAGTTCCGCCTTCAAAGATAGATTCTTCTTGTACTTCTCCCAGTAAATTACCTTCAAGGTCAAAAGCCTGTAATGTGTAGGTATTATCAGACCCGAAAAACGTGACGGTAACTTGACGAACTGGTGATCGAAAGAAATTGATTTCAATAGGTATTGTGTTGCAGCTATCAATTTCACCAGGTCGTGCCGCTGAAAGGTAATTTGCACCAATTGAAGGGTGGGCTTGATGGATCGCGACAGCGTTTGCATCGTGACAATAAGGAGGATCGCGAAACTCATCTGGTCCGGGATGTCCAGCCAGCGATATTCCTGCAGTGCTATATTCATCACCCTCCAGAAGAATATCTGAGGTGATCGGAGTTCCGTCTACAAACGTGTTAAAGTCGATGATTACCTTCACATAATCATCATCAGTAGAAGGTTCAGTTGATGTAACGGGATTACACGATACGCTAAAACATGCAATGAGCAGTAAGATTATAAAAATTGATCTTGAGCGATACATTATTACCTCCTTACAGAAAAAAACTGAAATTTACTTTTTTACATATTTATTACAACCATTCGCAATAAATCATCCTTATTTCATAAGAAAAAAAACCACCATCTCTACTGGCGGTTTTCAATATTTTTCACAGAATCTTGAAGGTATAAATACCTCCGCTAATTTCACAAATGTGAGTACGTCCTTATTATACAAAATTGCAATGGCTTTTCAATAACGCTCGCGGCGAGAGAATTTGGACATCTGACTTCTTGTACCCTATTCAAGAGCAGAGTAGTTTAAAAGGTAACATAGCATTCATAGTTACAACAGCGGTTGCACCCGAAAATGGGGAAGGGGGACGAAAATAATATGCGTTGAGATTAATATATAAATCATGAGTTGAATCAATACTAATCTTGTCAGATAATGTGTGTACAAATTGATTCATGGGAAATTGTAAAAAAGGAGTGAACTATATGTCCGAGAAAAATATCTCCTCCAGAGAAATTTCCATAATGATCGAGAGATTATTTACTGCAAAGGCTGTGTCTGACATTACCAGTGCAAAGAATGCTTTACTGGAAATCGGTCCGCCGGTTGTTGAGCCTCTCATAACGCACCTGACAAATAAGAAGAGGGTGTCCCAGACGGCGTTTACACTGGCGAAACTGGGGGATGCACGAGCTGTCCCCGCGCTGATTGAAGTCTCCAAGCTTAAGAATACCCAATACCGGAATGCGGCGGTGAGAGCTTTGAGCCAGCTAGGCGGCCCAGGAACTGTGGAGGCCATCATCACCGTTCTGGAAGATAAGGAAGGTGTGGCGAAAGAATGGGAAAGAAATGTTTATCCTCCAGCCCGCCAGATCGCCATCGAGGCTCTCGCAGATCTGGGTGATCCGAAGGGAATCGATATCTTGATCGAGCTGCTGGACGACCCCTTTGACAAGATCCAGGAAGCAGCTTTGAAAGCATTGCGGACATTTGACCATCCAAAGGTAAAACAGGCGATTGAAGCAAGAGCGAATAAGAAGGCTTTTATGAAGGATGGAAAGTTCGCTATTTACCATTTCACACAGACCAATCTGGGCAATCCGCTGGACCTTGAAGTGAGAACAGAGATGTACTGCGTTTACTGTAAATATCTCCGGGATCCCAGCTTCACGAAGTCTATCGGGATCGGGGAATGCTCCAATTACGGTTC
>NPIF01000688.1_pt1 | contig 16826 bp, 14 predicted proteins | sample 8637461 | NCBI WGS metagenome assembly NPIF01 (sample SAMN07420641, study PRJNA396082) | bioreactor metagenome | isolation source: sample BR12 brine-fed electro-methanogenic bioreactor BR | place: Japan: Kochi | collected 2016-12-09
ATCGATGAGATCGTGGTCTTCCATCCCCTCCTGAGGGAGCATATGGCGGAAATTGCTGATATTCAGCTGAAGCGCGTGGCGCAGCTCCTGGAAGAGAAGGGTTATCACCTCGAAGTGAGCGATGCTGCCCGCACCTACCTGGCTGAAAAGGGATACGATCCCAGCTTCGGCGCGCGCCCGCTCAAACGCACCATCCAGCGCGAGCTGCAGGACCCGTTGGCGCTGAAGATATTGGCTGGGGATTTCATGGAGGGGGATACCATCCACGTGAATGTCAGCAAGGATGGGCTGGAGTTCGTGAAAGGGAAGTAAGAAATTTGAAAGAACAGAAGAAGGCTGCCGCTTTATGGCAGCCTTCTTCTTCTATAAGCCTCTACGTCATGCAGAGCGCAGCGAAGCATCTCGCCCTATGTTGAAAGTATCACCACGCAATAGGACATCCTTTACGTAGGTTGCATGTTATTTCCCCAAAAGATGATCAGTTCTACTCTACGACTTATTGAATTTACACCCCTTCATTTGGTGAGATCCTTCGGTCGCGCTGCTCCCTCTGGATGACGTTGTGATGGGAACTTGTATTTCTCGCAAACTCTCTGATACCACTACAATAGAAAGTCAATGCGACCAAATCTAAACCTCTACGTCGTGCAGAGCGCAGCGAAGCATCTCGCTCTATGCCGAAAGCACTACCCCGCAATAGGACATCTTCTATGTAGGTTGCTGGACGTTTCCTCTTCTGATTAGCTTGTACTCTACGACTCTTTGGTTCTATACTAATGCTTTTGGTGAGATCCTTCGGTCGCCTTGCTCCCTCTGGATGACGTTGTGACGGAGATTCGTATTTCCTGCCAACTTTCTGATACCACTACTATAGTAAGTCTATGCGACCAAAACAAAACCTCTACGTCATGCAGAGCGCAGCGAAGCATCTCGCTCTATGCCGAAAGCACCGCCACGCAATAGGACATCCCTTTCCCATAAGGTTGTGTTTGCTTATATCCATTGATAGGCTGAGGGAACTTCCAACCCGAGTAGGATGGACGAATTTGATTTTCGACTTATGATGACCCTGAATGATATGCTCCTCTGAGAGCACCTATCCATTTATCATATCGGCATGAAAGCGAGAAAATGAAATGAATGCAATGAAAATCTATCTTCTACTAGCTATTCCCTTGCTCATCTTGAGCGCTTGTTCTCCCTCCGCGCTGCAGGATCAAGAAACTGCATTGGCTGAACCAGTTGTTGAGACCAATGGCGTCACTGAAAATCCAACCAACGGCGATTCCGCTGCTGAGATCGTTTTTGCGGAGGAAGATCTGGATTCAGCCCTGGATGACGGAGATGTGATCGAAGTGCTGCTGCAGGATGACACGATCCTGGTTGATGGTGCAGCACAGGAGGACACCACACTCACCATCCAATCTGCGGGAACCTATCACCTCAGCGGAACTTTGCTCGATGGTGGTATCTTGATCGCTGCTGGGGATGAGGATAAGGTAACCCTTATCCTGGATGGGGTCCAGATGACCAGCAGCACGGGCTCCGTGATCAACGTGCAGAATGCCGAAAAGACCATCATTGAACTGGTATCGGGTTCAGGCAACGTGCTCACAGACGCAGCTGTTTACAGCGTTATCGATGTTGAGAAGGATGAACCCAACGCTGCCATCTTCAGTAATGATGACCTCACCATCAAGGGAGATGGTCAGCTTACGGTAAATGCCAATTACCGGCATGGCATCGTCAGCGATGACGATCTCAAGATAAGCAGTGGCAGCATTACCATCAACGCTGTCCAGGATGGTCTGAAAGGGAAGAGCTCTGTGACCATCAAGGATGGGATTTTTGTATTGAATGTTGGTGGCGATGGTATCCAATCCAGTGAGACGGAGGATATTGAAAAAGGTACCATAATCATCGAAAATGGGAATTTCCAGATCGATGCAGGACTGGATGGCATTCAGGCAGCCACGGATCTGATCATCAACCAGGGTGTCTTCAATATCACCACCGGGGGTGGCAGCGTGAACGGCGTCAGCAAGGTCGAGAATTGGGGCGGGCGTATGTCGCCCAATAATGCTGACCAAACCACCACCCAGGATACACAGGATAGCGCCAAGGGCTTGAAGGCGGGCAGCGAGCTTCATATTTATTGTGGAACCTTCGCAATTGATTCAGCGGATGATTCTCTTCACTCGGATGATGTCATCATCATCGAAGCAGGTGATCTTGATCTTACCTCTGGTGATGATGGTATACACGCCGACACAGCCATCACCATCAATGGCAGTATGCTTGATATCCTGGAATCCTATGAGGGTATCGAAAGTGCACTGATCACGATCAATGCTGGTACTATTCATATCCAATCATCGGATGATGGCATCAATGTGGCGGGTGGTGCGGATGCATCCGGGCTGGGCGATAGACCGGGGCAGGGTAATTTCAGCGATATGGGTGATTATTATCTCTACATCCATGATGGGTATCTATATATCGATGCGGGCGGTGATGGATTGGATTCCAACGGCTCGATCGAGATGAATGGTGGAACGGTCATCGTCAACGGACCCGTGAACAACGCCAACGGCGCATTGGATTACATGGGAACCTTCAATGTCAATGGTGGGCTGCTCATCGCAGCTGGGAGTGCCGGCATGGCGCAAGCGCCCAGCACCACTTCCAGCCAGTATTCGCTAATGACCGTACTGAATGGCACCACACCTGCCGGAACCATGCTCCATTTTGAGAGCAGCGACGGAGAGGACATCCTGACCTTTGTGCCTGCCAAGGAATTCCAGACCATCCTGATCTCAACCGCGCAATTAAATGGCTTGGATGCGGTCAATGTTTACTACGGCGGCAGCCACAGCGGGAGTGTCGTGGATGGGCTTTACAGCGCTGGAAACTACAGCGGTGGGACCAGCCTGGGCACTTACCAGATCACCGGGGTGGTCACCGGAAGCATCGGAGGTGGAGGGATGATGCCGGGCGGAGGACGCCAGCGTCCATAAAGATCCCCCTTTGAGCGAAATTAAAGAGCAGGACTACTTTAAAAGTCCTGCTCTTTTACTATTCTTTACACGAGGTTCATTAATGGAGCAGGAATTTCCCGGCGATCATCCCCAGCGTATACATCCCGATCCCCAGGATAGGTTCCAGAATGCCGTATTCCAGTGCTGTGGTCAGCTCCCCATGCTGGAAGTGTTCTGAGACGAGCGCGCTGAAGGTCGAGAAAGCGGTGAATGATCCCACAAACCCGATGATCCAGATATAGCGGGCGGGCTGGTCGGGTTTGTAGAGTAGGGCAGACAACAACCCCAGCACCAGGCAGCCGGTGCAGTTGATCAGCAGGATGCTCAGGTCGGAGTTGGACTTGGAATGGTTCTCAATAAAGGTCTGCAGCGCGAAGCGCAGATTGGCGCCCAACACGCTACCCAGGGATATTAATAAGATCTTGTGCATGCTTCTTCCTCGATTTCTCAATGTCGTATACGCTAAAGGTAGAGGTGAGCTGGGATCGGTAGAGGTCCTGCCGCCGCACGTTCCGCGCATGAATTTGGATTGATCCGGGCGGCATTATACCGCAAAATGGTAGACAGGGCAGCATGCTGTTGGATTCGTGGGATGGTAGTAAAAAAAACTCCATGCATCGGATATGAATAAAGGCTATCCGCCTTGCGGGAGGTTTGAGTGGAGTAAGCTGCTTCACTTTATAAAGTGGGCGCGGAGAGACTCGTACTTATGACTTAACAGATTATGAACCAAACACAATTTGTTTATATATATCTATTCTACGATTGATAATGATTGTTCATTCTTCGGTGTACAAAAAAACTTCTCGTACGGGTTCTTTTTCTCTTCATCTCTTCTCAAATTTTGGTATTGGCGTAAAATTGATCCTATATTCATGACGAGCGAGGGACAAAAATGACTCGAAAGAAACTCTATCTAGCACTGCTTATCTGCCTGCTTGCCAGTTGTACACCGGCAGCATCTGCACCAACCCCAACATTTACACCCCCTGTAGAGCAATCAATCACGATGGCAGCTACTGCCACTCTCGAACCGACGCTTGAACCAACACCAGTTTCAACGTTTGATTGTACAATAGCATTTGATACTGATAGAGATGGCAACCGGGAGATCTACAGTATTGCGCCTGACGGCAGCCAGCTTACCAATCTCTCGAACAATCCAGCAGATGACTTGCGTCCAACTTGGTCGCCGGATGGCAGCCAGATCGCTTTTGTGTCCAATCGATCGAATGACTTCGGGGTCGGTCAGGTCATTTATGTGATGGATGCAAATGGTAATAACCTGCGGGCGCTTCCGGTAACCGGAGATAGTGATTTTCCCAATTGGTCGCACGATGGCACACGCATTACTTATGTCTCCTCCGATGATGTCTTTGTGATCGATGCCGATGGCAGTGGCGAGCCGATTAATCTCACAAACTCCCCCGATCAGATCGATTCTCGTCCTGCGTGGTCACTGGATGACTCTCATATCGCATGGATCTCCGGTGATCATGACACTGGGAATATCTTCGTCATGAATACGGATGGCAGCAACAAAAGAAAGGTCACATCCAATGGCCAGATCGGTGAATTCAACTGGACGGTGGATGGGCGTATTCTGACCAGAACATGGGGATGGGACAACACGGAAGAGATCTGCCATAACTGTGTCCTCGACTGGGAAAATAATGTCGTAGTGGATGCAGGCGGTAAAGGTGAGATCATGCGCTATGTTCCGTTCTGGGATGCAGACGGTAATCGGGTGGAGATCATCGGTATTGACTTGAACCCCGGCAATTTTGAGATCTATCTGGTTAGCGGCATCTATCCAGATATCTTCTTAAACCTCACGGATCATCCATCAACAGATAGCAATCCTGCCTGGCCTGCAAACTGCGGCCCAGCGGATAAAACACTTCCCGATATGCCGGAAGAGCGGCAGGTTGAGATCGCACCAATAATCTGGGAAGAACCACAGGTACAGCCTTCACCTATGCCTACAGAAGATCCACCGGATTTCGAACAAACTCCTGCACCAATAATTCTCGGCTATGCTGGCGACAGACCGGAACACGAACAGCGCAAAGTGGATTTTCAAAAAGCCTGTGATGAACTGAGAGTTGCCTGCCTGGTTGGGGATATCCCCGAACTACTTGCCAGTCAAGTCACCGCCATTGTGTATAACACGGATAATAACGAGGTTCAGGGGCTCCAGGATGAGATCGCCTTGGCGCGAGAGAACGGCATCCCCGTATTTTTGCTCGACAGCGAAGCCGAGATCGCCGGTACGTACAGTGTCAGTATCAATCATCAGATATTGGCTAGCAACAGCATCAGCGCACTCATTGAACAGACTAAAAAACACGGTGAGATCCTATATTACAACAACAAGCCGGGGAACGGGTATGACCGTTCGCTGGAAGAAATGCTGACCATCTATCCCGGCATCAGTGTCGCTATCCAGCGTGATAGCAGCTATGATTTTAGCCTGATGAGGGAGGAAGTCTTTGATCAGGTGAAGAATAATCCCAACCTGGTAGTGATTTGGACGACCGAACGGATCAGCGAAGCGCTGCAGAGTGTGGTTGATGCCGGTCTGCCGCCAAAAGATTGGCCAAGAGCGCTTTGTGAACCAACCAAAGCTGGCCTCACCTACTGGGAAATGATCATCCACGAAAATCCACACTTCTATTGCTATGCGATCAGCAACCCTCCTGGCATTGCCTACGATGCTGCGTATGCCGCATACTATCTATCCAGCGGTCTTGAGATCATCGAAGAAGCACTGTGTGGGACATATGGGCGTACGCTGGAGATCGAGCCGCTCGAAGTGCGTCCGGAGAACTTTGCTGAGGCGCTCGAGAGTGTCAGCGGAGGGGATGATGATTATATTCTGGATGCTTTCTTAAGTCCGGAAGAGATCAAAAATAATTGGTTCAGGGAATAACGAATTATAGAAAAAGACAATTAAAAAATGCCTTCTCAAGTAGAAGGCTTTTTTTGTAGTATTACATGTAGACAATTTCATTGAGTTTTTTTTTGAAACGCTTATGTAAACTTGCAATCATTTCTATGATAAAGCGATCAGTAGACCTTAGTGGATGGTAGCAAGAAAAAAGTGGGCGCGGAGAGACTCGAACTCACGACCTCACGGATGTGAACCGTGCACTCTAACCAGCTGAGCTACGCGCCCATGCGTACCCACGATTATAGCAAAGCTTTCACGCTTTGGGTAGAGAATTCTCTTTTTTCTTTGCTATTCTCCAATGTATTCTGTATTATCCAATTTTCATATTTGTAGATCTTTGGCATACGCGTAGGAGATCAATTCTTTATATTGGGTCTGCTCATACCCCTTTTCTTGATGAGAAAACTCGACCATTTCAGCGGCTGAGTACTTACTGAAGTGATCTTGAACTTTTCTCAGAATACCAATCTCCTGCTCGGTGAGATTGATGCTCGGCGGGGTCTGGCTGAGAAGTATCTCGCCACAATACTCTCCAATTGACTCTTCCTGGATAACAAAACTGTTATCGATATTTAGTGTAGTCCCGAGCAGATCGTAAAAGCGGAAAGGAACGGGACCGAGGGGGAAATGGGCATATTTCAATCCGGTGATCGAGATATTGAATTCTTTAAAGGATTTGAAATCGGCGTAGAAGAGTAATTTTAGAAGTTTCGTTTTGAAAATCGTTTGCGAGTAGGTGAAGAAGCGAATGACATCAAATACTTTTTCTATATCTAGTAATCTGTTTCCAGAATACAGATCTTCTTTTTGATCTTGATAGTAACGTGTATATGATTCTAGATTCACTTCATATTGTAAGAGGGATAGCACTTCATTTGCTTTTGAAGTCGGCAATACCTCTTTTTTTTGATAGATCGTGGAAAGCAGGTTGGATGGGGAGAGAATGAACTTCAACAAACGATCATGCGCATCATCTTGCAGTGCCCCATTTTCGTATCTGCTTATGGTTATTTCCCCAATCCCAAGCAGCTCACTCAATTCCTTTTGGGTAAGGTTATATTTTCTCCTGAACTTCTTGATCTCTCCTGGTTGGATCATTCCTCGATTGGTTCGAAATTTCTCATATGCCAGGGAATAAGGATCGATATCTGATCCCATATCTTCAAATTCGGTTTGACAGACCGCACACGACATAACCGGGGCTTCTACCTGGATTTTTTCTCCCCGAATGGTGAATACGTTATCTTTCAACGATTCATTCCATGGGGTTATTTTTCCACAAACAGGGCAATATTTTTCCATTTTTCCTCACTTTACTCGAAATGGATAGGTCAAGGGCTGCTTTGCATAATGGAAGGATATGCAAAATAAAGATCTAACTCTGTTCCCAACCATGTCACGATCAGAAATGCTCAGTTTTATATACACTTCTTTCCCATTGATAGTTTTCCCAAATACCCAGACTGTATCTTTGTACTCATGTGATTCAAGCGGTCCTTCACAGTAATTTTCCAGAGAGAGGCTTTTTATTTCACTTTTTACATTCTGTTTCGTGAAACCCAGCGAGAGGAGGGTTTCATCGTTTTCTGCTCTTCTTGTCATATAGAAAGTATGCGGTAGTATTTCACTGCTTTTAATGACCTCTCGACATTGGTGTAGAAAAGTTGCAATTTCCTTTGTTGAGGCTTTTCCCATTTGTATCCCCATTCTGTTTGTAGAACCTACCTCATTTTGAATATATTATCATATGATAAAAGAAGATACAAGTAAATAAGCATAAGATAAATACTTATAAATTATCATTTCTCGGGGTTTTCGCCCAAATTTCATTTTGCTTTCCTTGAAAAATAGTCCATTAAATGATCATGCTTTACTCCATGCAAGCAATATGGCGTAGGGAGAAAATGTATTCTGTTACGAGGATTATTCTTACTGAGAAGAGAAAAGGTGTACGAATTACCCGAACCTGCCCTCGACGTAGTCCTGCGTGCGCTCGTCTTTGGGATTGATGAACAGCGTGCTGCCCACGCCGGTCTCGATGCGTTCCCCCTGCAGGAAGAAGGAGGCGTGGTCTGCCACGCGCGCAGACTGCGAGATGTTGTGCGGGGCGATGATGATGGTGATGTCTTCCTTGATCTCATCCAGGAAGTGCTCGATGCGCGCAGTGGTGACCGGGTCGAGCGCCGAGGTGGGCTCATCCAGCATGATCACTTCCGGTTCCAATGCCAGGATACGCGCCAGGCACAAGCGCTGCTGCTGCCCGCCCGAGATGGATGTGCCCGGGTCGTCCAGGCGATCGTAGACCTCATCCCATAAATAAGCTTGTTTGAGCGCGTATTCGACCTTGTCCTTGATGACGGTCTGATTGTTCTCGCCCGCCACCTCCAGCCCGAAAGCTACGTTGTCGAAGATGCTTTTGGGCAGTGGGATGGGGCGCGAGAAGACCATGCCGATCTTGCGCCTGAGCTGTGAGACGTTCACATCCTCATCCAGGAGGTTCTTTCCTTTGAACAAGATCTGCCCGCTCACTTTATCTCGGTCCGCCATGTCGATCAGGCGGTTGATGGAGCGCAGCAGCGAGGATTTCCCGCCGCCGGAGGGACCGAACAGCACATTGATGGTGTTCGGGTGAATATCGAGGTCGATGTTCTTGAGCGCCTGTGCTCCGTCGGAGTACTGCAGCGAATAATTGCGAATGGAGATGATGGGTTCAATCATGGTTCACCACTGCCTGTTGCGGCGAGCACGGGTTCGAATGGTGGTCGCCCAAAGATTCATTAATAGAACAAAAGCCAGCAGCACCAGCACCGAGCCGAACTGGATCTGCAGCGGCATGCCCGGCACCTGGGTGGAGATGACGAAAATGTGATAGGGCAGCGCCATGGTGGCATCGAAGGGGGAGGTGGGCAGGTGCGGCAGGAAGAAGGTCGCCCCGGTGAAAAGGATGGGAGCGGTCTCTCCGGCGGCGCGTTCCAAACCCAGGATGACCCCAGTCAGGATGCCCGGCATGGCTTCCGGCAGGATGATCTTGCGGATGCCCTGCCATTTGGTGGCTCCCAATGAGCCGCACACCACGCGGAAGCGTTCGGGTACTACCCGCAGGGCTTCTTCGGTGGTGGAGATGATGGTTGGCAGGGTCATGATGGAAAGCGTCAGGCTGGCGGAGAGGATGCTGTTGCCGAAATTGAGGAACAGCACAAAAAGTCCCAGTCCGAACAGCCCGTACACAACGGAGGGGATGCCAGCCAGGCTGATGATCGCCACCCGGATGAGGCGCGTCCACATGTTCTTGGGGGCGTATTCGGATAGGTAGATACCGGCTGCCACGCCCAGGGGCACCGAAAAGAGGGCGGTGCCGATGGTCAGATAAAGCGTGCCGATGATGGCGGGTAGGATACCGCCTGCCTTCATGCCGTCGGTGGGCATGCTGGTCAGGAAATCCCAGGTGATGGTGCCAGCGCCGTTGGCGATGATGTACAGAACGATGCCCAGCACCGGAAGGATGGTGAAGAAGGTGATGATGTGAATGAGAGTGTACCCAAAGCCGTCCTTCAACTGGCGGGCGATACGGGCGGGTGATTTCTGGCGAATGCTCATGAGACCACCTGTTCTTTCTCGCGGCGATTCTTCTCACTAAAGTAGTTTGAAACGATGTTGATGATGAGAGAAAAGAGGAAGAGCACGATGCCGATGAAGAATAGGATGTGATAATGCGTGCTGCCGCTGGCAACTTCGCCCATTTCTGAGGCGATGGTCGCGGTCATGGTGCGCGCAGGTTTAAAAAGGGATTGGATGCCGCTGAAGATGGTGGGCGCGTTGCCGGTCACCATCATGACTGCCATGGTCTCACCCAGCGTACGGCTGATGCCCAGCATGATGGCGGTGATGACACCGCTGCGTGCAGCGGGCAGCGTCACGCGCCAGATGGTCTGCCAGCGGGTGACTCCCAGTGCATAAGATGCTTCGCGGTAGGATTGGGGCACTGCGTTGAGCGCGTCCTCTGCAACCGAGACGATGGTCGGGATGGAGATCAACGCCAGCAAGACTGCGCCGGTGAAGGCGGTCAGACCGGTGGCGAGGTTCAGCATCTCGCGCAGGGTGGGGGAGAGGAAGACGATGCCGATGAATCCCAGTACAACCGAGGGAATACCAGCCAGGATCTCGATCATGGGTTTGAGGATCTCTTTGACGCGCTGGGGAGCGATCTCGGCGATGTAGACTGCCGAACCGATGCCGAAGGGAAGCGCAAAAAAGATCGAGGTGAATGTGACCAGCAGGGAGCCGGAGAAGAGCGGCAGGATGCCGAAATAATCTTCGATGGGGTACCAGCGGGTGGTGAACAGGTCTTGTAAATTTACTTTTCCGAGTGCGGGTAAACCTTCTTGCAGGAGGAAGACAAAGATCATCAGGACGATGATGATGCTGGAGAAACCAGCGATCGTGATAATGCGTGTGATGAGCTTGTTCTTCATAAAAAATCTCACTCGTTCGATTGATAGGGTATGAATCCCAGGTCGAGGACGAACTGCTGCGCTTCGGCGGAAAGGATCCAGGTTATGTAATCTTTCACAGCGCCTTGCGGCTCACCGTTGGTATACATATATAACTGGCGTGCGATCGGGTAGGTGAGGTCTTTGACCGTTGCTTCCGATGGCAGGACGTATGCATCACCCGTGCTGAGCGCCACCATCTTCACCTCATCGGTCACATACCCCAGACCGTCATAACCGATGGCGTTCGGGTTGTCGCGTACCTCAGCGATGATGCCTTCAGAAGAGGGCAGCAGGAGTGTCTCTGGGGAAAAGAGGACATCGTTGTCCTTCTCGCCCATGCGCACGACGGTTTCCAGAAAATAGACATGCGTTCCGGAATTGGTCTCACGCGAAAGGCGCACAATGGGGCGGTCTTCCCCGCCCACTTCTTTCCAATTGGTGATGATGCCCTGGTATATCAGGGATACCTGTTCCAGGGTCAACTGGCTGACCGGGTTTTGCTGGTTGACGATCACAGCGATGGCATCGTTTGCCACCACAATCTCATAAGGTTCGATGCCCTTCGCCTGCGCTTCGCTGATCTCTTCGGATTTGATGGCGCGCGATGCGTTGGCAATGTCGATGGTGCCGTTCACCAGGGCTGTGATGCCGGTTCCGGAGCCACCCCCTGAAACGGAGATCTGCACATGGCTGTTGTCTTTCTGGTATTGCTCAGCCCAAACCAGGGCCAGGTTGACCAGGGTATCCGAGCCTTTATTTTCAATGTAAGCCTCCTGCAAGGAGGTGTTGTGGGAGGGGTCATCTGCAGATGTGTTTGTTTGACACCCTGCAGTGATCAGAAATAAGCAAAGAAAAAAAATCGCACCCGATTTTTTCATGCCCACCATTATACCTTATGCTTTTGTAGATGATTTTTAACAGAAAAGGGTTTTGGGGATATACGGTTGGGCGAGAGGACAGGGGAGTGCGGTATAATTAACACTCCCGTTAATTCTATGAGGAGTTTTATTTTTAATGGAAATCAGTGGTCTAAAACGTATTGATATCGATCAGGAGATGCGCACATCGTATATTGATTATGCGATGAGTGTCATCGTAGCGCGTGCGCTTCCTGATGCAAGAGATGGCCTGAAACCCGTCCATCGACGCATCCTGTATGCCATGATGGATATGGGCATTCGTGCCAGCTCATCTTATAAGAAATCTGCCCGTATCGTTGGTGAAGTACTCGGTAAATATCACCCGCATGGTGACGCGGCGGTCTATGAGACCATGGCGCGTATGGCGCAGGATTTTTCCATGCGCTACATGATGGTGGATGGGCAGGGTAACTTCGGCTCGATCGATGGAGATCCCCCGGCTGCCATGCGTTACACCGAAGCCCGCATGGGCGTCATGGCAGAAGAGATGCTGGTGGATATCCAGAAGGATACCGTCGATTTCATCGATAACTTTGACGGTTCCCTACAGGAGCCATCCGTGCTGCCGGCACGCTTGCCGAACTTACTGCTGAACGGTGCTTCCGGTATCGCGGTGGGGATGGCGACCAATATCCCATCCCACAACCTGGGTGAATTATGCAAGGCGATCATCTATATGATCGATAACCAGGATAACCTGGATGCGGTCACGGTCGAGGACCTCTTGCGTTATCTTCCCGGACCAGATTTCCCCACCGGGGCGCTGATCGTCGGAACTGAAGGTATTCGCCAGGCTTACAGCACAGGCAAGGGCAAGATCACCATGCAGGGCAAGGCGCAGATCGAAGAGATCCGCGGCGGTCGCTATGCTATCCGTATCACCGAGATTCCCTACCAGGTCAACAAGACCACGCTCATCGAGCGTATCGCTGACCTGGTTCGTTCTGGACGTATCCCTGAGATATCAGACCTGCGTGATGAATCGGACCGCACCGGGATGCGCATTGTGCTCGAATTGAAGCGCACTGCACAACCCAAACGTGTTCTCAACCGCTTATATAAATATACCCAGCTGCAATCCACTTTTGGCATCAATATGCTGGCATTGGTGGATGGCGAGCCGCGTTTATTGACCCTCAAGCATGCGCTGCAGATCTTCATCGATCATCGCATGGATATCATCCGCCGTCGTTCGGAGCATGATCTTGAGAAGGCACGCAATCGCGCTCATATCCTGGAAGGCTATCTGATCGCGTTGGCGAACCTGGATGATGTCATTCGCACTATCCGTGAATCGAAGGATGCGGATGTGGCAAAAACGAATCTCATGAAGCGTTTCAAACTGAGTGAGATCCAGGCGCAGGCGATTCTGGATATGCAGCTGCGTCGATTGGCAGCCCTGGAACGCATGAAGATCGAAGCTGAATACAAAGAGATCAAAGAATTGATCGCCTACCTGGAAGATCTCCTCGCACATCCCAAGAAGATGCTGGGCTTGATCCGTGAGGATCTGGAAGAGATCATGGACAAATACAATGATCCCCGCCGGACCCACATCATAGAAGGCAATGTGGAGGATATCACCGAAGAGGATCTGGTGTCTGATGTTCCTGCGCTGGTGAGCATCACCAACCGCGGCTATATCAAGCGCGTACCACCGCGTGTCTATCGCACGCAGGGACGTGGAGGCCGTGGTGTGATCGGCCAGGGCATGAAGGATGAGGATGAGGTTGATATGCTCATCCCTTGCCGTACATTGAACACCCTCCTGTTCTTCTCGGACCGCGGCAAGGTCTATTCAGAAAAAGTGTATGAACTTCCTGAAGGCGGACGCACGGATAAAGGATTGTCGTTGATGAACGTGATCGCCATTGAACAGGGAGAGCGCATCACGGCAGCTATTGCAGTACCTGATTTTGAAGGTGCCGGCTTCCTGACCTTTGCCACAATTCGTGGTTACATGAAACGTGTGGAATTGGCAGAATTTGAGAGCGTACGTCCATCCGGATTGATCGCGATCAATTTGAATGATGATGACGAGTTAGGCTGGGTAGCGCTCACCAGCGGTAAGGATGAGCTGGTGTTGGTTACCTCCAATGGACAGGCGCTGCGCTTCAAGGAAGAAGACATTCGCCCGATGGGACGCACGGCGCGTGGTGTGATCGGTATCCGCTTCAAGGATGGTGATCAACTCACTTCCATGGATGTTGTTGAAAAAGATGGATCTCTCCTGGTCGTCACGGAGAAGGGCTTTGGTAAACGTACTACCCTGGATGAATATCGCTGCCAGGGGCGCGGCACGCAGGGTGTGGCAACCATCGATAAGAATTCTATATCCAAGATCGGGAAGATCGTCTGCGCTCGTGTGGTGCAGAAGGATGATCAGGTGACGCTCATGTCGAATAACGGCATCATCATTCGCTTGAAAGTGAAGGATATCAGCACTTCTGGGCGTGCCACACGTGGGGTTACCTTGATGAATCTCGAAAAGGGAGATAAGGTTGCTTCCATCGCTCGTATGCCAAAAGCGATGCTGAGCGCAAAATAGAGAACTGAGTTTAAGAATCTGGGCGCAGGCTTACGTCTCCGATGGAGAAACTGCTCTGCTGCCCGGATTTTTCATTTAAGAGCAGGTTGCCATCGTTGTCTACACCGGCCAGGATGCCCTGCTTTTTCATCCCGGAGGGATCTGAGATCACAACGGGCTGGTCGATGAAAGCCAGACGTTTGCTCCACTGTTTAATGAATGTGGTTGTTCTTTTATATTGGCGCAGTTCGATCAGCTTTTGCAGTACGTCATGCAGTATTTTCCACTTATCAATACCTGCTCCAAATTCAGTTTCGAGGCTGGTGGCGGGAAAAAGAATATCTTTATCATCGGGTATGGCGGCAGCACCGGTGTTGATACCGATCCCGATCACCAAACCGCGCAGATCCGCCTCATCCCAAACCGCTTCGGAAAGGATTCCGGCGCATTTCTTTTGATTCACCAATACGTCGTTGGGCCATTTTACTTCGACATCTTTGTTGATATCGAAACGCTCGATCGCGGTGCAGACTGCCAGCGCAGCCAGGGGGGAGAATAATGGCAGGTGTGCTTTTTCTTCTTTTGAGGGATACAAAATGACACTGAAGGTGAGTGAGGCTGCCTGCTGGCTGTGCCAGGCTCGTTGATTACGTCCATAGCCGGCAGTTTGCTGCCCGGCAACGACCAGCGATAGTTCGTGGGGGTGTTCCTTGACCCATTCCAACGCATATGTATTCGTGGAATTGAGATTCTCAAAATAGCGGATCTCTCCTAAAGGCAGGTCTTCCAGAACAGAACGTATTTTATTGAGTGTCATAGGTTTTATTATAGACGGAAAATCCCAAACAGCCGGTAGAGGCTGTTTGGGTATCCTTTTACGATCTAGTATATTTTTATTTGGCTACACTGACCTTGATGGTCTTGGGTTTGGCTTCCTCTGCCTTGGGGATGCGCAGGGTGAGCACACCATTCTCGACGTCAGCATTGGCTTTGGATGCATCCAGGGTGGATGAAAGGGTGATGGTTCGGTGGAATTTGCCACATGGGCATTCCTTGTGGATGTAATTTTCTTTTTCATCCTGTGCGAAGTCCAGTTCACCGCTGATGGTCACGGTCTCGTTGATGACCTGGATATTCAGATCCTCGGGACGCAAGCCGGGCACCAATGCGGTGATGATGAATTCGTCCTGGTCAGCGCGCACATCCACGGGAACCATGACCTGGCGTTCTGAATAGGGCATTTCATCCTCAAAGAATTCGCGCATGCGGCGCGCTCGGGCAGATCTGCCAAAAGGTGAGTAGATGTAGTAACTCATTTTCCAACCTCCAATGTTTTTCTTTACGAGTACAATCATAAGAAAGGTGGATTAAAAAAGGATTAAAGAAATCTCATCATTTCATAAGAAGAAAGCTGTGATAAAGTTTGATTAATGGTATTATTGGTGCTTTGGAGAGCAAGCTATGCCGAAGAAAAGTTTAGAAGATAAGATCACGATCATTGAAGGACCTCCCCCAGTGTTTGAGCCCATCGAAGATGGTTGGGCGCTGGGTCTCTCGGAGAGTCCTTTCCTGTTTGACATGAACCTGACCCAGGTGCGCACGTTCAATGGACCTGAGTTGGTTGAGCGCTGCCATCGCATGTGGAAAGAGAATGGGGTCATCCATTTGCATTATAAGAACGAGATGGGTGAAGAAGAGACGGTTCCCATCGTGGCTGCCCGCTCGCTGGATACCGATGAAGGGCAGATCTTGCTCTTGTGGACGCGGCACTCGCCGGATGATTTTGACGATCTCAATGATCTGGAAGATCTTGAGGAAGATTAATAAAGAACGGGCGATCCAAGCGGATCGCCCGATTTGCTTAACCATTCCCAGAACCTAGTCAAGAAAGGCTCGTGCAGCCTGTTCACCTGCTTCTTTCAGCAGCTGATATTTTTCATCACCCTTTTTGATCGAAAAATCGGTAGAGCGAATGCCGCAGTCGTTGATGGCGATAGAGCGGTTCTGGTCGACCGTGCTGTTCTCATAGGGCATCACCTGGTGCGCTACATAGAAGTTGCCGATCACCAGCTCCAGAAAATCCCAGATGTTGCGCGGTTCGGGTTTATCCTCATTGACAGATCCCTCTTGGTCAGGGATGAGAAAGAATCCCAATGTTTCCGGATTGCCCTTCAAGTTGGCATTGGGGCGCGGCTGATAGAAGGGTGGCTGGTCGAATAACTGGATGGGGTAGTTATTGAACAAACCTCCGTCCACATAATAATCGCCCTGTCCAAATTGCTTTCCATCAAAACGCAGCGCTTCAAAGTAGAGCGGGATGGACATGGACATGCGCACTGCATCGGCAACGGCTACATCGGGAGTTTGTTTGGCGGAGAAGACCTCGCCGCGATAGCGGCTTACGTTGGAAGCCACGATGTATAGATCGCGAAAACCACGCTGTTTGAACTCAAGAAATGTGGCTTTGGGATTGCCATCGCAATAAACAGCCACCACCTCCTGCAGCCAGTTGTAGAAGTACTCACTGGAATACCATCCATAGGATTTGAACAAGCGCTGCAGTTTCTCTTCTTCGCTGGCAAGCCGCAGAAAACGCCGGATCTCACGTGTGGAGGACTGCGGGATCTTGGTGAAATCCAGGCTTGAGAAGCGTTCCAGCACTTGGTTGATGGGGATGCGCAGGCTGACCAGCATGGCGGTGATGGCTCCGGCAGAGGTGCCTGCCACACGCTGGATGTTGGGAAGCATATTCTTCTCCTCCAGCACTTCCAGCGCGCCGATATAGGCGATGCCGCGGATGCCGCCGCCCTTGAAGACCAGGTTGCGGTAGGTGGGTTTGGGTTTAAAGATATCGAAAAATGGTGTCATGATTTATTTCCTCACCAATATATACGA
>NPIF01001020.1_pt1 | contig 16808 bp, 13 predicted proteins | sample 8637461 | NCBI WGS metagenome assembly NPIF01 (sample SAMN07420641, study PRJNA396082) | bioreactor metagenome | isolation source: sample BR12 brine-fed electro-methanogenic bioreactor BR | place: Japan: Kochi | collected 2016-12-09
CGCACAAAGCTCTACCAGGCCAATACACGGCATCCGCTCTTTCCGGAGCTTCGCAGCATCGCCCTCAAGACCCTCAAGCTCGACTCCCTCGTCGACGACATCATCCAGCGCCTGGGCAATGTGGAACTGGCCTTTGTCACCGGCGACTATGCCAAAGGCATCGACTCGGGCCTGGTGGACCTCATGCTCGTGGGTGACATTGACGAAAGCTACCTCAAAAACCTGGTCGAAAAGGTCGAAAAAATGACCAAACGCAAGATCCGGTATCTCGTCCTCTCCCGCAACGAATACCAGCGACTCAGGGAACGCTTCGAACAGGACAAGGTCCTGGTCATCTGGAAGGGCAACGGTAAACTTCAAAATCACAAGGGAGGCAACTCATGACCGCCATATCCCAAAAAGCCAGGATCGGTGAAAACGTAACATACGGTCACTATGTCGTCATAGAAGACGACGTCATCATCGGCGACAACATCGAAATCGGACACAACGTCGTTATCCGTTCAGGGGTGCGAATCGGCGACAACTGCAAGATCCTTGACGGCGCCATATTGGGCAAGCGCCCTGCAAAGGCGAGCCTGTCGGCAATCACGGGTGAGACAAAAGAGTATCCGCCTCTCGTGCTGGGAACGGCCGTCACCGTCGGTGCCGCCTGCATCCTCTACGTAGGTGCCGAAATCGGCGACATGGTCTTTTTCGGTGACCAGGCCACAGTCCGCGAGGATGTCAAGATCGGCGAATACACTATCATCGGGCGCGGAGCCACGATCGAAAACAAGGTGACAATAGGCCGCAAGTGCAAGGTAGAGACCGAGGCCTATATCACCGCCATGACCACTATAGAAGACTACTGCTTCATCGCTCCGGAAGTCACCTTCACCAACGACAACTTCTTGGGCCGGACGGAAGAACGCAAAAAACACTTCGGCGGCCCCGTCCTCAGGAGGGGCGCCCGAATCGGTGCCAACGCAACCATCCTGCCGGGCCTCGAGATCGGAGCAGATGCCGTTGTGGCTGCGGGAAGCGTCGTCACCAAAGACGTGAAGCCCAGAGTCATCGTCCTGGGCTCACCGGCCAGGTACCTGAAAGACGTCCCGGAAGAACAGCTCATCGAAAACCAGGTCTTTTACGACGGATAGGAACACTAAAAAAACGGAGGAAATACGGAATGACCTTGCTCGAACGCATCAAGAATAAAGCAGTAAAGGTCGGAGTCATCGGCCTCGGTTACGTGGGCCTGCCCCTGGCCGTGGAAAAGGCCAAGGCAGGTTTCAACGTTTTGGGGTTTGACATTCAGAAGCAAAAGGTGGACAAGGTCAACAGGGGCGAAAACTACATTGGCGACGTCGTCCAGGGAGAGCTCGAAGAACTTGTCCAAAAGGGCAAGCTTTCCGCCACGGAAGACTTCTCGCGTCTTGCCGAGTGCGACGTCATAGCCATCTGCGTCCCTACGCCCCTGAACGTCTTCAAACAGCCTGACCTTTCCTACATCGAGGCAACAGGGAACCATCTTGCCCAATATCTCAAGAAAGACATGCTGGTAATCCTAGAATCCACCACATGGCCGGGGACGACTGAAGAAGTTCTCAAACCCATCCTCGAAAAATCAGGGCTTAAGGTAGGAACAGATTTCTTCCTGGCGTTTTCTCCCGAGCGAGTCGACCCCGGCAATCTCATCTACAAGACGAAAAACACCCCCAAGGTCGTGGGCGGCTGCACAGAGGCGTGCACGCAACACGCCAAGGCCCTTTATGAAGCTGTTCTCGACGCTCCTGTCTTTGACGTAACAAGCCCCAAAGAGGCGGAGATGACCAAGATCCTGGAAAACACCTTCCGCATCGTCAACTGTGCCCTGGCCAACGAAATGGCCGTCATCTGCGAGAAGCTGGGGATCAACGTCTGGGAGGTCATCAACGCGGCGGCCACCAAGCCCTTCGGCTTCGTCCCCTTTTACCCGGGCCCCGGTGTGGGAGGGCACTGCATCCCCATAGATCCCTTTTATCTGACTTACAGAGCCAGGGCCGCGGGTTATCACACCCGGTTTATCGAACTGGCCGGAGAGATCAACGACGGCATGCCCGAATACGTGGTGCACCGACTGGCAGACCTGCTGAACGAGCGCGAGAAACCCCTCAAAAACAGCCGGATCCTTCTTCTGGGGCTTGCCTACAAGGGCGACATCGAAGATCTCCGGGAGTCGCCGGCGCTCAAAGTATGGGAACTGCTGGAACAAAAAGGGGCCATCGTCGAGTACCATGATCCATACTGCCGCGAAATCGAACGAGACGGCAAAATCGTTTCCTCAAAGCCCCTTACGCCGGATCTGGCCCAAAACTGTGATGCTGCCGTCATCACCACAGGACACAAGAAAAACATCAACTACAGGACCGTTATCGACAACGCCCCCCTGGTCTTCGATACCAAAAACATCATCTACCAGCTTCTGGAAGAAGAACCCGGGACGTTTGAAAACGTGCATCTTCTTTAGAAATCAACGCAGGGAGGAAATGCCATGTACAAGTTTGCCCTCGTCGGCTGCGGCCGGATNNAAGGCCAAACTCGTCGCCTGCTGTGACATCATTCCCGAACGGGCCGAAGCAGCTGCAGAACAGACAGGGAGCCGGCCATATACGAGTTACGAAGACATGCTGCAACAGGAAGACATCGACATCGTCTCCATCTGCACGCCCTCGGGGATGCACCCCAGGCACACCATCATGGCCGCCAAGGCTGGAAAACACGTTCTTTCGGAGAAGCCCGCAGGCACAAAACTCTCGGAAGTGGACGCCGCCATCGACGCCTGCGACGAAGCAGGCATCAGGTATTTCGTCGTCAAGCAGAACCGCTTCAACAAGACCGTCCAGCTCCTCAGAAAAGCCCTGGATGAAAACCGCTTTGGACGAATCTACATGCTCATGGCCAACGTCCTCTGGACCCGCCCGCAGGATTATTACGACCAGGCCCCCTGGCGGGGTGCCTGGGAATTCGACGGTGGCTGCCTCTGCAACCAGGCGGCTCACTACGTGGACCTTATGCAATGGATGGGCGGTGCTGTGGAATCTGTCCAGGCTTTCAGCGCGACCCAGGCAAGGCGGATCGAGGCCGAGGATACCATCGTGGTCAACCTTCGATACCGCAGCGGGGCCCTGGGGAGCATCAATGTCACCACTCTGACCTACCCCAAAAACCTTGAAGGAAGCATCACCGTTCTGGGCGAAAAAGGCACCGCCAGAATAGGTGGCATAGCCCTCAACAGGATAGACACCTGGGAGTTCGACCAGCCCCACCCCATGGATGAGGAAGTCGGACAGGCCAATACCAACCCGACATCAGTGTATGGATTCGGCCACCTGGATTTTTACAGCCATGTCATTGAGGCGCTCGAAGGAAATACCAACGGAATCGTGGAAGGACGGGAAGGCCGAAAGACCGTGGAAATCATCCAGGCTGCCTATCAATCGGCCCTTTCCGGCGGACAGGTGAAGCCCTGTGCGATGCCGAGGTAGGGACGTGAATTCTCCGGTGCCTATTGGTTAATGTATGCGAATCCCAAAGATCACTCTGTTGAAAAACAGAGTTAAAAAGCTCCTTCCAAAAAGCAGAACAATTCGCTCCATATCAGTTCTTGCTGGCGGTACTACTATGGCCCAACTGATCAATATCCTTATCTCCCCAATTTTGACCCGGATTTACACCCCTGCGGATTTCGGAATTCTCTCGGTTTACACGGCAATACTTGCATTACTGCTTGCTTTTTCCGGATTGGGTTACCATCTCGCCATACCTTTGCCGAAAGCCGAAAGTCGGGCTTTCAGTTTGCTGGTCCTGAGCTGTATGCTTCATGTATTGCTCTGTCTACTGCTGGCGATCGGGCTATTCATTATTCCCATCGAATTGGTTCATCTTCTCAAATGGGATTCATTGTATCCCTATTTCTGGTTGATTCCATTGGGTTTTGCCGGCGGAGGCTTCTACAAAATCCTGAACTACTGGGCTGTAAGAGAAAAATCTTTTGGAATCATAGCAAGAACGCGAATGGCTCAAAGCATTTTCGGAGGCATTGCTCAGGCTCTTCTCGGAGCTATCGGACTTAGACCTATCGGATTATTGATCGGACAACTCATAAACCGGTCCGCAGGAATTTTTTCCTTGATGAGTACTTTTCAAAACAAGACAACCTTCCGGTTTCCACGATTGAACCGTTTGAGATACATAGCAATACGATATCGCCGTTTTCCTTTATACAGCTCCTGGGGAACATTGTTGAACACCGCCAGCGCGCAGTTGACTCCGATTCTTCTAATGACATGGTATTCTGAATCTGTCACTGGATGGTTCTCCTTGGGGCATAGACTTATAAGTCTTCCCCTGCTCCTCGTAGGTACTTCTGTTTCGCAAGTGTACTTCCAAAGAGCAAGTGCTTCCCGTTTTTCAGGAGACACATCGAAAGTGACAGAAAGGTTTTTTAACGCCCTGACAGTTGTGGGCATTTTCCCACTTATTACCTTGGCAATTGTTGCACCGAACCTCTTCTCTACGGTATTCGGAAAGGAATGGGCTTCATCAGGCCTTTACGTCCGATTCCTAGCTCCATACCTTATTTTCCAGGTGTTGGCATCCCCACTCTCCACAGTTTTTTTCGCTATGGAAAGACAACGGACTCTTCTCATCTTTCAAACCCTTCTTCTCACAACGAGGGTTTTGTCACTTTACAGCGGAAGGTTTTTAGAGGCTGCAGAATATTCCATTTTATTTTACGGTTTAGCCAGTGCTGCGGCGTATTTCGTTTACCTTCTCCTGATCTTGAAAACCTCTGGAAACAAGTTGGCTTTCCCAATGCTATTCATGGGAAAAGTCTTTATCCAGTCGGCTTTATTGTTGTTACCTTGTTTATATTTTCAAATAATTGGGAGAGAAATTTCCATGTACGCTTCCGCCTGTTTGGGAGGCGCCGCATTTTTGTTCACTCAAAGAAATTATTTAAGGGGCCTTCTACTTTAAGGATGGGTGCGTGGATGTTTTCAGTTTGCACGAAACATGTCGTCACCATAATAAACACAAAGCTTATACATCAATCGTACGTTTAGTTCCGCAAAACCATTTGTATAATAATTCGGTTGGGTAACTAAAGGATGACGTTCTCTTGTAGTGTTTGGCCCCACATAAGTATCAATCACTTTTTTAGGTAACGGAAATTGTTTCGCAGTATACTCATAAATTGAGCAGATTTCCTCCCCACTCAGGAATACCCACCAACCAACTGCAAGAATACCAGACATTTCGTAAGGTCCGTAACCATTGTTTTCTCCCTGTGTTTTATATTCGTATCGATAAACCCCATTTCTGCCATCCATAAAATTCTTAACTCTAAAGGCCGGAAATTCCTCCGTAGGTTTTACAAGAACTTTTTTGACAAATTGTTTTTTTAACGCATTTATCGTCTTTTCGTAAAACAATTTCCTTTTTTTGTCCTGCGGAGCTTCCAAAAGAGATATCAAAAACAATGGATAGCGGTGACTATGTGACGTATCTCCAGCTATATCACAAATAGGTGATGGCTCCAAATCTTCCGATACTTTGTCATGTCCAACGTATGCGTAATCTGGATGGTCAGTCATTACACCTGCTTGAAAGAGCCAGCCACCCTCTTTTGTAAAATACCCTCTTGAGTCGAAAACCTTGTATGCCATTTCTAAAATGTCGTTGAGCCTACGTGTAATTTCCTTATTTTTGTATTCATATCGATAAGTTTTCAAATCAGCAGCAATCGCAAAAGTAAACTTTTCTTCGTCTATAATCGCCCTATAATAGCTCCTCTTCACGTTTTTTTGGTTTAACTTCCAATCGAGCCGTTCGCTAATACCCCCTTCGAAAGGTTTTCTCGCCCACTGCCAAGCAGGTTCTTCACACCAAATTTTCTCTATTTCTTTATAGACAATTCCCGGTAGTTCCGCTGGTATAAGCACTTCGTTTCCAGTTTTTTTTGCAAGAACCAAAAAACGGCTTGCGAGGTACAAGTAGTGTAGTTTATTTAATCTTCCTTCATCTATTTCCCCTTCTTCGTAAGCTTCGACAAATCTTTCAAAGTGACAGGAAAATTGCTTCTGCCATTCTATTTGTTCGAAAAGAAAGGCAACATGTAGTGGTATCATAAGATGATTCGCAGCATCATAAATGTTTGATCCTTTCCACAGTTCATCTTTAAGATAAGGGGCAACTGTTTTTTCCCATAACGCAATGTCCCTGTTATCAATACCGGTTGATATTCTATTTTTTGCTAACGAACTACAAACATTTATTGGTAAAAAAACAAATGAGGTAACCAACAGCAGACTTACTAAAAGCTTCGTTCCCATTATTTACCCCCAGCTAGTTATTACTGACAAAATTCTTGATAAAAATGTTTATTGCAAACCGGTTTCCACCGTTAGTTATCCTCGCCTCTTTTTGTCCGTTTTCAGTTTGCAACAAACAATCTTATTCGTGAATTCACCTTGCTTTTCCTAGCCTTGCCCCGAAAAAGCCAAAGCATGACGCAAGAAACCGCGATTCCATGTGTCAACAAAGCAGTAAAGAAATCAGCGCTTGTAATTAGAGAAAACATCGGGATAAATGTTACAGAGAGCACAAACCACAACGGGATTTTCCTTGAAAGGCTGTCAATTCCTCGCAGTAATATCCCACAAAGCAAACCGTAGACAATAACCCCTACCAATCCAGCATGCATGTATCCTGTGGAAAGGAATGTGTTGTTCACATGTGCCATACTACCTTGCCACTCACCAATTAGGATAGCGGGGCTTACATGATATGGATAATCAATAAATTTTGAAAAGAATTTGTTGGACCAAAATATTTTGGGATTCATCGAAAAAAACGTGTAATAATCGAATGTATTTTTTGCAATAACAAAGAATACTCTTCTTACAAAAAGAGAAACAAAGAGTATTGGCCCTCCTGCTATGTAAATGACATAGGAAAAACACCATAACAAACTAATCGAGAGAGGAATGCGGTAAAGTTTATGCTGCGTATCTTTTCTAAAAAAGAAATAGAAAAATAAAACAAGAAACGGGTAGAACAACGTCGATTTATGCCCTGTCACACCGAAAAAGAAAACCTGGCATCCAATAATACCTGCCGCGAGAACAAACCGGCGTTTCAACAAAAAGAGCGAGAGAAGTGCTATAGAAAAGACTTTTACCGCCCATATATTTAAATACGAGAATACTCCGATATTCAACAACTGCCCCGTAATAGCCCTAAACTGATAGACTTTCAGCAAATTTATATTGAAATATGCCAAGCCCCCTCTGACTATAAACCATGCTGCTACTACAGCACAGGCACCAGCCGCAAGGCACAGGCCAACAAAATAAGACTTTGGTATTACTGGAATTTTGAAAGGCCGACCTTTAGCCAAAACGACAGCAAAAATATAACTTAAAATTACCATGTAAACTGTGGCACGAGCTTGGTTTGCCAATCCGTACATAGAAAGTAATGGCGCCAAGACGCCAATAAACATAACCAAAATAAAGACATCAGAAGGTTTTTCCGCCTTTGGCTTCTGAATCAGTAGAAGAAGTCCGTAGAGTATGTAGGACTCTATGATTTTCAACAGATCCGGATTCAGCTCAAAACCTGCATACGCCCACTTTTGTGAAATGCATTGCACGTATAAAAAATCCAAAGAAACCCTGAAAAGAAAAAGGAGGACGAAAAACACCAACATCTGTTGTAGTTTTCTCTTCTTCATTCTAGATTTGCTATACCTCCTTAAAATTACTGTTTACTTTATTTATTACATAAATTTTAAGCTGATGTAAAATTTGTGGTACTCCTCACCCTTTGGACAACAAAGTGACGAAAACAAGGAGATCCATCCGACTGCGTATTTTAACCGATTCAGTGCAAACCGTTATCAATGTGGTCAATTTTATGGAAAACCCTATGAAAAATAGAGTTAAGAAAACCAATATGCTCTTATGGCATCGTACATTGAGTCATTCACCTGAATCTTGACAATGTTTTACTCAACATATCCTGTCCACTTTCGCTCGATTCTCTCAAACTCAGCATCCCCGGTAATCGCCGTCAGGGTGCGTAATAAAACTATATGCACTTTATGGTAACGAGCTGCAACATGGGGGAATTCTTTACCAAAAGTATAATGCCCCAAATCATAAGAACTTATTCCTCCTATATCGTACAACGGAAGTATGTTCCTTAAAGTCCGAAGACCCTGCTTCCAATAATATTCAGGAATCGCAGAAGGATGATTTATCTCCTCGCATAATTTCAACCAATCATATATTCCTAATAAAGTAAACATATATCCGTTTAAGGTGAAGTTATCGGGTGTGCTGAGATATTCTTCGAAAACGACATAATCCTCAAGTGAATGGTCTAAATCTGACAAATCACTCATTACGCCCCCTTTCTCCTTCGGGGTAATCAAAAAACGAAACGTTTTCTCGCCAGCTTTCAACCATTTTGGATCTCTTGTCATGTAATACGCCCTGGAAAACACGCTCAGTGCCTGGCCTTGCGCCATTGCGGAAACCCATCCCGGCTCATAGGTTTCACCCGAAAGGTAATAACGCCATTCAAAATTATAGGGGAGTGCTCCGTTCTCTTTTTGGATTGCTACAAGTTTATTCGCTCCATCCAAAAATTCTTTCTCATACCCTGTGTTTTTCTCGTTAATAATCCCCCCCCATTTTTTCAATGCATATTGAGCAATCGTCACAGGGTTGTAAAAAAAATGCTCTCCATATTTCACCTTCGGTATGCCTGCTTGGTCAAACTTGACTCTTGCGCTTTCACGATATACACCTGAGCTATAATTGAGATATTGCCCTTTATAATCGTATTGTGAACAAACATAATCTAGCGAAAGCCTCTTGTTTTGCCATCTTTCTATTTGTTTTTTCACAACGGTTTTATATGAGTTCTCTTGTTTCACGCTGGGCCATGAGTCAGCGTCACGATCCACTGCCAACAAAACACTAAGTGCCACTACGCAACTAACAACAAGCAACCAGAAAACGTTCTTCTTGAGTTGAAACATAAAAACCCCCAAAAACATGCCTGTATTTTATTATCACTGGCCAAGAAATCTCTGGTGGGATAGCAAAATATTCGACATCAAGGGATGCATGTCATTCTATTTGCCCCACAGCCAAAATAGATTTAAACTTTCTTCTTGTGATATGCAAACATCACTTTCACATAAACAACTTCATATGAGGTGACTCCGTAAAATGAAAATACTATCGTTAGTCGGTGCCCGGCCACAGTTTATCAAAGAAGCCATAGTCGGCGAAGAAATCCGAAAAAAAGGTATCGAAGAAGTGCTCGTTCATTCTGGGCAGCACTACGATCACAATCTTTCTGAAGTCTTCTTTGAAACACTTGAAATCAAGAAACCTGACTACGCTCTTGGTATTGGATCCGGCACTCACGCCAAACAAACGGGCGAAACCATGATGCGTTTCGAACAGATCGTAATGGATGAAAAACCCGATGTCATCCTTGTCTACGGAGATACAAACACTACTTTAGCCGGTGCACTTGTGGGAGCCAAACTCAGGATTCCTGTTGCTCATGTGGAAGCAGGACTTCGGCAACATCCAAAGGATATGCCGGAAGAAATCAATCGGGTGGTTACGGATCACATCTCGCAATTCCTTTTTTGCCCCACAAGGAAGGCTGTTCAAAATCTGAATTCTGAAGGTCTTGCCTCCGGTATTCATTTTGTCGGCGACGTCATGTACGACCTCTTCTTGAAAGTCCGGCCAAAAGTGGATATCGCCAAGACTCTTGAAAAATACCGTCTCAAGAAAAAAGGCTTTATTCTTGCAACGGTACACAGGGATTTTAACACCGACAATCATGATCGGCTCCAAAACATTCTGGCGGCTTTGGAAGAGATCTCAAACACCGTTCCAGTAGTACTCCCTCTCCACCCACGAACGAAAAAAGCTGTAGAAAGATCGAGTTTTACCAATTACATGCAAAACCTGAGGATACTGCCTCCACTCCCTTACCTGGAAATGATGGCCCTGCTGTTGGGGTGCCGAAATGCGATCACAGACAGCGGTGGTTTACAGAAAGAGGCATATTTTGCAGGAATTCACTCTGCTGTTCTCATGCCGGATACCGCGTGGATCGAACTGGTCGAAACGGGTTGGAACGTGTTGGTCGATGTCGACAAAAACAAAATCTGCGAAATAATATTAGAGGAAAAATTCAAAAACAGCGGTGCACAAAACTTGTATGGAAAAGGCGATGCCGGAGAGCAGATTGCTTCTCTACTTTCTTAAATAGCGCATTTTACTGTCAAAAAGGAAAGCGATATACATCAAAAGCTTTCTGTATCCCCTTCTAATGCTCTATACAGCTCGAGAAGTTTTTGTTCTTCCTGCTCCCAGCTGTATTTATCGAGTACGGAGGCCCTGCCTCGTTTTCCCATTTCCGCTGCTTCGGCTGGGTGATCTAATATCCAGTTTATTGCTTCTGAAATTTCTTCGGAGCTTAAGGGATCCACGCAGATCCCGCATTTATGCCCTTCGACAATTTCCTTCCATAAAGAAAAATGTGACGCGATTACCGGCAGCCCGGCTGACATGTATTCGAACATTTTGTTCGGCTGGGCATTAATGTGGTTTGGTAATGGGTGGAAAGTTACCATTCCGGCCATGCTTCTCTTCAAAACCTCGGCTACTTCACTTCGTCCGACAAAACCCAAGGCTTGTGTTTTATCCCAGCCCGGCTTCTTCCTCGTTTCCTCATGCTCAACCTTTGACTGAAATTCCCCCGCCAGAATCAAGTGAGCATCTGTTTTTGTTATAGCTTCCAGGAGTTCCCGAATACCCCTGGCACGTGTGATGCCCCCAACATAACAAACAGCACGTTCCTTTTTCTCCCAGGAAAGATCCGGCGAAAACAATTCAGCAGAGATCGGATAATTGTTTACTACCACTGTTTTTTTTGCAATACCCTGAAACCGTTGCGAGATACTATTCGTTGCACACACACATGCTTCGAATCTTTTTGAGAAGCAATCTTCAACGAAACCCGCTATTTTACTGACGGTTTTTCTCAACATGTTGGGGATCCAATATTTGTTCAATATTTGAAGCCTGACGTCCTCGTGGACATCATAAATCACTTTTTTGTCCTTGCGCTGCAAGAGCCAACCCACCGGAAGCAATTCCGGATCGTGGAAATGATAAACATCTGCATCCGCCTGCCTGGCAGCTTTGTAAACTCTTGCCCCTGTCAAGACCATACGTTTGATGCGACTTATGGGCTTTAACCCCGCATCGATAATTTGCACACCGTTTTTTTTCTCATTTCCCTTGCCGTCAGCCACAACAAGATCAACATTATGGCCCGCTTTTGCCAGACTCATGCATTCTTTGCGGAAGATTCGTATGTCATATCGGGTGTGTACTGAAGTCAAATGGACGATCTTCAATTTTCCAAATCACCATTCTCTATGCAGATGTCTTTCCCTTTCTTTTCACCAATAGCTTTGCTAGTGTTTGATTTCTTCGAGCTTTTGACACATGCTTTTTGCCAAGGAATTCCAATCATAATTCTTTTTTGCGTACTCGATACCCTTATGTCCCATTGCGTTTCGTTCTGCTGGTTCGAATTCAAGTAATTCCCCGATTATGCGGGGCAACTCTTCCGTTGTGCGTGCCACAAGTCCTGCATTAGATTCCAGAACCGGATTCTGGGCATACTCTCCCACCATAAGTATCGGTTTCCCCGCTGCATGGTAATCGGCAATTTTGTTCGGGCTTATCCCAAAACGAAAGATTGAACTCGGCAAAAGGTGGAATAAAAGAGCATCTGCATCTGAAAGGATTTTCGGTAATTCCTTTTTCGGCACAGGATCGAGAAAAGTTACCGGGAGTTTTTCTTTTTTTGCCCGTTCCTGAAGACGAGGCTTCAGGGGGCCATCGCCGACAAAAAACAACCTGACTTGCGGGAATCTGTGTTTGATTACATGCATTTGATCCAGTATCTTGTCCAGGCCATTCGCCATTCCATGGGCGCCCGTGTAATAGATATCGAAAGTGGTTTTGCCCTTCTCGTCCTGCGCTTTTTCAGTTTGCTGGAACATGTTTACATCAGTTCCGTTTGTTATCCAGAGGAACTTCTCATCAGGAAGGCCGAAACGCTCTTTGTAGTATTCTTTCATCAAGGGTGCCGTCGTGATAATAAGTTCAGCGTTCTTTGAAAGTTTTCGATCCAGATGGGCGATGTACATAAGAAAGGGATGCCATTTAGAATAGCCCCCCAGCTCTATCGGCGTGAGGGGCCAGAGGTCCCTGACTTCGTAGACAAAAGGAACATCGAAATACCTGGAAAGGTCAAATGCCGCAGCAGCGGCAAAGGTGTGGACAACAGACCCGATGACCAGATCCGGTTTACCAAGGACTCCGCTTTTGACAACTTTCTTTGCGTTCCGTGCAAAAGAAACCATGTTGACGACACGGGATGCCATGGAATCTCTGGAACAATCGGTACAATCGACCGTAAGAAACTTGCACCCTTCATGGTCCCGCAGGGCGAATCCCTGATCCTTAACCTCTTTGAGCAGTTCTTTATCCGGCAAGCCGCCTGTGTGAGTGTTTGCAGCCCTGATGATGGTGACATCGAAGCCATGACTCGTTGCAAGTCTGCGGCCAAGCTCATAATGCCGGTTCCCGCCAGACTCATTTGGAGTTTTGGCATGGTGGTTGATCCAGAACAGTTTCAACTTTGCTTGTTCCCTTTCTTTTTGAGGACATCAGAAATGATTTCGATGACGCGCTCTTGTGCCGAGAGTTCCAAAGTCGACCCCGACGGCAGACACAGCCCCGTTTCAAAAGCCCTCTCGGAAAAAGAATTGTCTTCGTCAGCTGTGTAGAAACCGTACTTTTCGAAAACGGGCTGCAGGTGCATGGGTTTCCAGACCGGACGGGATTCTATGTTGTGCTTTTCCAATGTTTTCATGACGTCCAGCGGTTTGATATCTATTGCTTCGGGATCCAGTGTCATGACCGAAAGCCACCGGTTTGCCCTGCCGAACGAAGCTTCGGGCATGAAATCCACTCCGGGGATTGTCCCAAGTGCTTCCCGGTACCTGTCAAAGATCTGTCGCCGTTTTGCGACCCGTGATTCGATCTCTTCGAGCTGGGGGCGGCCCACGGCGGCCAAAAGGTTGCTGAGGCGGTAATTGTAACCGATGTCACTGTGCTGGTACCAGGGCGCAGGGTCACGGGCCTGGGTGGCCCAGAATCGGGCCTTGGCGATCATGTCCTCATCGTCGGACAGAAGCATCCCGCCGCCGGAAGTGGTGATGATCTTGTTGCCGTTGAAAGAAAGCACGTTCAGTTTCCCCAGGGCACCGCATTTCTTGTTTTTGTAGGTGGCGCCCAGTGCTTCCGCCGCGTCCTCCAGGACGGGGACACCGTAATGGTTGCAAAGTTCAAGGATGGGATCATAATCGGCGCTCTGGCCATAGAGGTCGACGGTGATGACGGCTTTGGGAAGCCTTCCGTTTTTTTCGGCATCCTCAAAGGCGAGTTTGAGAGCCCTCGGACACATGTTCCAGGTCTTTACGTCGGCATCGATAAAGACAGGTTCCGCCCCCTGGTAGATGATGGGGTTGGCGCTGGCGGAAAATGTCAGGCTGGAGCAGAAAACCGCATCGCCCGGGCCGACGTCAAGAAGCTTGAGGCCCAGGTGCATGGCGGCCGTCCCCGAAGAGAGGGCCAATGCAGCCTTGACACCGATGTATTCAGACATTTCTTTCTCAAAGGCATCGACATGAGGCCCCAACGGGGCGATCCAGTTGGAATCGAAGGCATTTTTGAGAAAGTCCATTTCCCGCCCCGTCATGTGCGGGGGGGAGAGATAGATACGGGTTTTGTGTTGATTCATCAAACAAGTCCTCCATTTTCTTTGTCCAAATCCCGCATGATCCTCGCAGGGACTCCTACAGCCACAACTTCATCGGGCAAATCCTTCACGACAGCCGCGCCCGCACCCACTATCGTCCGTTTCCCTATTTCCCGGTTCGGAATGACTGAAACACCAATGCCAAGGAAACTGGCGCGACCTATCTGAACATTTCCGGCAAGGTGACATCCAGGTGCAAGGTGTACCCCGTCGTCTATGAGGCAATCGTGATCGATTGTCACCCCTGTATTGATTATGCAGTGGGAACCGATTACTGTCTCCGGTTGTATAATGCTTCCGGCAAAAACAACGGTTCCTGAGGAAATTTTGACGGAGCGATGAACCCATGCTTTTGGATGGATTGCCGTAAGCCACTGTGTATTCGGGTATTTTTCAGCTACCTTTAGCCGTGTCTGGTTATCACCGATCGCAAGTAAAAAGCGGGGTCGAGACATTTCCTTTAATTTGTCAACTGGGCCATCAATTGGAGTCGAAAGAATCTGGCTTCCCCATTTGGTTTTATCATCATCCAGAATTTGTGACACTTTATACCCCAGTTCCTGCAGGAGGCTAACGACAACCTTGCCGTGCCCCCCTGCTCCGACAACTACCACTTCCTTAATTCTTTCCATGGGTAGCCTCCGAGCCTTTGAACTCTTCCATGGTCACGTGACCATCGCCCGAAATACCCTCTCGACACACAACCTTGCGCAAAGTTAACAGCAAAATACGGATGTCGAGAAAAAAATTACGTCGGTCCACGTACAACACATCCATCTTGAACCGGTCTTCCCAAGACAAAGCATTTCTGCCGTTGACTTGTGCCCACCCGGTGATGCCTGGTTTGACCTCCAAACGTCTCGCCTGTTTCGGGGAATATCGCTGGACATAACGAAGATGCAGCGGTCTCGGTCCGACCAGACTCATGTCCCCTTTGAAGACATTATACAATTCCGGGAGCTCGTCAAGGCTCGTGCTTCGCAGAAAAGCCCCGAATTTCGTGAGGCGTTTTTCGTCGGGCAGCAGGTTGCCCTTTTCGTCCCGTTCGTCTGTCATGGTTCGGAATTTGTAGATGGTAAAGGGTTTTCCTTTGTAGCCTGCCCTTGTCTGCTTGAAAATGACTGGGCTTCCCAGTTTCTTTTTCACCAAGATGGCCACACATAAAAGGACAGGCGAAAGGACCACCAGACCGAAGGCAGCGCCTACTATGTCGAAAAGGCGTTTGAAGAAGGGGTAGAATCTTCGTTTCATCAGGAAGTTCCCTTTTCTGCAGGAGTAACATCTTCAGCTATGGGGCTCTTATTCCCAAAGGTCGGCACTATCTGCTTTATGACGGCGATAATCTCTTCCCTGTCGCCATCGGCGGCTACCTTGAGGAGGTATTCCAGCTGGGCGTTGAATTTCTCGCCGATTCCCCCCTGGTTGGCCACGTAGATCTTTTCGTGGGGGGTGGCTTTGGTCCCCTCTTCCGCGGTAAGAAGCTCCTCAAAGAGTTTTTCTCCCGGCCTGAGGCCGGTGTAGATTATGTCTATGTCCTCGTAGGGCTGGAAGCCTGAAAGCTGGATGAGGTCCTCGGCCAGGTTCTTGATCTTGACCGGTTTTCCCATGTCGAGCACGTAGACGGTGCCGTTATCGGGCAAAGACGCCGCCTGCAGCACAAGCTGGGCCGCCTCGGGGATGGTCATGAAGTAGCGCTTCATGTCGGGATGGGTGATGGTGACGGGGCCGCCGGAGGCGATCTGTCGTTTGAAGACGGGAATGACGCTGCCCCGGCTGCCCAAAACGTTTCCGAAACGGACAGAGACGAAGTGCTGGTGTGACTTGGCCTTTGAGGCGCACTGGCGGACTGCCATCTCGGCGATGCGCTTGGAGGCGCCCATGATGGACGTGGGGTTGACGGCCTTGTCGGTGGAGATGTTGACGAAGTGCTCCACGCCCGATTCCAGGGCCAGTTCGACCACGCTTCGGGTGCCGCCCACGTTGTTGAGGATGGCCTGGTCGGCGTTGGCCTCCATGAGGGGCACGTGCTTGTGGGCCGCGGCGTGAAAGACCACCTGGGGGCGGTATTGCCTGTAGATGCGCTCGAGCTTTGTGCGGTTTTGGACGTCGGCGATGAGAAGCTCGTGGGGCAGACCCGGGAAAAGCTCCCTGAGGTCCTGCTGGAGCTCGAAGAGGCTGTTTTCGCCCCGGCCAAGAAGAAGGATCTTTTCGGGGTTGAAGCGGGCCACCTGGCGCACGATCTCCGACCCGATGGACCCCCCCGCCCCGGTGACGAGGATGGTCTTGTCCTGGAGGTAGTCTGAGATGGCTGTGACATCCAGGCGCACCTGCTCGCGGCCCAGAAGGTCGGCCACGTCCACCTCGCGGATCTGCGAGATGGAAACGGCCCCCGAAAGTACTTCGTAGACGCCGGGAATGATGCGGTACTGCACGTGGGCCTTGCGGGACAGCTCCACGACGCGCCGAACCAGCTTGCCTTCGGCGGAGGGGATGGAGATAAGGACCTCCTGGATCCCCTTCTGGCGGACCTTTTCGGGAAGGGCCTCTATGGGCCCCAGTACGGGAAGGCCGACGATCCTTGTGCCTATCTTGACGGGGTCGTCGTCGAGGAAGCCCTCGGGCATGAGGCCCGATTCGGGGTGGCGGAGCATCTCCCTGACGATGAGGACGCCGGCGTCACCGGCGCCGATGACGAGGATCTTTTTGGGCTTGATCCAGCCCTGGCGTGGCTCGCGATGGCTTCGTTCGCTGTAGACACGGAAGGTCATTCTGGCCCCGCCGAGGGCGAGACCGGCCAAAACGGTGTTGATGATGGGAATGCTCCGGGGCACCCGTGCGAATTCCCT
>NPIF01001147.1_pt2 | contig 16787 bp, 14 predicted proteins | sample 8637461 | NCBI WGS metagenome assembly NPIF01 (sample SAMN07420641, study PRJNA396082) | bioreactor metagenome | isolation source: sample BR12 brine-fed electro-methanogenic bioreactor BR | place: Japan: Kochi | collected 2016-12-09
CCCGATGCGTTCGGGCTCGAAGAAGCACGTCTGACTTCCGGTTTTCGGATCGACCTGCGGGCCAGTTACGGTCTCGCATCGTTCCGGCACTCGGAGCTGATCCTCGATGTCGGGATCGGGCATTTCAAAGGCACGATCAAAGGTATCGAGGTGGCCCACTCCTTCGATCGAAGCGATCCGGACTATCTTCGTCCGGGGCAGCAGACCTTCCTTCGTTACGGAGATCCCGCGTTCTTCGGTCTCGATCCGTTCGCGACCGACGCGATCAACGCGCCGCTGGTAGAAGATTGGCAGGCCTTCCACCTCGAAGGGGGAGACCTCGAGATCTATCCGGTGTCCATCAACCTGATGGCTCGCTTTCACCCGACGAAGCGTCTGAACCCCTACATTGGTGGCGGGCTCGGATACTACTTCGTCGAGTACAAGGAGTCTGATGCTTGGCGGGCGTTCGCGGACCAAATGGACCAGAGCTGCGTTGCCTACACGAGCGGAATCCCCGGGAGCCCCGGTGCCCGCCAAGTCGATTTGGCGGTGACCGGCGAAGTCACGGACCCGTCTCTGCTCGAGGGCGATTCGGCCTGTATCTTCGTCACCCGCGTCGAGCGTGATCCGGATACGAACGAGATCACGGAGCGCTTCTACAAGAGCTTCGGTTTCGATCTTCAGCGTCCACGGATCGATGCTCCGGACAGCTTGTTCCTCGAGCTGCGCGGTGGGATCGAGTGGCAGTGGAAACCCAAGATTGCCTTCTTTGCGGACTTCCGCTTCACGTGGGCCGCAGAGGAGATCACGATCACGGTCGACGGGCGCGAGAAGTTCGGCGAGACCATGCCGGCCGGGCTCTTCGAGCGTCAGGGATTCCCGACGGCGTACGGCGGCAACCCTGCGTACATCACGCACGGTGGCCTGGTCGCTCAGTCGGCTCTCGGTACGATCATGCCTCAGCCGGGCGAGTACTTCGTGAACGGCGGAAGGCTAGATTATGGTGGCTGGAACTTCTCCTTTGGGATAAGATTCACGCTGTAGCCGAACACCAGATTGTGACGAGGAGTTGAGAATTTAGACGAGTTTCCCGGTGACAATAGCGAAGGGGCCACACCCGTTCCCATCCCGAACACGGTAGTTAAGCCCTTCAGCGCCGATGGTACTGCGTGGGCGACCGCGTGGAAGAGTAGGACATCGCCGGGTTTTTCTTCTGAGCCCCCACCTTCCGGTGGGGGCTCAACTTATTTACAGCACTAGCTTTAGCTCTAGTTCCATCGTGGCGTGCTCACGAGGGGCAGAGTGCCCCCTCGTGCTACAATCTGCGCGCCCCACGAGGAGGATTCATGGCTGGGCATTCCAAATGGGCGAACATCAAACACCGTAAGGGCGCCCAGGACGCGAAGCGTGCCAAAGCGTTCACGAAGGTCGCCCGCGAGATCATGATCGCGGCTCGAGAGGGTGGCGGGGACCCGGACGCCAACGCGCGGCTTCGTGCGGCCATGGCTGCCGCGCGCTCGGTCAACCTTCCGAAGGACAAGGTTGAGCGGGCGATCAAGAAGGGCACGGGCGAGCTCGAGGGCGGCGCCCTCGACGAGGTCGTGTACGAGGGCTACGGTCCCGGCGGCGTCGCGGTTCATATCCTCGCTCTGACGGACAACAGAAACCGGACGACGGCCGAGGTCCGCCACGTGTTCTCGAAGCACGGTGGCGAGCTCGGCTCACCCGGTAGCGTCGCGTGGATGTTCGAGCGGAAGGGCTTCATTTCCGTGCCTGCTGAAGGCGTAGACGAGGACGCGTTGATGGAAGCGGCCCTCGAAGCCGGTGCGGACGACATGAAGAGCGAGGGCGATAGCTTCGAGATTCTGAGCGGCGCCGACGTCTTCCATGATGTCCGGGAAGCGCTCGAAACGGCCGGGTTCACGATGGAGACGGCCGAAGTCGCGATGATCCCTCAGAACGTCACTCCAGTGGACGGCAAGAAGGCCGAGTCTCTCGTCAACCTGCTCGAGTTGCTCGACGACCTCGACGACGTGCAGAAGGTCTCCGCGAATTGCCAGCTCCCCGACGATCTCGAGCTCTGATCCCTCTGCGGGGACGGGCGGGCTTCCGTGCTTGTCACGGGGGCCCGGAGCGTCCCGGAAAGTAGTGTCGATGGCGGAAACGGCCAGGATCCTCGGGATCGACCCGGGCTCCCGTGTGACCGGCTTCGCGTTGGCCAGCTTCGAGGGGCAGAAGGTGACGGAGCTCGAGTGGGGCGTCTGGCGGCCGGGGAGCGGCGGCGGGCGCGCCGAGTCTCTCGCCGAACTCTCCCTGCAGGTCGAGACGTGGCTGGAAGTCCGGGAGTGCGACGCGGCAGCGGTCGAATCCCTGTTCCATCACAAGAACGCGCGGAGTCTGCTGGTGCTCTCCGAAGCGCGAGGCGTACTCCTCGCCAGTCTCGGCCGCCGCGGCATTCCCGTGCGGGAATACCCTCCGGCGACGATCAAGAAGACGATCTGTGGGAGCGGAGCCGCGAGCAAGGAGCAGGTTCAACGGGCTCTGTTCCGGACGGTTCCCGGACTCGCCCGCTATGCGGGGGAGCGCGTTCCGGCAGATGCGAGTGACGCTCTGGCGATGGCGGTCTGCCATCACGTTCATGCGCGCCACGCGTCGCGCTTCGGAGGGACCACGCGATGATCGGGCGACTGACCGGGACGGTCACGAGAAGAGCGGAGGGGCGAATCCTCCTCGACGTCGGCGGTGTCGGCTTCGAGCTCGACGTCCCGCTCTCGACCCTGGCGACGCTGCCGGGGGAGGGCGCCGTGACGACTCTCGAGGTTCTCACGGTCTTCCGAAGCGAGAGCCTCTCCCTCTACGGGTTTCGGGAGACGCTCGAGAAGACGGTCTTCGAGACTCTGCTCGACGTCTCGGGCGTTGGGCCGAAGCTCGGCCTCGCTGTCTTGTCGACGATGAGCGTTTCGGAGCTCGTCCGCGCGGTGCGCGACGAGTCGACGACCGCGCTCGTCAAAGTGCCTGGCATCGGCAAGAAGACGGCGGAGCGCCTGTTGCTCGAGCTCCGTGACCGCCTCGACGGGCTTCCGGTCACATTGGAAGATGCCGCGCCCGTCCCGGTGGAAACACCGCGCCGCTCGGCTGTGGAAGACGACGCGATCGCGGCGCTCGTTCACCTCGGATACAAGGGCGGGGAGGCCGAGCGCGCGGTCGTCGATGCGAACGAGGGCAGCGCAGCGCCTGATCTGGGCGAGCTCGTCCGTGAGGCGCTCCGTCGCCTCGGGAGCCGATGATGGATCTTGATCGCGGCGACGAGAGAATCCTGGGAGGGAATCCGCTGGCCGGCGAAGTCGGTGCGGAGGCCGCGCTGCGTCCGCCTCGTCTCGCGGACTTCGTCGGACAGCAGCAGCTCGTCGACAACCTCGGCGTCTACCTCGAGGCGGCCCGCAAACGTGGGCGGTCGCTAGACCATGTGCTGCTCGCGGGACCACCAGGGCTGGGAAAGACGAGCCTCGCGCACATCGTCTCGGAGGAACTCGGAACGCGGCTGAGGGCGACGTCGGGCCCCGCGATCGAGCGGGCCGGCGACCTCGCATCTCTGCTGACCCAGCTCGAGCCCGGAGAGGTCCTTTTCATCGACGAGATCCACCGCCTCGGCACCGTGGTCGAGGAAGTGCTGTACCCCGCCATGGAGGATTTTGCGCTCGACATCACCATCGGGCAGGGCCCGGGTGCGCGTTCGGTTCGGATCGACCTCCCGCCGTTCACGCTGGTGGGCGCGACGACGCGCTCGGGGTTGCTTTCCGCACCGCTTCGGGATCGCTTCGGGATCGTCGAGAGGCTCTCGTTCTACGGGGCCGCGGAGCTGCAGACGATCGTGTCGCGCGCCGCGGAGCGACTCGACGCGCTCCTCGAGCCCGAGGCTGCAGCCGAGCTCGCCGCGCGCTCGCGAGGGACCCCGCGCGTGGCCCTGCGCCTGTTGCGCCGGCTCCGCGACTTCGCCGATGTCCAGACGGAAGGGCGGATCACGCGCGCGCTCGCGCGGGAAGCGCTCGAGCGCCTGGGCGTGGACGAGCTCGGGCTCGACGGCCTCGACCGGAGACTCCTCGGCGTCGTCATCGGGCACTACGCGGGGGGGCCGGTCGGGCTGAACACGATCGCCGCGTCTCTCGGCGAAGAGCCGGACACACTGGAAGAGGTGTCGGAACCTTTCCTGATCCAGATCGGATTCCTCGAGCGCACACCGCGCGGGCGCGTGGCCACCGCGCGCGCACGCGAACACCTCGCTGGCGGGGCGAGCGGCGAACCGTCGCCCGCCCGGAGATCCTGATGGCGCCCGACCAGACAGCGCAGGGAGGCGAAGGACGCCGCCTGTTGCGCTTCGTATTGCGATACCGCGTCGCGATCGCGCTCGCGCTCGCGTGCTCCTTCTTCTCCTCGGCGTTCGTCGGGACTGCGGTCGGGCTCGTCCCGCCGCTGATCCAGTCGCTCGGGGAGCAGGCGAACGCGATGGAGTCGGCGGCGGCCGGGGAGGAGCTCGCGGAAGCACCCCCCCCCGCGCCGAGGGACCCGATCGAGGGCTTCCGCGGGAGGATCGACGGCTGGCGTGAGCGGATCCTGGGGCCGGTGGAGCGCTGGCTGCTCGAGAAGGGGTACGTGAGGATCCCTCTGGCGATCGTCTTCCTCTACTTGCTCAAGGGGCTCTTCGGCTTCGCTTCGGTGTACGGATTGAGACGTGTCGGCATTCAGGCCGTGGCCGATCTCCGCGCCGAGGTGTACGGCAAGGCGCTGGCGCAGTCGGACGCCTATTACCGGAACCACTCGACCGGCGAGATGTACTCACGGATCCTGGTCGATGTCGGCTTGCTGCAGAACACGCTGAGCAACAACGTGGTCGTCGCGCTTCAGGCAGTGCCGCTCATTGTCGTTCTGCTCATCGTCTCCTTCGTCTACGCCTGGCAGATCACGCTCGCGTGTCTCGTCGTGCTCCCACTCTTCGGCTACTCCGCGGGACGATTCGGTCGGCGGATCAAGCGTTCGGAGCGCAAGGTCCAGGAACGGTCCGCGGAGTTGACCAAGCTCATCGAAGAGACGCTGCTCGCACGCCGGGTCGTGCAGGCTTTCGGAGCGCTCGCCTACGAGATCGAGCGCTTCAGGGCCGCGCTGCGCCGCATGTTGAGGCAGGACTTGAAGGTCGCGCGCACCACGGCGGCGACCTCCCCGGTGCTCGAGTTGCTCGGCGCCGTCGTCGGCGCGGCGTTTCTCGTGTTCGCCGGTTTCCTCATCGCGTCCGGTCGAGTCCAGGGGCACGAGGTGATGGGGGCGATCATTTGCCTCTTCGTCGTGTTCAGCAACGTCCGGAAACTCGGCCAGCTCAACAATGCGTTGCAGCTCGCGTTCGCCTCCGCGCAGCGCATCTTCGAGGTGATCGACGCCCCGGTGGCGGTGACGGACGCCGAGGGCGCGGTCGAGCTCGCGCCGTTCGAGACGGAGATCCGTTTCGAGGGCACCTGCTTCCACTACGGGCGCGGTCCGGTCCTGCAGGGGGTCGACCTGACGATTCGCACCGGCGAGGTGCACGCTCTCGTCGGTTCCTCCGGGGCGGGCAAGTCCACGCTCGCGATGATGATTCCGCGATTCATCGATCCGACCGAAGGGCAAGTGCTCATCGATGGCGTGAGCTTGAGCGGCGTCAAGCTCGAGTCGCTGCGCGAGCAGATCGCGCTCGTGACGCAGGAGACGCATCTATTCGACGACACGGTGTTCAAGAACATCGCCTACGGCATGGAGAGCGTCGACCCCGAAGCCGTGAAACGGGCAGCCCGGCACGCGAACGCGGCCGAGTTCATCGAGTCGCTCCCCGAGGGGTACGAAACGCTCCTCGGCGACAAGGGGAGCCAGCTCTCGATGGGACAGCGCCAACGCATCGCGATCGCCCGCGCCTTCCTCAAGGATGCCCGCATCCTCGTGCTCGACGAGGCGACCTCGGCTCTCGACACGCAGTCCGAGAGGCTGGTGCAGTCGGCGCTCGAGGCCCTGCTCGAGGGGCGTACGGCGCTGGTCATCGCGCATCGTCTGTCTACGGTGACCCGTGCAGATCTGATCCACGTGCTCGACAAGGGCAGGATCGTCGAGAGCGGCAAACACGACGCTCTGCTCGCGCAGAACGGACTCTACTCGCGTCTCCACGCGCTTCAGGAGCAGAGCACTTCACAGGGCTAGGGCTCCTAGTCCGTTAGAAAACGGCGGTCCCGCGCAGGATCAAGAAGGCGGTGAACACGCCGAGCATGAGCGTGGTCCAGTGCTCGCGGTTGCGGCGGCAGAGCGCACCGCTCCAGCGGGTCGCGTCGCCGCCCGGCCACGGACGCCAGCGCGGGAAGAGCGCCGGCACCGCGGCCTGGTATCGCCGGTACGCATCACCGTGGCGTGCGGCGAGGCGCGCGGGTTCGATGCGCTCCTTGCGCGGAAGGTAGTAGGCGAAGAAGAGCAGGAGCCCTACGCCGAGCACGGCCCAGTGCAGTCCGAAAGGGAGCCGGGCCGTCACCGCCAGCCCGACGAGCAGGAAGAGGCGGCCCAAGTAGAGCGGGTTGCGCGTGTAGCGGTAGGGCCCGCTCGTCACCAGCCTCTCGGTCTTGTGAAGATGCCCAGCAGCCCAGAGCCTCACGAGCACGCCCAGGGCGACGAACGGCAAACCGGTTGCGAGGCTGAGGACGCTCGGGCGCGCCCAGGCGAGAATCAACGCAAGAGCCCCGTAGAGCAGAGCGAGGCGTGTGTATTCGGCGATCGGGCGCGAAGACACGCTCCTGCTCCTCTCTGACGCCGCAAGGGTTCTCGGCCGAAGGGCTCGTGAATAGTCCGGGTTAGAATGGGCGCCGCATTATACGGCCCCCGTGGCCGACGTCCGGGAGAACGCCTTGAATCTGCGATCGTCCTCGCTTCCGAGCCGCGAGGCTCTCGAAGAGCGGCGGGAGGAGACTCTCGTCGCGGGACGTGCGCTCAAGGCGGACATCTGGACGGCGCGGCTCCCCGGCGAGCGCCGGGTCGTGGTCAAGGACTTCTGGCGCAAACCGCTCTGGGGGCGGCTCTGGGGCTGGGTCCAGGTCGTACGGGAGCGCCGGCTGCTCACGCGGCTCGACGGTCTCGACGCGGTACCGCGTCTCGTCTATCAGCTCGACCGCTACGCACTCGTCATAGACTTCGTCGAAGGGCGCTCACTGTGCTCGACGCCCCCTGCGGAGCGCACGGTGTGGCACGTGAGTCAGCTACGGGAGATCCTCGACGAGCTGCGAGCCCGCGGCATCGTCCACAACGACCTGCGCTGCAAAGACAACGTGTACGTGCGCGCGAGCGACGGCCGCGTCGTACTCCTCGACTGGGCCGGAGGCGTCCATCTCGAGCCGGGTGGTTGGGCACACCGCCTCCTCTTCGAGAGGCTGCGCCTCGTCGACGAGGCGGGGTATCTCAAGTGGAAGGAGTACGTCGCCCCAGACACGATCACCGCCGCGGATCGCGAGTTCCGCGCTCGTTTCCTGCGTCTGCGCGCGCTCTGGCCCTTCAACCGCAAGGGGCTTGGAGGGTCGAGAGGATGAGCCGGGCCGATCGCGGAGAGAACGCCGTGTGCGTCTCCGTCGTCATTCCTGTCTACAACGAGAGAGAGTGCCTGCCCGGTCTGCTCGCGGAGCTCGAGGCGGCGCTCGCGACGATCGGAGAAGTCACGGAGGTCCTCCTCGTCAACGACGGCTCGACCGACGGCTCGGCGAGCATGCTCGACCAGGCGGAGGCCGAGAACCCCGCGCTCCGCGTCTTGCACCTCCCGCAGAATCGCGGTCAGAGCGCGGCGTTCTCGCGGGGGTTCGCCGAGGCCCGTGGCCGTGTCATCGTCACCCTGGACGCGGATGGCCAGAACCCCCCGGAGGAGATCCCCCGCCTCGTCGAGGCGCTGCGCGATGGGGTCGATGTCGTCGCGGGATACCGGGCGACGCGGCGCGACACCCGGTGGAAACGTGTCCAGTCCCGTATCGCCAATCGGATCCGCAACCGCATCTCCGGCGAAACGATCCGCGACACGGGCTGCTCGCTCAAGGCATTCCGCGCGGACTACCTCAAGCGCATCCCGGCCGAGTTCGACGGGATGCATCGATTCCTCCCGACCCTGTGCCGCATGGTCGGTGCGCGCAACGTCGTCGAGCTACCCGTCGCCCATCGCGAGCGGCAGGGTGGCGCCTCGAAGTACGGCACGTGGAATCGTGCGGCGCGCTCGTTCGTCGACTTGCTCGCGGTGCGTTGGATGCAGCGGCGGTGGGTGGGGGGGAAGGTGAACGGCGAGGCGGAGGTGAACCTTGACGCCTGATCTTTGGAAGGTCGTCGGTTTCTCGGGGCAGGCGCTCTTCGCCTCGCGCTTCATGGTCCAGTGGGTCGCGTCCGAGCGAGCGAAGCGCAGCTACGTCCCGCTCGCGTTCTGGTATCTGAGTGTCGCGGGTGGACTCGTGCTGTTCCTCTACGCCGTCTTCGGCGCTCAGGACATCGTGTTCTCGATCGGCCAGGGGTGCGGACTCGCGGTCTACGTGCGCAACCTGATCCTGCTCAAGCGCAACGCCGAGGCGAGGGGCATGGCCACGCCCCCCGCGCCCTGAACTCAGTCGACGTAGTAGCCCTCGCGCGTCCGCACGTTCGCCCCGCGGCGCTTGACCCGCACTTCGACGGCCCGCCACGTCTCTCCGGCCCGCTTCTCCGGGGGGGGATAGGCGAGGTGGTACTGGTGCCGAAGCTCCTCGAGGATGTTGCGGTACGTGCGGGTGAGGCGGGACCAGCGCCGGATCCGGTGGAGCTGTCCGCCGGTCGAGGTCGCGAGCCGCTCGAGGACCTGGGCCGTCGTCATCCGCCCCGTGAAGTCCGGCTGAGTGTCGAGACCGGAGCCGAGACCGATGGTGAACACGGCGACGTCGTTGCGGTGCGCCTGGCGCACGGCCTCTTCGAGCGTGTGGAAGGAGCCTGGCTCGAGTCCGGTCGCGGCCTCGTCGCGCCCATCCGAGAGGACGACGGCGATACGGCGGGTGTCCTCGTGCGTCGAGCCGAGCAGTTTGGCGGCCGAGAACACGGCGTCGTAGAGCGCCGTGCCGCCGGCGGTTTCGATGCCGCGCACGGCGCGCACCGCGTCATCGCGCTCCCCTTCGAGGGCGGCGAGCAGCTCTGCCTGCTCCGAGAACGCGAGAACCGCGACTTTGTCCTGCCCCGTCAGCTCGCGGATGAAGTCGAGGGCGGCGTCTTTGGCCGCGGCGATCTTCTTGCCCTGCATCGTCAGCGAGCTGTCGATGACGAGGACGACCGCGAGGGGCGCAGGGGCGTTGTCCCACTTCTCGATCTCGATGAGATTCCCGGCGTCGTAGACCTCGAAGTCCTCCTTTGTCAGTCCCTTGACGGGGTTGCCCTTGCCATCGCTCACGGTGACGGCGAGGCTGACGAGGCGGATGTCCACCGTCTCGAGCCCCGCGGGGATGACAGTCATCTCCGCGCGCTCGACCTTCCCGTCGTCGAGGTGGACAAGCGCTAGCAGCGTACGCTGTCCGACGAGGTCACCCGCGTCGATCGTCCCGCGCCACGGGGGCTCCTCGATGATGGCGACGGGCTCCGCGTCGAGGCGGATCTCCACACGCTCGATCCTCTCGTCGGGGACGCCCTGGATCAGGAGCACCACCTCGACCTCGCCGACGAGCACGGCCCGGGGCGAAGGGCGCAGAAAGCGAATATCGACGTCCTGGGCCAGCGCCGGGGCTGGGAGCCACGCCGCGAGCGTGAGCAGGAACGCCAAGGTTGCGAGAGAGCAGAGACGTGGGCCGTGCTTCATCGAAAGCTCCCAGGCCCAGCGCATTCCGGGCCGGCCCGCGTCGCGACGACGAGGCGGGCGAGCCCTCATCGTGACACGGCGCCCCCGAAAGTTCACCGCCGCCCGTTCGAGCGAAAGTGCCGACCATCACTCGCGAATGCTCGGAACTCGCGTAGCATCAGAGGCCCCACGGAGGTGTCCCTTGAGCGGAGACGACAACGGCCAGAGGTGCCTGACGCCCGAGGAGCTCGGCTGGAGCTGCCCTCAGAGCTGGCTGGGCTTTTCGACGACTCGCGAGCTCGAGCCGAAGCGCGAGATCTTCGGCCAGGCGCGTGCCGTGGGCGGACTGCGGATGGCGCTGCGTCTGCGGGCCAAGGGATTCAACGTCTACGTCGCGGGGTCCTCGGGGACGGGCCGCGTGCGGACCGTGAGGCATGTGCTCGAGGAGGAGCGGCAGACGGGGGAGACGCCGCCCGATCTCTGCTACGCCGTCAACTTCGAGGACGCGCGGACGCCGCGCTGCCTGCGGCTGCCGCCGGGTAAGGCTCGCATCCTGCGCGACGCGCTGGCGAGCGCCGGGGAGCGCTTCCGCAGCGGCTTGGCCGCGCTGCGCGCCTCGGACGAGCACCGGCAGCGTCGCGAGCTCGTCACGCACGTGTCGATCGAAGAGCAGTCCCGGCTCCTCGCCGACTTCCAGGACGAGGTGGCGACCGAGGGCTTCGAGGTCGTCGAAGTCTCGCTCGGCCCTTTCCAGCGCCACGAGCTCGTCCCGGTTGTGGACGATCAGGCCCTCTCCTTCGACGAGTTGGCCGGCGCGGTCCGCGAGGGCAAGGTCAGCGAAGAGCGGGTCAAGGAGCTGCGCGCGCGGCACCCCGTCCTCGCGGCCCGGCTCGCGCAGACGGCGAGCCGCTACCGCGCGTTGACGCGGGAACTCGAACAGGCCCTCGAGGAGACCGACCGCAACGCCGGGCGTCCGCTCGTCGAAGAGGTCGTGGAAGATGTCCGCGAAACGGTCGGGATCGAGCCCGAGCTCAACGAGGAGTTCGACGAGTACCTCGACGAGGTCGCCGGATTCCTGCTCGACGTCTTCCCGATCCTCTTTGCCGCCGGCGAGCGTGTGACGCCGGACGGAGAAGGGGGCGCGCCGACGCCGCCGGATCCGCTCGACGCGCTGCGTATCAACGTGATGGCCGATCGAAGCGGGCTCGAGGGCCGGCCGCTCGTCATCGAGACCAACCCGACGCAACAGCGCCTGTTCGGCTGGGTCGACGCGACCCGGCAGCCGGACGGCGAGCTGCGAGCCGACCTGTCGAGCCTACGTCCCGGCGCGTTCCACCGCGCGGACGGGGGGTTCCTCCTCGTCAACGCCCACGACCTGATGGCCGAAGACGGGACCTGGGCGATCCTTCGGCGGGTGCTCCGGACCGGGATGGTCACCCTCTCCGGTGGTTCCGCGGAAGGGCCGGCGCCCCTTGCGCCCGACCCGCATCACGTCGACGTCAAGGTCATCCTGGTCGGAACCGCGGAGCTTCGTGACGCGATCGCGGACGAGGATCACGAGTTCGACACCTTCTTCAAGGTCGTGTCGATCTTCGAGGAGCGGATCGAGCTGACAGAGGATCACGTCCGCTCCTTCGTCGAGTTCCTCGCGCACGTGATCGACGAGGAGGGGCTCCTGCCGCTCGAGCGTGGGGCCGTCGCGCGCATGCTCGCGAGCATGGTCAGGCTGGCGGGTGGGCGCGAGAAAGTCTCGACCCACCTGCGCTTGTTCACCGATCTCGCCCGTGAAGCGAGCTGGATGGCCACGGAGCAAGGGCGCTCGCTCGTGACCCGCGAGGACGTCGAGGCGACGCTGGCCGCGCGGCGGCATCGGGCGGGCTTTCTCTCTGCGCGCATCCTCGAGGCGATCGAGAATCGCGTCCTCCTCCTCAACACCGAGGGGGAGGCCGTCGGCCAGGTCAACGCGCTCGCCGTCGTACAGACGAGTCTCGAGGAGATCGGCTACCCCGCGCGGATCACGGCGACGACCGCGGTCGGCCGCGCCGGCATCATCGACATCGAGCGGGAGGCCGAGCTCTCCGGGGAGATCCACACGAAGGCTTCGTTGATCCTGGGCGGTTACTTGCGCTCTCTGTTCGCGCAGACCCATCCGCTCGCGATCACGGCCTCGCTCTGCTTCGAACAGTCCTACGGAGGCGTCGAGGGCGACTCGGCGTCCTGCGCCGAACTCGTCGCGTTGCTCTCCTCCCTCTCGGACGTGCCCGTCCGCCAGGACCTCGCAGTGACGGGGGCCGTGGATCAACACGGCCACGTCCTGGCCGTCGGCGGACTCAACGAGAAGACGGAGGGGTTCTGGCGCGCCTGCCAGCGGCGGGGCTTCACGGGGACGCAGGGCGTGATCCTGCCGGCGTCCGCGGCTCCCGAACTCCAGTTGCTCCCCGAGCTCGTCGACGATGTGCGCGACGGCCGCTTCCACGTCTATGTCGTCGAGACCGTCGAGGAGCTCGTCGAGCTGATGATGGGTTGCCCGCTTGGCCGCCCTGGAGCGGACGGCGCGTGGCCGGAGGGCTGCCTCGGGGCGTCGATCGCGGATCGTCTCGCCCGGATGGCGGGGGCGCTGCGCGACTACGGCCACCCAGGAGCATGACCGCCGGTCTCTTTCGATGCCTTCTTGAGGATCTCTTGTCAGAGCCTCGTTCGGCAAGATAGGATCAGGGTATGGCGGGCAATGGCAAAACATCGTCTCTGGGTGCAGACCACTCTCCCGAAGAGACTCTGCGCCTCGACAACAACGATCGGCGGATCCTCGAGATTCTCCAGGACGATGCCCGCCGCTCCCGCGCGGACATCGGGAAGGCCGTCGGGCTCTCGGCGGCTGCCGTCCACGAGCGCATCAAGAAGCTCGAGCGCTCGGGGGTCGTTCAGGGCTACGCCGCCCTGGTCGACCCGGTTCGCGCCCGCTGTGACCTGCTCGCGTTCGTCGAGGTCTTCGTCGACCACCCGGACCAGGAAACCCGCTTCCTTCAGGAGGTGGGCGGGATGCCCGAGGTCCAGGAGTGTCACCGGATCACGGGGCGGGCCACCTGTCTTCTCAAGGTGCGGGTGAGGGACCGGGAGGGGCTCCAAGTGCTCATCCTCGACCGGCTCAACGCGCTCCCCGGGGTCCGCGGCACCGAGACCGTCGTCGTGCTCAAGACGACGAAAGAGACGCCTCGCATTCATCTCCAGGACGACTGAGTCCCCTCGCTCGATCACTTTGCGGGGCCGACGTCGCGTCTTTGCGTCGCTTTGACGGAAATGCGCGCGCGTTGTCGCTATATTCCAGAGAGAAGTGAACCTGCGGAGGACCGTTGACGAAGCCCGTAGCGATCATCGCCCTCGCTCTCGCGGCAGTCGCCGCCGTGGCGCTCGCGAGCAGTCAGATCGCGCAGCCGACGGCCGTGCACGTCGCGTTCGACGAAGAGCTCGACACGACGGTGCCGGACCACCTCCCGGCGAGCGTTCGCACCGTGACCCAGCTTCGGGACGACCTCGACGCACTTCGCCTCGCTCTGCCGGCGGCGCGCTCGCGGGCGCTCGCGGAGCTGCCAGTGCCCGAGAGCGCGGAGCTCCTCGGGCAGAAGGTGCCGCTCGATCGGCCCGCAGTCCGCGAGGCCCTGAACTACGAGCTCCTGCTCACCTGTGGCCGCCCGCTGATGCCGATGCTCTGGATGCGCCGCGCGCCCAACGTCGAGCCCATGATCGAGCGCAAGCTCGCTGCGGCCGGCTTGCCGGCGGACCTCAAATACGTCGCGATGATCGAGTCGGACTACCGCTCGACGGCCCGCTCTCCGGCCGGCGCAGCCGGCCTCTGGCAGTTCGTGCGGGCGACAGGGCGGCGCTACGGACTGCGCGTCGATCGCTACCTCGACATGCGGCTGTCCCCCGAAGAGGCGACCGACGCGGCGCTGCGCCACCTCGCCGATCTCCACGACGAGTTCGACGACTGGTATCTCGCGCTCGCGGCGTACAACGCGGGGGAGCGGCGAGTCCGCCAGGCCCTCAAGGGCAGCTCCTCGCGCTCCTACTTCGACCTCTACTTGCCCGCCGAGACCCGGCGCTACGTGCACCGGGTCCTCGCCGCGAAGCTGATCACTTCCGACCCGGAGGCTTACGGTATCGTCGAGATGCAGGCGTTGCACACGCCGCGCTATCGGAACATCGAGGTGCACGTGAAGCGTTCCCGCGCGGACCTGCACAAGGTGGCCGCCGAGAACGGACTCGACTACGCCGCGCTGCGCCTCGCGAACCCGCAGCTCAGGCGCGATCAGCTCCCACGGGGCAAACACCGCTTGCGCATTCCTCGCCAGTAAGCAGCGTCAGGGCTGGGCCGGGGGCTCGGGTGTGGGTTCGCGCTGAGCGCGTGCGGTCTGCTGTCTCTTGGGCGGGCTGGCTGCGTCTTGCATCCTCTCGTAGAGGTGGAGGACGTCTTTGACGTAGCGGCGCGTCACGCGCCCGCGGGCGAAGCCGTGGGGCAGGTCCTTCGCGATCAGCGGGTCTTCGAGGAGGGGGAGGACGCGTGCGACGCCCTCTTCCCAGCGATCGGGATGGAGCCCCCGCATGGCGGCGAGCGCTCGTGCGTCCTCGAGGTGACCCATGCCCATGTTGTAGCTCGCGAGAACGAACGCCAGACGGTCCGGCTCGGGGACCTCGTCGTAGAGGTCGTAGAGCCAGCGCAGGAGGCTCGCGCCCGCGGCGACGTTTTGTGCCGGATCGAAGGGATCTTCGGCGCCGTAGGCCCGCGCGATCCGCGGCATGAGCTGCAGCAGGCCGATCGCGCCGCGGGAGGACACCTCCCAGCGGTCGTAGCCACTCTCGGTGAACGACAGCGCGGCGATCAGCCGCCAGTCGAAGCCGTGGCGCGTGGCTTCGCGCCGGAACAGGCCGTCGTACGGAGAGAGGGTGGCGCCGGCGTAGCGGAACACCGGGCGCCGGCGGGACTTCAATCGCAGCGGGTTCTCGAGGTAGCGCCGCTCGAACTCGGCGAGGCGCCCGCTCCTCTTCGTATCCTCGATCCAGTTCTCGAGCGCCTGGGAGAGCGCTGGGCTACGCGGTCTGATGCACCAGCGCACGGGGAGCGCGGGGCCGAGCGGCTTGCTCAGGGTCAACGGCCGAATGACCGCGGCCTCGAGCTGGGCCCGGCGCTGGTCGATCAACGCGAGCGGGAGCCGGCGGGAGGCGGCAGCGTGGGCGAGCTCTCTCGCGGTGGCGCCGATCGGAAGACGGATGACTTCGAGATCCCCGCCGAGCTCCTCCTTCCATCGATGGGCGAGTTGCTCGAGCGCGCTGTGGCGCAGCACGGCGACCCGCTGACCCGCGAGGTCAGCCACGCTCTCGATCTTCTCGGCCTCACGGCCGACGACGACCGGGTGGCTGAGCTCGAGGGGTGGGGTCCAAGCGACCTCGTCGAGGAAGGGCGCCGGGCCGGGCTCGATCCACGCGGCGACATCGATCGTGCCGGCCCCGAGGTCGCGGAGCGCTTGGGCGGGGGAGTGGGTCGGGACGACCTGGAGCTCGAGGTCGAGAGTGTCGGCCAGACTGCGGGCGAGCTCGTAGGCGAGCCCTTCGTCCCGCCCGCGCCGACGGTCGTAGGCGACCTCGTCGCGGCGCATGGCGACGACGAGAACGCCGGTCTTCGCGATGGCGTCGAGGTCGCGATCGACGGCGACGCGGGGCAGGGGAGGCGCTACGGACGGCGTCGCCGGCGGCAGGCCCACGCGAAGGGCGACCGCAGCGATGATCCCGGCGGCCAGGGCGAGGCCGGCCAGGGCAGCTTTCTTCTCCCATGACCCACTCATAGCTGGCGCTCAGTCTACCGCGCCGCGCCTCCTCGCGCCGAGCGAAGGCGCGGCGCTTGCGGGGCAATACGAACACGTCCGGGCGACCCTGAAGAGGATCGGCCCGGACGGAAACAAGCTTTCGCTTTTTATTGGAGTATCAGTAGGAGCGCGCGAAGATCACCCGCCGCCGCGCGTCGCGACCGGAGCGGATGCAGGGCCCCGGATCCTCCGTGGTGTCGAAGGGGATGACCCGCACCGTCGCCTTCGTCTCCTCCTGGATCATCTCTTCGACGTCGTCCTCTTCGCAGAAACGCGCGCGCAGGAAGCCGCCCTTCTCGATCTCCTCCTGGAACTCGTCCCAGGTCTCGACGTCGCGGATCGACGCGTCGCGCCGTTCGAGCGCGTTCGTGAAGAGCTGGGCCTGGAACTCCTCGAGCATCTTCACCAGCGCTTCGGGAGCGTCGTCGATCGCGAGGGGCGTCTTCTTGCGGTCGATGCGGCTGACCGCCATCACGGAGTTCTTCTCGAGGTCGCGGGGGCCGAGCTCGAGGCGGTAGGGCACACCCTTGAGTTCCCAGTCCGCGTACTTGAAGCCCGGGTTGACGTTCTCCCTGTCGTCGACCTTGACGCGCACGCCGGAGGCTCCGAGCTTCGCGGCGAGTTCGCGCGCGGCGCCCAGGGTCTTGTCCTTCTGCTCGTCGTTCCGCCAGATCGGCACGATCGCGATCTGGACGGGGGCGACGCGGGGAGGCAGGACGAGGCCGTCGTCATCGCTGTGGCTCATCACGAGGGCGCCGATCAGGCGGGTGGAGACGCCCCAAGAGGTGTTCCAGGCGTACTCCCAGGAGCCCTCGGAGGTCTGGTACTTCACCTCGAACGCCTTCGAGAAGTTCTGGCCGAGGTCGTGCGTGGTTCCCGCCTGCAACGCCTTGCCGTCCTGCATCAGCGCCTCGATGCAGTAGGTCTCGAGCGCGCCCGCGAACTTCTCCCGCGGGGTCTTCCGCCCGGTCAGGACCGGCACGGCGAGATAGTCCTCGGCGAAGCGGCGGTAGATCTCGAGCATCTGGAGCGCTTCGGCCTCGGCCTCCTCGTGCGTCGCGTGCGCCGTGTGCCCCTCCTGCCAGAGGAACTCCGTCGTGCGCAGGAACATCCGCGTCCGCATCTCCCAG
>NPIF01001884.1_pt1 | contig 16714 bp, 14 predicted proteins | sample 8637461 | NCBI WGS metagenome assembly NPIF01 (sample SAMN07420641, study PRJNA396082) | bioreactor metagenome | isolation source: sample BR12 brine-fed electro-methanogenic bioreactor BR | place: Japan: Kochi | collected 2016-12-09
TTTGTCTGCCGCCTCGACTCAATGACCGACCAGATCATCTCTGCCAGTTCGCATACATTCTTTGTCTGGATATAGACCTCGCCAGGTCCGGTGATCTCTGTGACAAGCCCCTCACCTGAGAGGAGAGTTTCTTTCAGCCCACCAAACTTAGTCACGCGGTACTGGCAGGTATCGCTGAAGGCAACAAGATGGAAATTATCCACAATCATCTTTTCACCATCTTTCAGCAGATGCTTGTCAATTGCTCCAAACGTATTAATAAAGAGCGTTCCCTCTCCGGATACCTTGATCATCAACAGTCCCTGCCCAAAGAGACCTTTTGTGAATCCCTCCCACTTCATATCAAGATCCACACCTTCGGTGGCGGCGAGATAGGATGATTTCTGGACGATAAAACCATTTCCGGGCGCGATCCCAAGGGTCTCCACATCTCCAAGTGGTGCTGCACTAAAGGCGGCTTCGGCGGGTTCACTACCGGCAGTATAATCAGTAACAAAGAAGCTCTGCCCGCCAAGGAGGGAAAGCCCGATTGATCCGAGCAGGCTCTTCTCGCGCTTCCTCGTCGATACAGTGATCGAGGGATGCATATATGTCATCGCACCGGCTTCTGCTGTGATCTTCTCACCGGGACTTAAAGTTACCACAAGAAGTGAGAAGGATGGCTTGTACCGTATCTCATATTTCATCGGTTATTCACCTGACGTTCTGTATATCCGGGAATACAGATGAAGGTTTCCTGATTCGGATTGGTAAAAATGCATAAATGATCGGTTAATTCATGAAATGAAAAGATAAAGGACGCCCCGGCCGGGCGTATGCACTCATGGTCAAACGCTAAAGCCAAATAATATAAAGTTCCGACACATGTTAGATGCATGGCAGCTACCAGCACCACCCAAATATCGCACTTCCATCCGGATGATGCGACATTCATGCGATATTCCAAGAGCGTAATGATACGGGGTATCGAAGAAAAACGAATTACCGAGGATGACGCCCTGTTAATCCGGGAATTTGTTGCCGAGATAAGCGCAACCCGCCATATCAGCACCGGGAGAGCATTCAAACTCAATCATACGCTGATAAACCTCCGTGAATATCTCGGCCCCTACCGCCAGAACACCGTTGCCGACATCTACACAGCCGTCGATAGTGTGAGAAATGCAAAAGACTCCAACGGAATTCCCCGGTATAAACAGAACTCAATATGCGATTTTGTCCGGTTCCTGAAACGGTTTTACCTCTGGATGTGTGAGAACCATTACACAACCATAGAGGAAAAGAAAATCCAGAAAATTCAGCCTCCTGCCTACGACACCAACACAAAGAGCCCCGAGATGCTCCTGACTGAAGAAGAAGTCAAAGCGATGATAGAAGTCTGTCAGAACTCACGGGACCGGGCAATACTCGCTGCACTCTATGAAGGTGGCTTTAGGATCGGGGAGATCGGTACACTTCTCTGGAAAAATGTAAAATTTACCGATTGGAACGTCACCATCACTACCGCATTCAAGACCGGAAAGAACCGGACCGTCCCGCTCGTCATGGCCCGGGCCTACCTTGCATCATGGCGCAATGATTACCCTCTTCCCGTAACGCCGGATGCATTCGTATTCCTTTCAAACAAGAAGGCCCCCCTTGGATATAACGGGTTGGCAAAACAAATCCGTGTCATCGCCAAGAGAGCGGGCATAACAAAGCACATCACTCCGCATATCTTCCGGCACACCCGGGCAACCATCCTTATCCGGCAGGGATACGGTGAGGCCATTGTAAAGAAATTACTGTGGGGGAATCTCAACAGCAAAATGTTTTCAACGTACCTGCACCTGGTTGATTCCGATGTGGAACGGGTAATAGCGGAGAAGGCCGGGATCATTACCAAAGAGGAGAGATCAAAGACTCTTGAGGCCCGGCAGTGCCCCCGGTGTTTCACGGTCAACGGTCCGACACGGGGACTTTGTGATACGTGCGGATGCGAACTCACCGAAGAAGCAGCGAATAAAATAATGCAGGCAAAGACGCAGGGAGAACTTCAGCCAGAGTTTCAGGCAATGATGGACCGGTTCAGAGGTGAATTGTTGCAGATGCAGAATGCTCAAAAACATTGATTTTCGAGGGGACTCTCTCTGAAAATTACCCTATTTTTTAGACCCCCGGAAAAAATGACCCTCATATTCGCATTCTGGCAGCCTTTCCGGCATCTGGATGGGGTAAACTAAGTGGCAAAAACTGCCTTGATTACAGGGGCTTTGGTGGACGTTTAACGATATGCATTCCTGCCGTATTTTGGCAAACAGAGCGATATATAGCCTCCGTTTTCATGTGCCCCAAAACGGACGATTTTACGGGGTTTTCCGGATAGGGGCATGGCAAACGGAGCCCGAATTGGGGTTATTTTCCCTCATGGTTCATACCCCCTGTCCCCAGGTCTATCAGAACCGTGGCCCAGCGGCCCACGTTCGCACCGGGCGAGTGCATCAGCGCGAGGTCGGGGTGAATGTGTCAATGAGCGTACTGCATGAGCATGATCAACAGCGACGAACATTCCGCGAAGCGGTATGTGAGAAGCGAGCGGGAGCAGCCGCTGGCGCCGGAGCATCGCGACAAGCCAGGGGCGTACTGCATCTCAACTGGGCAACTCCGGTAAAGCAAGGGAGGTGATGTGAAGCGAGCCGGAGCGTTAGCGAGGACGAGTGAACATGACCGACCGATCTTCATGTCAGCAGGACCCGATGGCTCCCGCCCTCGGTGTGGTGGGCGGGACTCCAGGGTGGGCGGTCCGGGAGATTATCCCCGTCGGTCCTCTCATGTGTGTATGGCACTCACAGATGGGTTGGACATGATGCCTAACTGATTGAAAGGGGTCGAAAAGCGGCGTGAGGGGACGGGACTCAACTCAAGAAATCGCAGCATGGTCAAGACGTGATATATGATATCAGCATAGGAATACATCAGAAACTTTTACTGCTAGAATGAGATAAAAATGTATATTGTAACTCTCTCTAACACAACAATATGACAGATCTGGACAATTTTTTCTTCAAAATAAATTCCTGGTCCTTTACCAAACACCGGGTCTGGAACCGGTGCCAGCGCCAGTACTATTTCGAATACATCGCTCCCTATGTCAAGTCCGCCCCGGTCGTGGATCCCGAAAAAATCCGGTGGCTAAAGAATTTCACCTCCAAATTCGTTGTCCAGGGCCAGCTCATTCACGATATCATCGACAAGCAGATTCAACTCCATTGCGAGAACAAGCCGATGGACCTCGCCGAAGCAATAACCGCGTTTTCAAAAAAAGTATCGCAGTACAAAAATGTGGGCGGCGAGACCTTCACCGAATACCATAACGGCGAGAAGATCACGAACGCTTTCTTTGCCGCCATCGATGAGAACGGCAGGACCTGCCTACACACCTTCTTTGGGAAATGGCCGAGCTACCGGAACCGGGAATGCCTGCGACACGAGGAGTATGATCATTTCAGCATCGAGGATACCAGCGTAACAGTCAAGGTGGATTTAGTCGGGAGAATGCCGGACGGCACGCTCGTTCTCACCGACTGGAAGACCGGCCGGGACGATGACGAGTACGAGACGGAACTCCAGATGGCGGCATATGTGCTCTGGGCAAGGGAGTATTACCGGAAAAGTGCCGATGAGATCAGCACCGAACTTGTCTTCTTAAAGACCGGCGCAACGAAGTCCTATGCATTCTATGAGGAACAGTTACGCGAGGTGCAGGAAATGATCCCACGGGAATTTGCGATGATGAATGCTTCCTACGAATACGGGGATTTCCCGGCCCGGCCATCGCAGCGTGAATGTTTGAGTTGCCGGTTTGCGAGGTTTTGTCCGGAATCAAAAATCCAGACGATTTAGTAAAAAACAAGATAATTTCAGGGTTTTTCAAAAAAGTTCAATTAAATAGTTGAACGTTAAAATTTCAGTATATATATCGATTAAAAATCGTCAGGTTCGAATATGAAACTTCGTCATCTTGAAATTCAAAATTTTCGAGGAATCACAAATCTCAATCTTGATCTTGGGGACACTACAGTTTTAATCGGAGAAAATAATACCGGAAAAACGGCTGTTCTTGATGCAATACGATTTGCTTTGCGCGATGTTCGATCTCGTCATGGATGTGCTTTCGATGCTTATGATTTTCATCTATCTCAAGCGCAATCAGAACCTACAAATGCACAACCAATCAGCATCCGCCTTACCTTCCGTGAAGATGAACCTAACGAGTGGACCAAAGAACAAATAACTCATTTGAACCGGGCGAAAATTGTGCAAATCGATAATAATAGCTGCGCATCTGTCATTTTAAAAGTTGGTGCGTGCTATAATCAGGATGAGCAGGATTATGTTCATTCATGGGAATTCCAAAACTTGGATGGTGTGGCACTCACCGGTGTCAACGATTCGGCGATTAATTCACTGCATAATGAAGTATCTTATTATTATCTAGCTGCACTGCGTGACGCGGCAAAACATTTTGATGCAAAAGGAACCTTTTGGCGTCCTTTTCTAAAAGAATCTCAATTAACACCAGAAAATCGAGCGGAGATCGAAGCAAAACTCGCAGAAGTAAACCAATTAATTATCTCTTCTCATGAAAGTTTTGCAAAAGTTGTGGAAAGGTTAGAGGAAGTGAAAGAAGTCATTTCCCTGAGTGGAGGTGATAATCTAGTATCAGTCGATGCCATTCCAGCTAGACTATTTGATATACTTGCTAAAGCTCAAGTCAGCCTGAATTCAGGAACTGGAGCAAAAATTCCAGTTGGCAGGCACGGGGAAGGAACTCAAAGTCTAGCTGTTTTAACCCTATTTAATGCATTTCTTCAAGTTTGGGGCAAAGGTGTTCCAATTATTGCATTGGAGGAGCCCGAGGGACACTTGCATCCCAGTGCTGTACGTGCTCTATGGCAGCTTATTGAAAAGATTCCTGGTCAGAAAATTATTTCTACACATAGCGGGGACTTGTTGTCGGAAGTACCATCAGAAAATGTAATTCGGTTATATCACAACAACGGATGCATAACCTCCAAGAGAATGAAAGATGTTCACTTGACGGATAAACAGCAACGACATTTTAACTATCATATACGTCAGGCAAGAGGCGAACTTCTTTTCGCACGTTGCTGGATACTCGGAGAAGGTGAAACGGAAGTGACGCTGATACCGGAATTGGCCCGAATTCTTAAAAAGAATCTGGAAAAGAGTGGAATTCGTTGCATAGCCTATAGACAATCTGATATTAGCCTTTTCATTCAGGTTGCTGATGCAATGGGAATACATTGGATTGCAATTCCTGAAAGTGACCCCCAAGGACTTGCGGATCAAGAAAAAATTCGTTCTGCTCTTTTAGGAAAAATAGAGGGAGATATCCACTTTCCACTTTCTGAAGATAATATTGAGATACATTTATGCGTCAATGGATTTGCAGATATTTATGAAAAATTCTTAACGGCCGAATCCAGCAAAAATATTACGGTTAAGAAAACAGATCCTGATTATTATAAACAATTAACAAAAGCTATTTCGAAAAAACATAAGATCGCAGCAGTTCATGACGTGATAGAGAAAATACAATCTGGGGCTTCAGTCCCTCCATTGTTTGAAAATGCAATTAACGCAGCGATAACCTGGGTTGATTCTCAATGAATATTCATGATTACAATTTAAATGAAAACCAACGGCATGCAGTTGAATGGACTGGGGGGCCCCTTTTAGTTTTAGCTGGACCCGGCTCAGGAAAAACAACTGTATTAACGCTCAAAGTTGCGCGTCTTCTTAGTGAAGACCCCCATATCAGCGTTCTCGCGCTTACATTTACAGTTAAAGCAGCGGAGGAAATGCGAGAGCGACTCGATAAAATTACTAATATGGGTGCTGATAGAGCGCACCTATGCACTTTCCACTCTTTTGCGGGAGATATTTTGCGTCAGCATGGTAGTCATGTGGGCATTCAACCCGATTTTTCACTGTTAACTCTCGACGATGATCGGTTAGCATTACTTGATATGATTTGTTCTGATGTACCAAATCTTCCTCAAAATGGTGATAAACCGTTTAGTGAAAAATTACAGTCACTCTATAGAAAGATCCAGAGTCAAAGCTCTTCGATACCTACCGATCGAAAAAATCTGTTGGTTCTATTGGATCGCCTATTTGCAGAATCATACAATGGAGAACCTGATGTAAAATTTTTGACACAGACTCCCTTGTGGGTACCTGATTTATTCAAAGCGTATTGTCAAGTGCAACAGGAGAGTAACCGACTCGATTACGGTGGACTTTTGTACTTTGCAAAAATGTTATTAGTCCAGAATACGGGTGTAACCCACTTGACGCAGCTGGCATGGCCTTTCGTATGTGTCGATGAATTCCAAGACACAAATCGAGCTCAATATGACCTACTTCAACTTCTTGTACCCCATGATAATCCTGATCTTTTTGTCGTCGCGGACGATGACCAGATCCTTTATCAGTGGAATGGGGCGAGCCCCGAGAGATTACGTGCCTTACGTGAAGATTATAATATGGAGGTAATACAGTTACCAGAAAACTATCGGTGCCCTCCAATAATAATTAAGTTGGCCTCGAATTTAATTCGCCATAATCGAACACGAACTCCAAATAAACAACCATTAGTAGCTCGAAAACCTGAAGAAAGCGTAGATCCGCTTATAGTTTTAGAATATTTGGATGACAATCGTGAAGTTGAAGGTATATCGAAAATAATCAGAGAAAAGTGTTGGATTGCGGATGAATGTGTTGTACTCGGCCGCTCTACTAAACTTCTAAGAAAAGCTGCGCAATCTTTGATCGATAATGGGTTTACTGTTTATCTTCCTCAAAGGAAAAACGAATTTGAATCCCCCTCAATACGATGGATACACGCCGCTTTACGTCTTGCTAATGCGCGTCATGATCGGGAGTATCTACGAAGACTTTGTGTTGCTTGGCTAGAATTCACTGAAGTTCCCGTTGAGGTTAAAGATATAGAAGCTGTTGCTGCGCTTAGCGGGGGAGATTTTTTAAGAGCTTGGATTATTGTTGTCTTCGAAAAAGTAGTGGATGAGGGCCATCGCGAGTTATTGGCCAGATTACAAAAAGATTTAGTAGATCGGTTGAAATTTATGGATCTACTAGAATGGTTTTGGGGAAAAGAATGGCTTGACGACCCTGTAGAAAATGAGGAGAGGAATACCTGGAAAGAAATTCATGGAGCCTTACTACGCGAGCATTCACTTGAGAACATAACGTTAAACCTATATCTCCAAGAAATGGACTTGAAGTCGAAAGTAGCTATCCGTACACCAGGGTCTATCCCATGTCTTACAGTTCATGGGGCCAAAGGGCTTGAATTTAAACATGTATTTCTAATCGGGATGGTCGAAGAGGAGTTTCCATCTTATCATGCAGTGAAAAAAGGATCGGACAGCCGGGAAATGGAAGAAGAAAGACGAAGTTGCTTTGTTGCAATCACACGGGTTCAAGAAACCCTTTCTATAAGTTGGGCGAAAAAATATCATGGTTACAACAAGACCCCCTCGCGATTCATCAATGAGATGGAGGTTATAACTTCTCGAACCTGATTCGGAATCAAATATTCGGGCTTAACATTTTTTTATCTCCTAAAATATACCCATCCGACAACGATAAGCGATGTGAAAAAAAGTGTTTTCATTCTCTTGATCAGAAGGCTTGTACCCGCTTTGCCAAACAAGGGATCTGCCACAAATGCTATCGGGGGTGAAGTCGGATACTGATAAGAGGGCGTCTTTTAATTGGCCTGCAGCTAAAAACTTTCGAAAGTTAATTGAGGGCTTTTTTTCTCTTCCTCTTCCTTCAACATCTCACCTTTCATTTCGATAATCAGGTTTTGACAATTTTTCATAAATGTTTTGGGTCGAGTTGTTTTTATATGATAGATTTTATCACGGATTACGATAGTCGTCATAAATTCATCTTTGCTCATGAGAATTTTAAGTAATCTTGAGAGGCGCCCTTTCAAATCAGCTTTTCCTCGATCAGAAAATTGACCAAAAAAAGGCCAAAAAAGATCTACACATAATTGATCTAAAGTGAATTGATATTCAATTTTTGTAATAAAATGTTGAAGTAAAGCACATAAAATTGTTTTGTCATCATCATCGACCATGAAAGGAATGTAATTTCTTGGTACCGGTGAGGTTAGGGTAATTTCTTTAAATATGCTATTCAACAGGGGATTCGTGAAATTGTTGGATTTTGGGTTTAATTTGATGGCAGATTCATCTAATATTAAAATTGGAAATGGGTTTCCATCTTTTTCCACACTAGGAATTATTTTCTCTTCTTTTTGTTTTGTTGCAAAATATGCTATATCAAAAACTAAATTTTGTGCATTTAATGAGGTAACATGATGCCTTTTTATATCCCCAATGGTGAGTTTTTTGTATCTCTCTAGTTGATCCTTACCACAATGGCCATCTTTGCACTCAAAAAATAACAGTGAATCATGGTTCTTTTTAAATTGGATATCAGGATTCGCGTTTGAACCATCAGATAAAAGAATGCTTGGCTCAATTGTCTCTATCTGGAAACCCATTTCCCAAAGCGGATAGGGAAAATCTTGACTTTTTGTTGATAGGCCAATTAAACAATTGATCAATAAAGTACTATTAGATGAGTTGCTCATTGTCACTCCCCATCAATTTGATTTGTGAATCATAGAATTGCTGTAAATTTGTCATCAGTCTTGTCAAAACATTTCCACAACTATTCTTATAAAGATAAATTCGTATCGCGTTAGGAGTGATTTCCATGTTGAATTTATGATTAGTGTGAAGATCAATCGCGAACACACTAGCAAAATCTTTCGTTACAGTATTGGGAAGCCCCAAAATTCTGAAAGGTTGATTTCCTGAGAGAAGATGGTCAAGAAATATTTTAAAATTATCAATTTTTCTTTCCAGTTTTATTACTGAATATGTTCCGTTTATGTTATACCCATTTTCCGTGGTCGTAAAATTGATACGATAATCATTTTCGATAGTTTGGATAATCGATTCATATTGCATCTTTACATTATCTACAGCTAGAAGATGACTATCAATAGAATCTCCCTTCGTTAGAGTGAATTGACCATCCCTACTGATATTTTCTTTAACGTAACCATCATCCGTTCTAAAAATTCGTTTTACTCGTGAAAGACTAACCCCAGAAACTAGACCCGGGTTGGTTTTTAGTCCATCCAGTACGTCTTTAGGTCGTCCTCCCCAAAAAAGCATTGAAAAACGTCTTAATGGACCTTCATCCAGAAAATCCGTACCATTTAAAAATGAGTTCTCATACTTAAGTCCAAAACCTTCTCCTTGACCGATCGCACATTTATTTTCAAGAAAATTCGATGCAAACCAAGAGAAATCTAATTGACTATTATTTGCCAAAACAAATTCGTTAACGAAGGCATGCATTTTTGTCGATCCTATGTTGGTATGTAATAACCAAAACCTCGGATCTGAAGAATCTAAATAAATAAGTTGTTTTTCTGTGTGGCCTTTCTTTAGGCGGTTATCAGGTAGGTGGATTATCTTAAGATTTGGATTATCAGTTGTTTTTATCACTGAATATTTTGGAATATGAGAAATACTTCCGGGGGAACTTATGTTTGATTCAATAATGTATGTTTTAATTTTTTTATCGTTCCCTTGATCCTCATTTTCTTGATCCCCGTCAACAATTTTGAGTAAATAATTTTGGAGGCCCTCCTTCATCTCCTTCATATCTTTAGTTTCCTTTAAAGATGACATTCGGGCTCCGTGGGATTAATGTAATTATGATTCATTCTAATCATCAATCATATAACATAAAAAAAGATTCCTTTGTTTTTTCCAACATTACCGCCAAAACAACAATTGTCCAAATGCTTAACATTTTCACCCCACCCCCCAACCCGTTTCAAACCTCCCCTTCCTTAATCCGGTCATTCGCCAGACTTGCCGAGATCAACGAATCGTTAAAAATCAGCAACTCCTCATAAACACGCTGATGGTTAATCACAAAATTCGGTTGGGGGAAATCCTCTTTCTCATCCTTAGGAAAATTACACTTTATCACCGTTGACTCAAACGTGCGTTTTGCATCCATGAAGGAGAATAACGTAGAATAGTGCCGGATGTCTCTTTGCGATTTCGCATAAATTTCACCAATGATCGTATCGACCGTGACATCCGTATCCCCGGTAAACCCGTTCCGCATCAGCCGCGCCTTGTCAAGGGATTTCTGGACAAATTGTCGTTTTTCTGATTCGGACTGAGGAAGGTGATCAATCTGGATCCCCACACCGGAGGATCCCGGTTCAACGTTTGCAATCTTATTATTCAAAACAGCGATGATGTGCATGAGAAACTGCTTGTTCAACAATAAAACCGTGAAATAATCAAATTTTTTTAACCGGGTGAGAATTTTTATAATCTCAGTATCCGTAAACAAAAACTCATCAAAAATAACCCGGGGCCAACCCCAGCAATAGGAATTACCGTCAGAAATCGGCGTAAATTTTTCCTCTCCGCAATAGTGGTATATCAGATCATTTTTTGAGAGCGGGACCCATTCGTCATCATCGCCGTTATTGTAAAATGATCTTGACTCCTCCTTTTCACGGAGTGAGAGTTTCTGGACTTCTTCTTCATCCGGTATGTAGTTCCGACGAAGAAATAAAATATTCTTATTAATCACGAAATACACGGGTTCAGACTTTTTCTGGTGTTCCGATGGTGGACTTCCCGGATGAAAATATAATTTGAGCGTCTTCTCATTGTCGGATAAATCGGACCATTTTACCAGGAGGTTATCGCGTTCCATCTCATTCAGGAGACCACTTACTTTATTCGGTCGTGCCAGAAGTTTCAGACCTTCCCTGCCGGCAACTCCCCCGTTTTTTAAAATATTTGAAATATTGTACGCGTAATCTCTTCCCTTGATCAGAAGATAGAGAAACAGGACAGTCTTCGCTTCAGAATCAAAGGTCTCTGTCCAGGTTTTTGATAACATCAAAAGAAGATTGTTGTTGAGAGCATATACTCTTTGAGTGATATGTCCTAAAATCTTCAATTTTTGGTATATATCCCAAAAAAGGGGCAAATCGAGGAGTTTTCGTATATTAACAATACTTTCAATACGCTAAAGTGTATGAAGCCGACACCCGACCCGGAAATTACGAACCGGATTCTTGGAGCATTCCAGAATACACCGGTGATGAACATCGAACAAGTAGCAAAATCAGCAAAGACGACCACGATCACCGCTACCAAACACCTCTCCCGTCTGGCCAAAAAAGGCACAGTCCGGGAATATCCCTGTGGAAGAAATCGCATTTTTGTTGCAACTCATGGAGCGATTGTATGAAAGAGGTTTACCGAAAAAGGAAAGGCGATGCACGGGACCCCTTAGCTACCAACACCGTGGTCCCGGCACCCCTGTCCAGAGCTCGTGAAGAGGTGGACAGATGATCTCTCTCTCTTCTGGCACATCAACATTACCCAAACCCCGGATAATCCCGAATTTCACAATCGATCAAGAGACCCTGGATCACCTGAAGACGACCAGCCCGATTCACTACCTCGTAGCAATTGCCTGTCTCAAAGACGGCAGGTGGCGACTCGCTGAAAATTTCGAAGAGGTGCGGTATGACTGATGGCGTTGATTCGCCGGAGTTGGCTTCCGAACAGATGGTGGGTATCCCGCTCTACCTCATCCCCAGAGCGATCGCCGATCAGATCCGGAAGAAACGTGAGGCCGTTGCCTACATCGAAGTGCGACCGGAGAAAGGGCATTTCTTCACGATCACGATAAAGACCTCCGAACGCCGCGTGTCCCGGCGCACCGATGCAGCAGAGACCGGGGGAGAGACCGGTGAATAATCGCTTCTCGTTCCGGACAATCAGCAGCGACCAGAACACGGGGGTGGCCTGTGGATGGACCGCTCCGTGATGCAGTTGCCCGGATAGCCGGGCCCGGGCAGGTAGTCGAGGTCCGGGCGCTCACCGATCAGTTCACGCACAGCGGGTACTTCAATGACTTCGACGCACTCGTCCGCTCAACAGAACCGCTCGATGCCGATGCCTCGGTCCACGGCATCTATGTCACCCTCAATGAAGTGAACCCGGCCCTGCTTTCCCGCCGGGCAAACCGGATCAAGATGCGGCTCGGCAAGAAGGACAGCACAACGAGCGACGCGGATATCCTGCGCCGCCGCTGGCTGCCCATCGACATCGACCCGCTGCGGCCCAGCGGTGTGTCAAGCACGGATGAAGAGCACGGGCTTGCGCTGGCCAAAGCGGAGGAGGTCGCCCGGTGGATCACCGGGCTCGGCTTCCCGGACCCGATCCGTGCGGACTCCGGTAACGGGGCCCACCTGCTCTACCGTATCGACCTGCCAAACGATGAGGGAGCAACGGCGCTCGTGAAGGCGTGCCTTACGACGCTGGACACGCTCTTCTCGGATGAGCGGGTGAACGTGGACACGGCGAACTTCAACGCGGCCCGCATCTGGAAACTTTATGGTACGGTGTCGCGGAAGGGTGACAACACACCTGAACGTCCGTACCGGCGGAGCCGGATCCTCTCGGCCCCGGATGAATTGAATATCGTGAGTCCGGAGCAGCTCCGCGATCTCACGGCCCGGCTCCCCACCGAGCAGCACGCACAGCTGCCGACTGCAGCGAAGGACAAGGGCTTCAACCTGCGCCGATGGTTGTCCGATCACAGGCTCGGGGTGCGGTCCGAGAAACCGTACAGCGGTGGCACGCTCTTCATTCTCGACCAGTGCCCGTTCTCCTCGGCGCACAAGGACGGGGCCTTTGCTATCCAGTTCGGGAGCGGGGCGATCTTTGCGGGATGCAAGCATACTTCCTGTGGGGGCGGTACTCAGCGGTGGCAGGAGTTGCGGGAGCAGTTCGAGCCGGGCCGGGTGGACCGGCGGAAACAATGGGACCAGGCACAGACCGCACAGAGAAAAGTAAAGGCGAAGGTGAAGGCAGAGGCGAGAGGTGACGCAGGTCCGGCAATTCCGGAGAACCCGGAACTCCGGGCAGAGGCTGCCGAAGTGCTCGCTCACGGGGACCCGCTCTCACTCATGCTCACTGCATTTGCGCAGGAGCATATCGGGGATGAGATTCTCGCACGATGCCTGATCCTCACGATGGCATCGCAGGCTGTGAAGAACTCGGACGGACTGCACGTCTCGGTCACGGGGGAATCCGGAAAGGGCAAGACCCACGCCTTCAAGAAGATGATGCGCCAGGTGCCGGACCGGTACAAAGTAAAGGGCACGATGAGCAACAAGGCGCTCTATTACATGACCGACCTCTCCCCCCGGACCGTCCTGATGAGTGACGACACCGATCTGTCCGATGCCATCCAGGAGATCCTGAAGTCGGCGACCTCGAACTTCGATGAACCGATCACCCACACGACCGTAACCAAGGACCTGACCCCCCGGGTCTGCTCGATTCCCGAGCGGTGCGTCTGGTGGATTGCAAAGAAGGAAGGGACCGGTGACGATCAGGTGATGAACCGGATGCTCACCTGCTGGATTGATGAAACACCGGAGCAGGATGCTAAGGTGCTTGCGGCCAAGCAGAAGAAGGAGCAGCAGGACCCGGACACGATTGTCGATGAATCGCCCGAACTCGTAACCTGCCAGGCCATCTGGCAGATCATGCACGAGCAGATGATGTGGGTGATCATTCCGTTCTCGGAGCGGATCCGGTTTCATGCGATCAATAACCGGCGAAACCCCGATATGCTCTACGACCTGATCAAGAGCCACACGGCACTTTACTACCAGCAACGCGACCAGAAGACCACAGAAGACGGGACGCTCTGCGTGTACGCGAGTGAGGCCGATTTTATATCGGCAAAAGATCTCTTCACGCTCCTCAACGGTATGGCGGGCGGGCAGGAATCGAAGATGACCAAGAAAGAGTCGGACCTGCTCGACACTATCCAGCAGGCCCGGCAGGAAGAGTTCACGATCCAGGACCTGCAACGGCTCACCGGCTGGTCCTACATCAGCATCTACCGGGCCCTGAAGGGCTACGAGAGCCGGGGGAAGAACTATACCGGGCTTCTCGAAAAGTGCCCGGCTCTTTCCTTTACCGACCGGACCGTGACGATATCTGAAGAGCAGGGAAATTCGATCCGGCGCAGGAGCGATGCCTTCCAGTGGGATACGGCACTGTTCCGGGAGTGGAATTGTGGCGATGCGTGCTGGCTTGACCGCGACCCGAAGGATGGGGGCAGTCCGGCTTTATCATTGCAGCAGGCTTCCAGCAGTGTTGCGGAAACTGCTGAAAATACAAAAAATGATTTTTTGGTTGCTGTTTCCCCTGACACTACTAAGAATAATACTACAAATGTACTAAGAGACAGTGCTTTTCAGCAGAAAGAGAATTATGGAGTAACTCAGCAACCGGGTCCGGACGTAACACTGGGTGTCCATAAATCCGGAAATGCTGCAAACAACGATCGAATTCCGCCCGGTGCCCAGCAATCACCAGATAACGCACCTGAATGCGCTCCGATTTCTTCCAGCGCCTGTTGTAAACCTTTGAAAGATGGCGATCCCCCGGTAGCATCCGTTGCAAAACGCACCCTGACCATCCGGGCCAGGGACTACAAACCGCTTGAACTCCCGGAGCCGAAATCGGTGTGCTCTGCATGCGGGAAGAAAGGCTCGTCATATGTGGAAAAGTTTACTGCAGAGCGGAAGGCCCGGCCCCGGGACCAGCAAGATGCACGGCGGATTTGTAAGGCATGCTACAAGGCAGCGGTGAAGGCGGAGCAGGAAGCTTCTGTTCCTTTACCGGGCACCGTGGATGTTTCCCGGTGTGAGCGGGTAACAGCAGCGATCGGGAAATGCTCGGTGTGTGGATTAGTGAAGGCCGAGTGGATTGACCGGGAGGCTGGGGTGAAGCTCTGCGAGCATTGTTACGGGAGGGGTGTGAGGGAGAAAGCCCGGGGGGCCGGTGTCGTATGACGGTCCCGCCGGCCCTGCTCTCGCACGAGAGCACGGAGCATTACACGCCACAGTATATCCTCGATGCGGTGATCGCATGCATGGGAGCGATCGATCTGGACCCGTGCAGCAACAGCCGGGAGATCCCGAACGTTCCGGCAGCGAGGCACTACACTGCTCAGGAGAATGGGCTTGTGCAGCCGTGGGAGGGTCGGGTTTTTCTCAATCCTCCTTTTGGTCATGATGTTGAGCGGTGGTTCTCGAAACTTTACCTGGAGTGGTCCGTTGGCCGGACTACTGAGGCGATTGTATTGTGGAAGTCGGCGACCGAGACCGCAGCGTGGAAGACGCTGACGGCGATATCGTGCCGGGTGTGTTTTCCTTCAGCGAGGATCCGGTTTGTCGGTCCATCCGGGGATGATGGACCCGGGCCGACGTTTTCACCGGCGCTGTTCTATGTTGGGGGTGGACCGGAGCGGTTCGAGAGGGCGTTTGCCGGGATTGGGGCGGTGTGGATGACGCCGTGAGTACCTCTTTGATGTACCCCTTCACGGGTCGGAAAGAATTTTGTCCGTAATGTGTCCGCTATTAATCTCACCGTTCCCCTTCAAATTTTCAGCGGTTTTGATTTTCCTTTGAATTTCACTCGTTTACTGGGTCGCAAGTATTTGGCTGCAATGTCCGATAATGTCCGAATATGTCCGAATTATCCCTTAGGTCATTCGTTGATATCTTGCCTCATTTACTCAAACCGCAGGAAATTTTCAGCCGGATTGCTAACCTTATCAGCGCCCGGAATTTTCTGGAAATGTCCGAAATAAATCATTTAGCAGATAGACGGTACTCTTGGTCTTTCCTTCTTTTAGGATAATATGCAGCGTTTCCAATTCTGAAAGATCCCGCTGAGCGGTCTTTTGCGTGCAGGCGAATTGTTTTGCATACTCAGCTGATGTGATACCCGTGTGCTGCCGGAGATATATGAGTGCCTGTTTTTGCCGGTCGTTGATCAAATTCGGCTCTTCCATGAAGCGATTGATGCTTGACCGGGTGAAGGTTACGGAGAATGAATCATCCTGTTCCCTGAACTCCGGATCGGGAAGGGTTTGTTCACGGCATGCATTTACCATATGAATGGTTCCGGATCCCCATTGTTCAATGAATCCTGCGAGGAAGAGCAGATCCGCAACAGCGGTATTTCTTGGAAGGGAGAGGTGATCAATCTTTAACGATTCTACGGTCAGGTCATTCGGAAGTTTTCCCGGGTTCCATACCTGAAGTTGTCCGGCTAATATCCGGACCTGGGCATGTGCAACGGACCGGTAATCCCGGTGACAGAGCGCGTTGATAACGGATTCCCGCACGGCTTCCGGGGGATAATCCCAGTGCTCCTCCCGCCGTGTTTTACCGGGAATAACCCATGCGGATTTCCGGATCTCCGATAGGATAAAACTGACCGTATCATCGATCTGGCGCATAAGCGGTCCACCGATCAACTTCATGCTGATGCAGGGGCTGGTAACATCGGTCCCGCTGAAATGGCCGCACCGGATTTCGGCCTGATGGATGAACTGCTGGGGATCTTTTCCGAATATCAGGATCGCAGTGTTTGTAGGCACTCCGTTTTTGAGCAGGTGGAGTTTTTTGAGGATGCTGGAGACGGATGCGCTCTCGTCGGCATCGTGTCGGCGTTCGTCT
>NPIF01003388.1_pt2 | contig 16683 bp, 10 predicted proteins | sample 8637461 | NCBI WGS metagenome assembly NPIF01 (sample SAMN07420641, study PRJNA396082) | bioreactor metagenome | isolation source: sample BR12 brine-fed electro-methanogenic bioreactor BR | place: Japan: Kochi | collected 2016-12-09
ATCATGGTGGCGAACTGGCGGGTAAAAACGACCAGATCCTTGGTGGTGATTTTACCGCCGAATCCGGGCAGTTTGAGCTCCATGTCCAGGCCCTTGCCCTTTTCCTTGATCTTGCTTGGCAACACCCCCTGACGCCGCAGAGTGGCAGCTACCGCCGCCTGATTAGGCGCTTCCATCTCCCCCTTCTGGGTTTGAGCACTGCGGGTTTTGCCTTCCCAAGCGAACTTGGCCATCTTACACCTCTTTGTTAGTATCACTCATTACAGCTTCTTTTTTCAGCTCTTCTGCACCCCGACCTGCCGCCGCAACACGGAGGCGGGGTTGGCAATCATCTGCTTCAATTCGTCGGGCTCGGAAGAGCGCACCAGGGCGTGTTCCAGAGAAATCAGTTTCTTGTGATACAGCATGAACAGAGATTGATTCAAGGTCTGCATGCCGTACTTTTCCTGGCCCATCTGCATCTGTGAATAGATCTGGTGAACTTTGTCGTCGCGGATCAGAGCCCGGATGGCGATATTGGGCACCATGACTTCCAAAGCCAGCACCCGCCCTTTGCCCTGGGCCCTGGGAATCAGGGTCTGGGACAGAACTCCCTCCAGCACAAAGGAAAGCTGGGTGCGTACCTGAGTCTGTTGATTGGTAGGAAACACATCCACGATACGGTTGATGGTCTGCACACAGGAATTGGTGTGCAGAGTGGCAAAACAAAGATGGCCTGTCTCAGCGATTGTCAGGGCCGCTTCGATGGTTTCCAGATCCCGCAACTCTCCCAGCAGCACCACATCGGGGTCCTGGCGCAGAATATATTTCAGCGCTTTTTTGAAGGAGTGGGTATCGGCCCCGACCTCCCGTTGGTTAACCAGACATTTTTTATGGGGATGAATATACTCGATGGGATCTTCGATGGTGATGATATGTTCCTGGCGTTCACAATTAATGAAATCAATGATCGAGGCCAGGGTGGTCGACTTGCCGCTGCCCGTGGGGCCCGTAACCAATACCAGCCCTCGGGGTTTACGGGAAATATCCCGCACCACCGATGGCAGCCCCAATTCTTCAAAAGACATGAATTTGTAAGGGATCATGCGGAAAGCTCCAGCGACGGCTCCCCGCTGCAAGTAGATATTGCCGCGAAAGCGGGCCAGCCCCTTGACGCCGAAGGACAAATCCAATTCGTTTTCTTCCTCGAACTTGCGCTTCTGGGCATCGGTCAAAATGCTGTAGCAAAGCTGTTTGGTATCGGCGGTCTGAAAGGGCGGATGCTGCAAGGCCCTCACCACCCCATCAATACGCACTTGCGGCGGCGCCCCCGTCGTAACATGCAGGTCGGAAGCCCCCATTTCAACCATAACTTTGAGCAGTTCGCGAATTCCTACCATCTGCGGCCATCCCTTTTTATGTATGCGTACACCAAGTTTTTAAAGCAAAGATCGGACCAATCTCAGAGTACAATCAGTCATTAATCGTCAGAGACGGTGCTGCGCAATACCTCTTGAAAAGAGGTGACACCTTCTTTGAGTTTGCTCAGAGCGGATTGACGCATGGTTTTAACCCCCAGGCGCATCGATTCTCGTTTAATTTCGGCGGTGTTGGCGCCGGCCAGGACCAATTCGCGAATTTCTTCAAACATCGGCATGACCTGATAGATGCCGACTCGACCCTTATACCCGGTGTTATTGCAGACCGGACAGCCCTGGCCTTTGTAACAGACATAGTCATCGACTTCTTCCGGCGAAACCCCTGCATCGAGGAGAGCCTGTTTGGAGACCTCTTCGACCACCTTGCATTCAGCGCAGATCCGCCGGCCCAGACGCTGGGCGGTAATCAGATTGACAGCCGAAGCCACCAGAAAGGGCTCGATGCCCATATTGAGCATGCGGCTGATGGTGCTCGGTGCGTCGTTGGTGTGCAGCGTCGACAGGACCATGTGACCGGTGAGGGCAGCCTTGACCCCGATTTCAGCAGTTTCAAAGTCACGAATCTCGCCGATCATGATGATATCGGGATCCTGACGGAGAAAGGAGCGCAGGGCGTTGGCGAAGTTGAGACCGATCTCCTCGTGCATATGGACCTGGTTGATGCCGGCAAAGTTAAATTCTACCGGATCTTCCGCCGTGGAAATATTCAGGGTGCTGTCGTTGAGCTCGGCCAAGGCCGAATAGAGGGAAACGGTCTTGCCGGAGCCGGTCGGGCCGGTAACCAGGACCATGCCAAAGGGTTTGTGAATCGCCTCTTTGAACCACTTGAGGGGGGTCTCTTCGTAACCAAGCTTGGTCATATCGAGCTGCAGGTTCGACTTGTCGAGAAGACGCAGAACCATTTTTTCGCCGAACAGGGTCGGCAGGCAACTGACACGGTAGTCCATGTCCTTGCCGCCGGGCAGCTTGATTTTAATACGGCCATCCTGGGGCAACCGCCGCTCGGCGATATCCATCTCGGCCATGATCTTAAGTCGGGAAATAATCGCCGCCCGTAACTTCATCGGCGGCTTCATGGTTTCATAGAGTACGCCGTCAATGCGGTACCGGACCCGAAAGGATTTTTCGTAGGGCTCGACATGAATATCCGAGGCCTTCTTCTTAATGGCATCGGTCAGAATCAGATTCACCAACTTGACGACGGGAGCGTCTTCCGTCGCCCTTTCCAATTCGCGAACATCCACATCGTCGTGGTCATCCACCAGTTCAAGGTCGATATCGTCCAGATCTCCCATCACGTCAGCAAGCGACGCGCTTTGGTCGTAATACTGGTCGATCGAGGCCTTGATAGAGGATTCCGTGGCCACCACCACTTCGATATTGAAGCCGGTCATGAACTTGATGTCATCGATAGCGAAGATGTTGGAAGGATCGTTCATGGCCACGATCAGGGTGGAGCCAGCCCTGTTGACCGGAACAATCTGGTACTTTTGCGCCACCTCGGGTGGTATATGCCGAATCACATCGGCATCAATGGTAAATTCCGACAGGTTGATGGAGGGGACGCCGTACTGCTTGGAAAGGAAAGCGGACAGTTGCTCTTCTTTGACAAAACCCAGTTTGATCAGACTGGAACCCAGGCGGCCTCCATGGGTCTTCTGATCCGCCAGAGCCTCATGCAGCTGCTTTTCGTTAATCAATTCGTTGCGAATCAGCAACTCACCGAGTCTATTGCTTTTCATATATACAAAACCACGTTATTGAATAGAGTTTTGAAATTCCCTACTGAAGGAGCTTTAATTTTTCGCATCTTATAGAAAACCAGGTTCTTCTGTCAAGAAAATGGCCTTCAGCCTGCCAACGCATCGAGCAAACAGCGTTTCATCAAACCGGCGAGGGGCTGTTTTCCGGACCAGAGGGAAAAGGCTTTTTCTCCCTGTCCTGCCAGCATCCCGAGTCCGTCGCTGGCCCGGTGTCCACGACGCCTGGCTTCCTGCACCAGGGGAGTGCCGGTTCGGCTGTAGACCATGTCATAGATGGCTAGATCCGCCTGAAGGTTGGTCCAGGGCAGATCGGCAAAAGCCTCCCCTTTGAGGCCGATAGCGGTGGTATTGACCAGCAGATCCAGATGTTCCGTGGCCCGGCGCAGCTCCTCCGCTTCGAGACCGAAGGTCTCCAGCCGGAGATGGGGGAAGATGACGCTGAATTCTTTGGCCAGGGCTTCGGCGCGACTGCGGGTCCGGTTGGCCAGACCGATCCAGGCCGCACCTTCCTGAGCCAGAGAAACCAGAGCCGCCCGGCAGGCGCCGCCGGCTCCCATAAGCAGTATCCTCCGGCCCGGAGCGAAGAAATGCAAATCTTCGGCCAGTGCGCGCAAAAATCCGCAACCATCTGTGTTATACCCGATCAGGCGACCTTGTTGATGAACGATTGTGTTCACGGCGCCGATCAGGCGAGCCGTCGGATCCAACTCATCCAGCAGCCCACAGACCGCTTCTTTATGGGGGACGGTAACATTCACCCCCCAGAGCTTGAGGCAGCGTATGGCTTCGACCGCCTGGGGTAATTGCTCGGCCGACACATGAAAAGGTACATAGACGGCATCGATGCCGGCCTGCTGCAGAGCCTGGTTTTGCATTAAAGGCGACAGGGAATGGGCCACCGGATCACCAAAGATTCCCAACACCCGGGTTTTTCCCGTCAACGGCATGACGACCCCTTTTCCTCAACCGCGGAAGACAACTCCGCTGTACCGCAATCCAGATATTCATGATATTTGATGATTCTGGCTGTAGACAGAACCTCGCGCGCCATTCTGATATTNNTATGGCTTGCACCAGTTGATCCGGGCCGGTAAAGCGCCTCTCGTCTCGCAACCGTTCGACGAAATAGATCCGTAGATCTTCTCCGTAGAGCAGACCATCAAAATCCAGCAGATGAACTTCGATGCACAGATCCGCCGCCTCAAACGTGGGGTTAAAGCCGATATTAAGAACCCCATCGATAACCTGCGTTCCTCGCTTCACTTTAACCGCATAAACACCGGTTTTGGGGAGCAACTCCTTATCAGTTTTCAGATTGGCCGTGGGAAAACCGAGCTGCTGGCCTCGTTTGAACCCGTGCACCACCCTGCCCTGCAGGGTAAAATTGCGGCCTAAAAGATCAACCACCTGGCGTACCTGCCCTTGTTCGATCAACTGCCGAATACGAGTGGAGCTGAAAACCTGGCCGGCCAAGGTAATCGGCTGCAGAACTTCCACCGAAAAACCCAGATGTTCCCCCATCTGCTTCAACAACTCGGCATTGCCCTCACGCCCCTTGCCAAACAGATAATCGTAACCGACGATCAAATGTCTCATGCCAACCCTGTCGACCAGGATTTCCCGCACAAAACGCCGGGCCGGAAGATCGGCCGTTTCCTGAGTAAAGGGGGCACAAATCAACACATCAATGCAAGACGCCTTGATCAGAACCTCTTTTTCTTCATAGTTGTTGATTAACAAAGGTGCCCGATCAGGCGCCAGAACGTTCAAAGGATGGGGCTTAAAGGTATAGACCACCGCAGGGCCGCCAAACTCGCGACTTCGACGGACCACGCGGCGGAATATCTCCCGATGGCCAAGATGCACCCCGTCGAAATTGCCGATGGTGACCACGGCATTCTGCAGGGGCTGTTTCAACTCATCGAGGTCTCTGACTATTCGCATGGAGAAAAGCTCGCAATCTGGTTTTCATCCGGAAACGGCCCTTTTCCCCAATCTCGGCGTCAATCCGAATGCTTGCGTGTGCGGCGTAAACAGCTACGCCTCCTAGCTCAAACAGAACGAAGCAGCTTCAACAACTCTTCCGCTGCGGGTTTGGAGGAGGCCGGGTTCTGACCGGTCACAAGCTTGTCTGCCACCTGAACATAAGGAGCCCAATCCGCACCCTTGCTGTATAGGCCACCCCGTTCCTTTAATCGGTCTTCCAACAGAAAAGGAACGACAGCGGTTAACCCCAAAGCTTCTTCTTCTGCATTGCTGAAACCGGTCACAGCTTTATTTTTAACCAGATAGTCACCGTCCTTTCCGCGCACATTGACTAACGAGACCGGCGCGTGACACACCGCGCCGACCGGCTTGCCCGCCTTTACGAAGGCTTCGATCAGCGCAATGGATGCCCTGTTATCGGGCATATCCCACATCGGGCCATGACCACCGGGGTAAAAGACGGCGTCGAAATCGTCCGCGGACACATCGGTTATCTTTTGCGTGTTGGCGAGTTCAGCCTGTGCGGCTTGGTCTTTGCGGTAGCGTTTGGTTGATTCGGTCAGATTCTCGGGGAGTTCGCTTTTCGGATCAAGCGGTGGCTGGCCCCCCTTGGGCGAGGCCAGCGAGATCTCCGCTCCGGCATCCTTCAACACGTAATAGGGTGCCACGAACTCTTCCAGCCAGAAGCCAGTCTTGTTTCCGGTGCTGCCAAGTTGGTCATGAGACGTAAGAACAATCAGGATTTTCATGGCGAACCTACCCTTGATTATGGATTAAAAATCCGTCGTGGAATACCTCGGGGTTTTAATCTTCTTGATCACGATCTGCATCCTGATCACTGCGATCAGGATGCAGATTGCGTGCAGTGCCTTCCTCAACCATTTGCCACGGATTAAAAGCGCCTTGAGCCTTTTACATTTGCCCTGTCGCTTTTATCGTGGTCTGTGCTGGGTTCTCCTTTAGAGCCGATATCTTCCGCCCCTGTACGTTCCAATATGTCCTTGCCTTTATCTTTCCAATCGCTATCGTCGGCGTGGACGGAAAGCAGAATCCCCCCTTTTTTGATACGCCCTTCATAAAGCGTGGCTTCAAACTCGGGAATACCCATGCCAATCAGCGCTCCGGCTATCCCGCCGACCACTCCGCCGGCTCCGGCTCCAGCAAGCGCCGCCATGATGGGGCCGGCCGCGATGAACGGTCCAATACCCGGAATGGCTAAGGTGCCGATACCCACCAGCCAGCCTAAAGTGCCGCCGACCACCGCACCGGTCCCCGCTCCTGTTGCGGCTCCTTCCGGCGCCTTGGTCTCCTTCTCGACCGCGAATTCCATGGTGTCTCCACCCGCAGGGAACAACACCGAGATTTCCGAGGGCCGGAAACCGGCCTGTTTTAATTCTTCGACCGCTTTTTCAACCGTTAAACGATCCGGATAGATTCCATAAACTGCAGCGTTTTTAGCCATAACCTAGTCTCCCTTTTAAGTTGTTGTTCGGGTTTTACGGCGCGATCTCAATTTCGCTGTTAATTTTATTCTCTCCAACTATTTGGATCGCTTTTTCTTCGATCGCTATTTTTTCATCTTCGGATCTGACAGGACCCTTCAATGTAACCATGCCGTCGACCGTGATGATCTTCACATTGTGAGCGTATATTGAAAGTGATTCGTCATCGACAACGGCCTGTCGAATCTGTTGAGTGATTTCACGATCCTCTTTTGTTTCGCTTTGTTGACCTGCGGTGATTTTTTCCGGGGATCGGTCTCGTTTGTTGATTCCGGTATTATCAGCAGATTGTGCCAGGCAGACGCCTGGGATGGTGACAAGGAAGACCGCTGATACGAACAACACTGTAAAAACAAATTTCCTGTTAATCATGAAAACCTCCACTCCGAAAGTATGGGTTGAAATTCTTTAAGAGATTGAGTTATATCCATCCTGATTGCGCTTTCGATCTGTTTTCCGTCGCTGCGACCTGATCACCTTCTTTCCTGCATGACGGTTATGCCAAGTTGCGCACAGACTTTTCCCTGTCCCATTGACGGGTCTTGGCCGCAGTAATAAAGTCGTCTTTGTCGTTGGCATCCACAACGCCCGCATCTGGTTCAACATTTGCTGTTTTCAATAGCGCCTGGCCGCCCTTGTCGACGGCAATGGCCTTGAGATGGCCAAAGGCATCGCGCACGAAATCGATCGCAGCGCTTTCCATCGCAAGTGTTTTTGCGCCTTCCTCAGAGAGGATCACGGCGACGGCGTCGAACAGCACGGAAGGCATACCCGCCAGTTGTCCGTCAGCCGGCAGCATCGAACCATCGGCCAATTTTGCGCCGCCTACTTTGGGTGCGACGATCTTCACCGCAGCACCCGCATCGGTTGCGGCTTTTTTAATTTTTTTGATCGCTGCTCCGTCTGAACCATCCGCGATCAGAATACCGATCACGCGTCCCATGAGCGTGTCTTTCATTTTGCCGATGAGCTGCAATGCGGGCGAAGGTTCCAACTCCTGAACGGGAGCTGCAGTCTCAGGCGCATCCGGCATCTTCTCCAACCCAAGCCCCTTGGCAACCCGCCCGGCAAGGTCCTCATGAATATGGCGCAGGTGACCGACCATCGCTTCCCTCACATGCAGATGATCGACCTTGGAAAGCTCAAACACCAGGGCCGAGGCGAGATGCGCCTGCTCAGGAGTTGTTTGGCTGAGATAGAACTGCCGCGCCTGACTGTAATGGTCGGCGAAGCTCTCGGGGCGGATGCGGCTTTTCTCGCCCGTTTCAGAGATATTTGCGCTGTGAAAGCCTTTGGCTGGGGCTTCCCGTGGGGAGTTTTCAGACAAGGAATTGGGTTCATAGTTAACCCGGCCCGATTGTGGCGCCATCTGCATCTGTGCATCCCGTTGAAGATTTCCGAAGGGGCACTTGGGTGCGTTGATCGGGATCTGATGGAAATTGGGCGTTCCCAGACGCGATAACTGGGTGTCGATATAGGAGAACAAACGGCCCTGCAACAGGGGGTCGTTGGAGAAATCGATGCCCGGCACGATATTACCCGGGCAGTAAGCGACCTGTTCGGTTTCAGCGAAAAAATTGTCCGGCCAGCGATCCAGTACCATGCGGCCTACCACCTTCAAGGGCACCAGCTCTTCGGGAATCAGCTTGGTCGCGTCCAGGTGATCGAAGGGAAAGGTGTCCGCTTCCTCCTGGGTAAAGAGTTGAACCGCAAATTCCCACTCGGGAAAACTGCCCATCGCGATGGCTTCAAACATGTCGCGGCGGTGGAAATCCGGATCAGCGCCGGAAATCTTGACGGTCTCGTCCCAGATGGTGGACTGCAGGCCGAGTTTGGGACGCCAGTGGAATTTGACGAAGGTTGATTCGCCGGCCTCGTTAATCAGCCGGAAACTATGCACCCCGAAGCCTTCGATCATCCGCAGCGAACGGGGGATGGTGCGATCGGACATGATCCACATCACCATATGCATGGATTCCGGGGTGAGCGAAATGTAATCCCAGAAGGTGTCGTGGGCGGTGGCTGCTTGCGGAAAGCCGCGGTCGGGTTCCATTTTGACGGCATGGACGAGGTCGGGGAACTTGATGGCATCCTGGATGAAGAAGACCGGAATGTTGTTGCCGACCAGGTCCCAGTTGCCTTCCTTGGTATAGAATTTGACGGCAAAGCCGCGTACGTCGCGGGGGGTGTCGATCGAGCCCGCGCCTCCGGCGACGTTCGATATACGTGTAAACACGGGAGTTTTCTCCCCGACCTCGGTGAGGATTTTAGCGGTGGTGTACTGCTGCAACGACTCGGTCAGCTCAAAGAATCCATGCACGCCGGTGCCGCGCGCGTGAACGATGCGCTCGGGAATACGTTCGTGATCAAAATGGGTAATTTTTTCGCGGAGGATGAAATCCTCCAGCAGCGTCGGCCCGCGCGGATTGGCTTTGAGCGAGTTTTGATTATCTGAAATCACCACCCCCTGATTCGTGGTGAGCTCGGGGTGTTCTCCGCCGGCAGTCTGGTGCAGCTCGCCGCCGGCAGCCGAACCTGTTTTCTGAGGGCGTTTTTTAGAGGTATCTGCTCTCTTATCTTTACTCATGGACTCTCTCCTTGGTGTGTAACGCCGGACTACCGACCGTTGACGCCAGTCCGGGTATTTTTCGTAAGATCCTCCCTGACCATCTGTCTACTTCAAGTTCTCTGTTTTAAAATTCCCTTTACTTCCTCGTGGTCTTTTTTGAGCATCTGATAAAATTCATTCATTTTGAATCTCCTTTAGCGTTGGTGTGCAGGCGAGGTTCGGTTGGATCAGGGCTAGCCCAAGTTAAAGAGCAACGAACATGCCCGCGACGCCAAATCGTAAAAATTCTTAACAAGCCGAAACTAAAGAAGAAAAAATGGAATTCAAAGGTGAGGTCAGAGGGAGACCGTCCGGGGCCACCGTCATATTTAACAAAACCGTCTGATATGGTGGGATCCGTTTAACCAAGAACTACCTCGACCTGATGGTCCTGGCGGTCATCCACCAGCGGGATCGTTGTGCCCTCGATGACAACCCCGTCCAGGGTGATGCGCTGTTCCCGCGCCCCCGGTTCACCGGGGTTCCTGATGGTGAGATGGTACAGCGTCTCCCGAAAGCGATAGCGAACCTTGTACGCCGGCCAGTGGGGCGGGATACAGGGGACAAGCCGCAACTGGTCCACCTCCAGATGCAATCCGAGCAGGGTCTCCACGGTCAGCCGATACATCCAGCCTGCCGCTCCGGTGTACCAGGTCCAGCCGCCCCGACCGGTATGGGGGGGGACCGCGTAAATGTCGGCGCACATGACGTAGGGCTCGACTTTGTAGCGCTCGATTTCCTGAGGCTCGCTGCCGTGGTTGACGGGGTTAAGCATGGCGTACAATTCCCAGGCGCGTTCCCGCTCACCGAGCAGCGCAAACGCCATCGTGGCCCAGATCGCGGCATGAGTGTACTGGCCGCCGTTTTCCCGCACCCCGGGCACATAGCCCTTGATATAGCCTGGTTCAAGCGCGGATTGATCAAAGGGCGGCACAAGGAGTTGAATGAGCTGCGCATCCCGCCGGACCAGGCGCCGGTCAAGCGCATCCATCGCCTGGCGGGCGCGGTCGGGGTCGCCGCCCTCAGAGATGATCGCCCAACTCTGGCTGATCGAATCGATCTGGCATTCGTCGTTGACAGAGGAGCCCAGTGGAGTGCCGTCATCAAACCAGGCCCGCCGATACCAGGCTCCATCCCAGGCATGGGTCTCGATGTTGCTGCGCAGCTGCGCCGCCTGCTCGGTGCAGAGATCGGCAACAACGGCGTCATGACGCCCCCGCGCCAGACCGGCAAACAGCTGCAGGTTCTGGTACAGGAACCACGCCAGCCACACGCTCTCGCCCTTGCCCTTGTGGCCGACCAGATTCATGCCGTCGTTCCAGTCGCCGCAGCCCATCAGCGGTAATTGGTGTTCGCCAAAACGCAAACCGTACTTAATGGCCCGCACACAATGCTCATAAAGACTGGCGGTTTCACTCGAACGCTGCGGCTGGTCGTAGTAGGCCTCTTCTTCCGGGTTGAGCAGTCGTCCTTCGAGAAACGGAACCGCTTCGTCGAGGACGCCGGTGTCGCCGGTCGTCAGCACATAATGACAGGTGGCATAGGGGAGCCACAGATAATCATCGGAGAAATGGGTGCGCACCCCTTGGCCGCCCGGCGGGTGCCACCAGTGTTGCACGTCGCCTTGCGGGAACTGTCGTGAGGCGCAGCGGAGCAACTGCTCCCGCGCCAGCCAGGGGGTGGTATGGAGCAGCGCCATGGTGTCCTGCAACTGATCGCGAAATCCGTAGGCGCCTCCGGACTGGTAATAACCGCTCCGTGCCCAGAGCCGGCAGGAGAGGGTCTGGTAAACCAGCCAGCCGTTGGTGAGCACATCCAGCGCGGGATCGGGGGTCTCGACCTGAACCGCGTCCAGAGTGTGGTTCCAGTGGTCCCACACCGCCTCCAGGGCCTGGCGGGCGCCGGCTGTGCCGCCGAATTGCCGGATCAGATGTTGCGCCTGATCGGCATTGGCGGCCGCACCAAAGATGAACACGATCTCGCGCTCTTGCCCATCGGCCAGGTCAATCCGGGTTTGCACCGCAGCGCAGGGATCGAGGCCCGCCCCGGTTCGGTTCGACAAGCGCTTGCGGCCCATCGCTGCCGGACTGGACAGCGAACCGTTGCGACCGATAAACTCAGTACGGCTCCCGCTCACCCTGCGTTCCGGCTCGCTCACCTGCGCAAAAATCACCCGATTGGCGCACTCGCGGCCATAGGCGTTGCGGGCCAGAAGTGCACCGCTGTGCGGATCCGTTTCGGTCACGATGTGCATCATATTGGCGTGACGCCATTCACCGAGCACCAGCTCCCAATATCCGGTCAAGGACAAGCTTCGCGGGCGCCGCGACTGGTTGCGCAGTTTGACGACCAGGAACTTCACCGGTGCATCCATGGCAACATAGGTGACCAGTTCCGAGACGATGCCGGCTTCGAAATGTTCAAAGGCGCTGTAGCCAAAACCGTGGCGGCAGACATAGCCGTTTCGTCCAGGGGCGGGCAGCGGTGTCGGAGACCAGAAGGCACCGGTTTCCTCGTCGCGAATATAGAGAGCCTCGCCGCTGCTGTCGCTTAAGGGGTCGTTGTGCCAGGTGCTCAGCCGGAACTCGTGGGCGTTGTCGGCCCAGGTGTAGGCGCTGCCGCTCTCGCTGACCACGGTGCCGATATGCGGGCTGGCAATCACGTTGGCCCAGGGCGCCGGGGTACTCTGACCCGGCTCGAGGGTGATGACATATTCGCGACCATCGGGGGTGAACCCTCCCAGACCGTTGCAGAAAATGCGCTCGCGGGGCAACAGGGGCTGGACCCGCTCTGCGGCTGGCTGCTGCACGGGCTTCAGGCGGTCCGACTCTCTATCTGGCGAAAGCCGGCGTTCCACCGGCTCGATCAGGGTTGCGACCGTGTCTCTGAATACCACTCTGGCGACAGTCTGCAACAACACCCGCTCATCCTCGGAGAGTTCCTCCGCGCTGCGGACGAAGATCCCACCCGGTTGGTTGAGCATCTGCGCTTCAGGGCCCGTATGGATCAATTTTTTGATTTGTTCTTGTAACTCCGCCCGGTAGCTCGAAAAATCTTCATTGACGATCACCAGGTCGGCCGCCAGTCCTTTCATCCGCCAATAGGCGTGGGCTTGTAAAACCTGTTTGACCAGGTCGATCCGGCTCAGATCGCCGATGATCAGCAGAACGATCGGCAGGTCACCGGAAATGGCAAACCGCCACAATCCTGACTGCCCCAGCTGATTGCGGGCGATAACGTCCGGTGCGGTGCGACGCAAAGCATTGCTGAACACGACCGAGGTCGCCAGGCGGCCATAGCGCTGGGCTTCGACTTCGGTGACTCCCAGGTGGCGCAGCACCTCCTGGCTTTGGAACCAGGCCANNAACGAAATGTCGATCACAATATTCGTCCAGCAACGCCAGGGCGGCCTCGCGGGTGTCGGCGACTCCGGAGATAATCTGCACGGTCACGGATTCGTCAGGTGCCAGGGTCAGGGTGCGGCGGATCGCCACGATGGGATCGAGTACCGGCCCCGCCGTATTCGACAGCCGCGAAGGGTGTTTATGGCTGTCGAGGGCCACCGGGTTTGCCGTGGTTCGCCCGCGCCCGATAAATTTGGCGCGGTCCGTCTCGTAGGAAGGTTCGTCGCTCACTGCCCCCGGTGCGGCCAGCAGATGAAACATCCAGGGGGGTTGCTCTCCCGGGGTGCGACCGCGGCGGGTGCAGAGGATGGCCTGGCGCTCGGGCAGGATTTCGGTTTGCACGAACAGATTGCTGAATGCGCGATGGGCCAGGTCGGCATTAAGCGGCGCCAGCAGGATTTCCGCGTAACTGGTCAGCTCGATATGGCGGATTCGGGGGGACTGGTTGCTGAGTGTGACCCGGCGGATCTCCACATCGTCCTCAGGGGAGACACCGATCTCGGTGTGGGTGTCGATCCCCTGATCGCGCCGCCGGTATTCCGCCCGCCCCTGAACAAAAATCGCCTCATAGTGCTCGGCCTTGCGGCGGGTCGGTTGGTAGGCGCCGGACCAATACTGCCCCGAGTCGCTGTCGCGCAGGTAAATAAAAGATCCCCAGCAATCGCAGGTGGCATCTTCACGCCAGCGGGTGACGGCCAGATCGCGCCAGCGGCTGTAGCCGCCGCCGGTATGGGTCGCCATGACGTGGTAGTTGCCATTGGATAACAGATGAATTTCCGGGGCCGGCGTGTTCAGGTCGGTAAACACGCGCATGATCTCGCCGGCCTCTTCCACCGGATACGCGGTGGCGCTGACTTCCGCAGCGTGGGGGTACACCGTCGCCACCTTCTTTGGTACCCGTTCCTGCAGCAACAACTCGGTTGCTTTTAACATGGGGTCGGACATGAAACGGCGCTGCATCGGCTGATCATGCAGGACATGGGCAAAGGCCAACAGGCTCATCCCCTGATGATGGGCCATGAAGGAGCGCACAATGACGTGCTACCTACCTCGCGGCACCCGCGACGGGGTGTAATCGATGGCTTCGAAGAATCCATAACCGCCCTGGAAGCCATGACTCGCCAGGGTCTGCAGATTGCGGCAGGCGTCCTGTGGCAGCACCGTCAACGCCAGGGCAGTGGCATAAGGAGCGATGACCAGGTCCTCGCCCAGCCCCCGTTTGAAACCGAGACCCGGCACGCCAAAGGCTCGATATTGATAGATCTGGTGCATATCGGTGAAGTTGTAACACGACTCGGAAATGCCCCAGGGCACAGCCCGTTGCCGGCCGTATTCGATCTGGCGCGATACCGCGGCTTTGCAGGTCTGCTCCAGTAAGGTATTGGGGTAACTCGGCATGATCAACTGGGGCATGAGGTACTCGAACATCGAGCCGCTCCAGGAAATCAGGCTGACATCGCCACCATGACTGGTCAGCAGACGACCGAGGGAGAACCAATGTTTCTGCGGAATCTGCCCCTCGGCGATGAGCAGAAAACTGGCCAGCCGCGCTTCGGAGGCCAGCAGGTCGTAACAGGCCGGATCGCGGCGGTGTTCCCCGACGTCGTAACCGATGCACAGCAGGCCCCGGGAGCTGTTGTAGAGAAAATCAAATTCCATGGCTGCCAGTTGGCCGCAACGCTGGATCAGATCGTCGATGGTTGTAAGCCGCCTGCTGGCGACCGGGGACCGCAAACCCGTTCCGTCCGGGCTACCGGTCGCCAGTTCCGAGAGCTTCGGGATGCCTCCAAACGGCTGCGATTCAGGCAGCAGCGAACGCAGCTCAGCCAGCAGAGCGAGGCATTGCCGGTCGAAGGCCTGCGCCCAGGAGCTGAGTTCGCCATCGAGATCCCTATCCGTCGGCAGCAGGGCCAGCAGCTCGCCGCCTAGGCGGTGGATTTCATCCAAGTGGCCCTCGGCGGCGTCCAGGGTGGCGGGTGGGCCGTTCAAGGTGGCGCTGGAAAGGCTGTTCCGGAGCGCACGGATTTTTTCTGTCAGGTTCGGGACCGGCACGGCGGGCAGATGCTCGGCAAGCACTTCCAGGGTGTCCTGCAAGCCCGCAAAAACCTGGCTGGAGAACAACGGCTGGTCCTTTAACTCGGCCAGTCCCGCCTGCAGGGTGAACAGACTGCCGACCAGATTGCCGCTGTCCACCGAAGAGATGTATTGGGGACGCAACGGCTCAAGGGTGCGGGTGTCGTACCAGTTGTAAAAGTGGCCGTGGTAACGTTCCAGCTTTTCCATGGTCGCCAGGGTGTTTTCGGTCAAACGCAGACATTCTCCGACGCTGATAAACCCAAAATCGCTGGCGCTCAGGTTGGCCAGCAGACCCATGCCGATGTTGGTAGGCGAGGTTCGCCGGGCGATGACCACGGTGGGATATTCCTGGACATTGTCGGGGGGCAGCCAGTTGTCCTCGGGGCCGACGAAATCCGCGAAATAGCGCCAGGTTCGCCGGGCCGAGGCGCGCAGGAAGGTCTGTTGCGCGGCCGTCAGGTCCGGCGTCGGTGCCACCAGCGGCCGGCTGATCCACCAGCCGACCAGGGGAGATCCCAGCCACAGCAACAAAAGCGGTGCAGCAAACAGCCATTCCGCCGGCGGCAACAGCCAGGCCAATCCCGCTCCCAACAACAGCGCCAGCAACGGACCGATCCACATTTCCACGGCAAAATCGACCGCCGTGCAGCGCCCGTTGCGGCGGGCATAGGACGGCAGTTGCCAGAGCAGCAAGCCGCGCCGGGTGAACAGCATCCGCAGCGCAGAACGCCGGATCGCATCCAGGTTAATCAGCGCATCGTAAGGCAGCAGAATCAGGTTCAGCAACGCCAGCACCAGCGGGCGGCCCGCGGATCTGCCGGTCAGATTCAGATGCAGCAGCCAGGCGCGCTCTGGCGGCTTGCAAATCAGCTCGATAACGCTGATAAGCAGGGGCGGCAAGCACAACACCGTCACCACCAGCAGGGACCAGAACCACGCCGGCCCCGGGCCCAGCAGCCATCCCGCGATCAGCAGCGCCAGCAATGAGGGCGCTACCAGGCTGCGGCGCAGGTTGTCGAACAGCTTCCATATCGACAGGGCGCTTAAGGGATTGGGCTGGCGCTTGCCGGGGGTGCCATGGGGCCCGTTCGGTCCGGGAACCCGTGGCAGCAGCCAACCCGCCAGCTGCCAGTCCCCGCGGATCCAACGGTGGCGCCGGCTGGCCTCCATGGTGTAACTGGCGGGATGCTCTTCAATCAGATCAACATCGGTTACCAGCGCCGAGCGTGCATAACCGCCTTCCAGCAGGTCGTGACTGAGAATCAGATTTTCCGGAAAACGCCCATCGACGGCTTGCCGAAAGGCATCCACATCGTAGATGCCCTTGCCGATAAATGACCCCTCGTCGAAAATATCCTGGTAAACATCCGACACCTCACGGGTATAGGGATCGATGCCCGCCTCGCCTGCGAACAGTTTGGTGAAGCGCGACTGGCCGGCACTGGTCAGGCTGATCGAAGCACGGGGCTGAAGGATCGCAAAGCCTTCGACAATACGTCCTTTGTCGGCATTGTAAACCGGTCGATTGAGAGGATGAGCAAGATTGCCGACCAGGGCATGGGCTGCATCCCGCGGCAATTGGGTGTCGGTGTCGAGGGTGATGACATATCGAATCGACCCAAAAATAGAGGGATCGCCGACGATTTCCGAGAAGGCGTCCTGGGCTTCGCCCCGCAGTCGGGCATTGAACTGTTCCAGTTTGCCGCGCTTGCGCTCATAACCCATCCACACCCGTTCTACAGGGTTCCATAGCCGAGGGCGATGGAACAGGTAGAAGATGCCCGGACGATCCTCCTGGTAGGTGGCATTGAGGTTCTCAACCGCGTTGCGCGCGTAAGTGAGCAGCGCCTCGTCTCCCGGCAGGGTTTGTGCGGCCGCATCGTGAAAATCGGTCAACAGAGCAAAAAACAGATTGGGATCGCGATT
>NPIF01003700.1_pt1 | contig 16652 bp, 14 predicted proteins | sample 8637461 | NCBI WGS metagenome assembly NPIF01 (sample SAMN07420641, study PRJNA396082) | bioreactor metagenome | isolation source: sample BR12 brine-fed electro-methanogenic bioreactor BR | place: Japan: Kochi | collected 2016-12-09
TGTTTTGCCTCAGCCGGAAATGGAGAGTTGTCCCTGTTGAGTTAGTGAGTTGAATATCTCCCCAGATGTCGGCGCTTGGTGGTGGAGGGCGGGGCGTTGTTTCCCCTCCTGCCGCTTTTGCTTTCTGGCCTCGCGGGCCGCTTCCAATTTCTTGTCGCGCTCTGTGAAAATCTGCTTGTCCCGGCCCTCCAGTTTGTCCTTGGGGGCGACGTAGCCGAGAGAGCTGTGCAACCGCTCCTCGTTGTAGTAGCGGATGTAGCCGGCGATCTGGACTCTGGCCTCTTCGAGAGACAGGGCCACCTTGGGGCGAATGCACTCGCTCTTGATGGTTTTGTGGTAACGCTCCAGTTTGCCGTTGCTCTGCGGATAAAAAGGCGCGGTCCGGACGTGGGTCATACCGGCCAACCGGATGAACTCTTTGAAATCCTTGGCAATGAACTGCGGGCCGTTGTCGGAAATGATTCTGGGCCTGGCGTCAGGGAATTTCTCCCTGGCCTTCTGAAGAATGATTTCCACGTCTTTTTCGGTCATCGCCTGGCGTAGCTCCCAGTGGACGATGTAGCGGCTGCATCCGTCAAGAATGCTGCACAAGTAATAGAAGGTGCCGCAGAGATTGACGTAGGCGACATCGATATGCCAATGCTCATGGGGCTTCAGCGGTTGAACAAAACCGGTCCCCTTCTTGGAGCTTTTGCCATTCCAGCGCCGCAGCAGATCGGCAGCGCTCAGGACACGATAAACGCTGCTGGGGCTGACAGCAACCACATCACGATCGAGCATCATGAACGTCAGTCGCCGGTAGCCTTCCAGCGGATGCTCCAGATGAAAGTCGACAATGGCCTGCTTCTCCCAGTCTTCAAGCCAGAAGTCGCGGGGAATCAGGGCGTTGTGCTCATTGGCTTTACCGTAACGGCACTGCCAGTCGTAATACTTGCTGGGTGCGATGCCCAGCCAGGCGATAAAACGCGCCACAGCGATGCCGGTGCGCTTAGTCCAGCGCTTGACGAAGTCAATGATCGCATCGCGAATATCGTGGGGGACCCAGGACGCTTTTAGCGAACCCCACGCTCTTTTTTTAACTGGACGTGTTCCTCCATCAATTCGGAGAGAACTTCGTTTTTGGCCTGTAGTTTGGCCTCAAGTTGCTCAATGCGTTTTTGCTCAGCCTTTTTCCTGGCAGAGTCGGATTTTTCGAAGGCGGTGGCCCCGTTCTCGAAAAACTCTTTCAGCCACCGGTAAAAGACCGTTGGTTGCAGATGATACTCGTCACACAGATCAGAGACCGCAACCTGGTCAACGAGGTGGCGCTTGAGAATGGTGACCTTCTCCTGGGCCGTGTAATTTTTCCGTTTCTTTCGCATGGTGAATTCCTCCGCTCGCGTAGTCTAACTCAAACGTCGGGATTCTCCAATTCACGCTGAACCAAAACAAAATGAGCTGGTGCTTCTCAAGTCATCTGCGAAACCTCATTTGGAGCGGATTCTTTGCTGGCAGAAGGAAGGATTCAACTGTTGGAAACATTCTTGTGAAAAAAAGATTTCTTGCAAGGACTGCAAAGAAAGCGGAATTGTTGCCAGGGCCTGACACCCTGTTCGCACAACCGTTAATTGAAAATTCTGAAGTTGGGGGATAGAACATTGAGTAGTGACCTGTCTATACGCTGTAGCCGAACGGCTATGAAGTGTCTACACTATACCGGACACACAAATCGAGGCATAATGCCTGGTAACGGAGGTGTGTCCAATGGGTTCAAATTATTCGTCCGAGTTTAAACAAAATGCTGTCAAGTTAGCCGTCGAAGCCGACCAATCTGTTGCCAAGACTGCAAGAGATTTAGGTGTCAACGCCAATACGCTGTACACCTGGATAACAAAATATCGTCAGCCTGAATCTCAGGCCAATAAAGGCTCTGGAGAAAGTCATCCGTATGATGAGTTAAAACGCCTCCGCCGGGAAAACGCTCAGCTCAAGGAAGAGCGTAACATATTAAAAAAAGCGGCGGCATACTTTGCAAAAAAACAGTCGGTAAGGTATGCCTGGATGAAACAACAGACTGAGTTTTCCATCCAATCAATGTGCCGAGCTCTTCAAGTTTCCCCGAACGGCTACTATGAGAGTCTGAAACGGCCTCCCAGCAACCACTGCATCGAAAATGAAGAACTTCGCCCCCAGATCAAGGCCGCTTTTGAAAAGGGGCGCAAAAACTATGGCACCCGGCGGATCAAGGATGCGTTGCAAAAGCAGGAAATCAACATCAGTCGTCGACGTATCGGCCGCCTGATGCGCGAAGAGGACCTAGAAATCCAGACCAAACGGAAATTCAAAGTGACAACAGATTCGAACCACGACAAGCCGATTGCGCCGAACCTGCTGGAGCGCGACTTTTCCGTCAACACCCCAGACACCGTTTACGTTGGCGACATCACCTACATCCCAACCCGTGAAGGCTGGTTGTATCTGGCGGTCGTCATCGATCTGTTTTCTCGGGCCGTGGTCGGTTGGTCCATAGGATCACGCATGACAGCCGGCCTAGTCAACGGCGCTATGCTGATGACGCTATGGAAACGAAAAACCTCTAAGGACCTGATATTTCATAGTGATCGAGGCAGCCAATACGCCTCTGACAGCCACCGGAAACTTCTGAACGACCGCGGCTTTAAAGCCAGTATGAGCAAAAGGGGTGATTGCTGGGACAATGCTGTCGCCGAGAGCTTTCTTCACACCCTGAAAACCGAGTTGATTCACCATTGTGATTATGAAACCCGCGAAGAAGCGAAGGTTTCAATCTTCGAATACATCGAAGTGTTTAATAATCGCCAACGGTCACATTCCGCTAATGGATATGAAGCGCCGCTGGTCTTTAAGATAATGCAGAAAGCTGCGTAAACATGTGTCCGGAAAAGTGTTGATACATCATCGAAGACGGGGATCATTTTTTCCGTTGCTGTGCGTATATCGATTTGAACATGGTGCGTGCCGGCGTGGTCGATCATCCATCACAATGGCCCCATTCCGGATACAATGAGATCCAGAGGCCTCGAAGAAAGAATGTCCTGATAGATTGCGAAAAATTTATGGAATTGCTGGGTACCGATAATTATGATCAGGCCAAACGAGATCATCAGGGATGGGCCGCTGAGTTTTTGGGGAACGGCAACGGTCGGGATGACAAATGGACAAGAAGCATTGCCGTCGGCAGCAAAGAGTTTGTCGACAAGGTAAAGTCCAAGTTGGGCATATTGGCCAAAGGCAGAGATGCGACAGAAACAGATGAAGGCTATCAACTCAGGGAGTCCACCGAACCCTATTTACCTCATTTTGAGGCTGAAAAGGGCGATATAGGGCCTGAAAATACCTATTTTTGGAACATTACTGATTGAAAATCAATGACTTATCGTGGCCCGCCCCCAAGGCAGCCCGAGTCGGGGGGCAGCATTCTGCTGTTAGCGTTCTTTCACTTCTCGCCCATGAACCCGATCTTTCCTGATGCCCAACCCTACGACACATACCTGCTGATCATTGCTGCATCTCTCATTGTCTGGTGGCACCGCAAGAGTATGTTTACAACGGAAGGTTCTGTCATAGAGATGGCTCCGCATGGGAGAGCGACCGATGGCTAACCACGTCATCCACTCGGATGTGAATTCCGCTGCATTTCATTCCCGCCAGTGAAACGGCAACTCCGCTGCGCTCGATTTCCGTCCAGTGAGCTCACCGTTCGGGCATTGTTAGCCTGACTCCATATTGTTTTTTCAAATAACATCCATAGGCAGAATCGATATTTTCAATTTGACAGAGAAAGGTCAATTATCTAGTCTGACCTCCTTCAATTTACTAGCAATGTACTCTTAAATATCACCATGGCATCGGACAACTTCGACATTATTTTCTCAGGAGTCTTCATGAAACGCATCTTGTTGCTATTAGCTCTCTGTCTGCTGGTCGGCACCTCTGCCAGCTGGGCCGCGAACCGTTCCGGCTCGGTTAGCATGCAGTTTGATCTGTCCTCTCATCCGGAAAACGCAGCTGTTCGTTTGTGGATTCCCTACCCGGTCTCTGATCGCTACCAGACCATCAGCGATATCCAATGGCAGGGCAACTATGCCTCCGCGGCCGTCACCACCGACAACATCAACGGCACACCGGCCCTTTACGTGGAATGGCCCAAGGGTACCCGGCAGCGCAACATCAAGCTCAGTTTCAGCGTCGCTCGCCTGGAGATCCTGCGCGGCCCCTTGCCGACGGAAGAGCCTGCCTGGAACCCGAATGACTACGCTGAATATCTGGCGGCCACCAAACTCGGCCCTATCGATGGCGCAGTGCAGGAGCTGTCCAGCAAGATTGTCAAAGGTCAGGTCACGACCCTGGCAAAAGCTAAGGCGATCTACGACTGGACCGTCGAAAACATGTACCGGGATCCGCAGACCCGCGGCTGCGGCATAGGCGATGTCTGCGCCTTGCTCCTGGAACCCGGGGGCAAATGCACCGACATCTCTTCGGTCTATGTGGCCCTGTGCCGGGCGGCGGGTGTGCCGGCGCGCGAGGTCTTCGGTCTGCGCCTCGGCAAAACCGCCCAACAGGACATCAGCAGCTGGCAACACTGTTGGGCTGAAGTTTTTATCCCAGGTGCAGGCTGGATCCCGACCGATCCGGCTGACGTGCGCAAGGCGATGCTAGTCAGTAAACTCGAGCTCGGCAGCCCCAAAGTGCAGGAATTGCGAGATTATTTCTGGGGCGGCATTGATGCCTATCGGTTCAAACTGGCGACCGGCCGCGATTTGGTTCTGAATCCAGTCCAGGCCGGTCCGGCACTCAACACCTTTGGCTACCCCTACGCCGAGGTGGATGGCAAGCCCCTTGACTTTTACGATCCGAAAAACTTCTCCTACAGTTTCACCTACCAGGAAAAATAATTTCCAGCAGCAAAAGCTATACTAAGCAGGGGTTTTCATAGCCCTCTGTGACCCCAAATGGCCATTCGGTGAACCAACCGGGTGGCCATTTTTTCGAAAGGGGACAATAGCTGGGGTCCATCTTCTGGTAAAAGACGGAGGGGTAAGGCAAAAATAAGGGCCTGAAAGTAAGAGAAATCCCTAAATATATTAAATATCTATCCGATCATCTCCTTCCGGGAATCGGAAAAACCAATGTGACATCATTCATTCATTGCCAGGCAGGGCAAAAAGTATTAACATTTTCGGCAAAATTCCCAATGAATTTCCAATTAATTACCATAGGGAGATATGGACGCCAAACCCAGCAGCTCAGTTCATCATACTGAAATAAACGGCATCAGCGTCCTCGATATCCCCCATGCTGTTTATGTGGCTCATTGCCATTTTAGGGAGCGACCATGCTGAACCGCTATTACCCCCACGCACTCGCCGCGGTCTTCGCGGCCTTCTTCCTGGTTCTCGCTGTCAACCCGGTATCCCGCGAGGTTTGGGTCGCCGAGGTGATCCCGGTGGTGATCGTTTTCGCCTTGCTGGTGGCGACCTACCGAAAGTTCCGCTTCAGTAATCTCTCGTACAGCCTGATGGCCTTCTGGCTATTCTGGCATACTGTCGGCGGCCACTACACCTTCGCCAACGTGCCGTTCGACTGGGTTTCCGACCTGTTCGGCTTTGAGCGCAACCACTTCGACCGCATAGGCCACTACTCGGTAGGTTTCTACGCCTATCCGCTCGCTGAGTGGGTCACCCGCAAGCGCTGGTGCGGTCCGGTGCTCGCCTCCTTCCTCGGCCTGTTTTTCATCATGAGTGTCGCCGCCGGCTACGAAATTATCGAGTGGTGGTACGCGGCAGCTGAAGGCGGGGAGGCAGGGATCGAATTCCTTGGATCTCAGGGGGATATATGGGATGCGCAGAAGGACATGCTCGCCGATACCCTTGGGGCGATCACCATGATTGCACTGTTCTGGCTGACGCGGCCGGATAGGCGGATGATTGGGGTAGGGGATGCTTGCCGAGGCGCCAATCTGATGCGGGGTGAATCGAATGGATAGCTGGGGTCTGTCCTCAGAGGGGCTACCCCGGCGGCTGAACCTTGTCGTTCGGCTTTCAATGAAATGGAGGTATTTTTTTGGATAACGAATTAATTTTTAAATTGAGAAACCAAAGTACATGGCGCTTGTTTTTCCTCGGCTTAATTACCTTTGGTGTCTATTGGGCGCACTATCTCAAAAAGCAAAACCACATAATCAACGGATATCTGGATGAACCTCAGAAAATACCAGAGGGACTTATTTTAGCTATTTTTGTTCTGAGCTATGTTTCCCTGTTTATGCTAGTCCCGTATTTCCTTGTCGAAGAAGGTCACCCTGTTGAGATATTCAGCGATTTTCTGGATTTTGTATGGTGCATTGGACTATTGGTGTGGGGTTTTAAAGCAAGAAATCGAATGAATTTTTTATTGCCAAATGAAGAATCTAAAACCTACTGGTTTAGCGGATTATGGACGTTCCTCTTTAGCCCTCTGTACTTTAATTTCAAAATTAATAAGATATGCAAGCAGAGAGCTGAAAACGCCTGACCCTGGAGTGGACAGGAATTAAAAAACCGAAGGCTTCCCGAATAGGTCTCTGCTGAATTAATCCGGTTATGCATACATCCATATTGCACAATTTAACTCGTTCTGCAGGAGCAGGATGCCATACGAAAGCGACCTGTCACCGGGGCAGAGACCGCAAATGTTGGTTTTGAAATGGACGTCCTTTCCGTTACGTTTTACTGCCGCAAGCGGTCTAACCTTAATCGTGGGAGATGACGATGGAGATGGCGATAGTCCCCGTTGGTGAGCTCAATCGGGAGGTCTATTTAAACCTCGCACAGAGCTATGAGGGGGAGTTCTCGGGTATCACCGGGAAAAAGCCGGACGCCAGGGGGATGTTTGCGCTTGATACGCCTCTGGGTGATTGCGCGATGGGCTTTCTTTTGCTTGTGGGAGAAACGCCGGCGGGCCTGGCTGCTGTAGGGGTGAAACCGGGAAACCGGTTTGAAGTGGCTGAGTTTTACATTGTCCCTTGCTTTCGAAACCAGGCTTGGGGCATGCGGTTTGCGCACACCCTGTGGCGTATGTTTCCAGGGCAATGGGAAGTGAAGCAAATTCGGGGGGCGGAGTACGCCTCGAAGTTCTGGCGCCGGGCCATTAGTGAGTTTGCAGAGAGTGATTTCATGGAAGACCAGTACCAAGACCCTTACTGGGGTTTGGTCACGCGGCAACAGTTTGCTACATCGTAGCTGCATAGGGCTATCCGCTTCGACCCGCCGCAGGGTGAGTTCGCACTTCGACCTGAAAGGGAAAAGACTGGAGGCAGGCGGCCAGTTGAGAACTTTCATGGGAGAGATATGATAAGGACAAGGCACGCATTCATATCCTTGCCGTGATTCATCAGAATCGACGCGATAGTTTATGGTTAAGCCTCCTGCAACTGAATCCTCCGCGTCTGCTAGTCATCGATAAACTGTGGCTGGAGGCAAGGGCCTGTGAGGCTGTGTTCGGAATCTACAATGGCCGCGTTCGTAGCGTGCGGCGCCAGGAGAAAGGACCAGTGATGAGTGAAACGTTTCGCATCCCCATCAGCGCCAGTGTGCGTCATGTTCATCTCTGCCGCAAAGACGTCGAGGCACTTTTCGGCCCCGGCCATCAGCTCACGCCTGCCAAAGCGTTAAGCCAACCCGGACAATTCGCCTGCGAAGAAACGGTCACCGTCTGCGGCCCCAAAGAGTGCATCGAACGTGTGCGTGTACTCGGCCCCGAACGCACGGAGACGCAGCTTGAAATATCCCGCACCGACGAATTCAAACTCGGATTGGACGCACCCATCCGGGCCTCGGGCGATCTGGAGGGTTCACCGGGCGTCCGTCTCGAGGGCCCTGCAGGCACCGTGGATCTGGAAAAAGGTGTGATTCAGGCCGCACGGCATATCCACATGACACCCGCCGATGCCGAACGTTTAGGAGTCAAAGACAGGCAATGGGTGATGGTGCGGGTAGGCGGTGAGCGTGGGGTCATCTTCGATGACGTGCTCGTGCGGGTTAAAGAAAGTNNCCGGCGGGTTAAAGAAAGTTACATGCTCGATATGCACCTGGACACCGACGAAGCCAACGCGGCGGATCTCGGCCCCGATGCCTGGGGCATACTGATCAAAAGCCCCACCGAGGTCGCCCCCGATCCCGACGATTGAGGGATAAAGGGCAGACAAAAAACGCGGGCAGAAGCGAATGGGATAGGGGGCAAGGTTTTCCGGCAAACCTATGATGCCCAACCTTGTCGATAGGGCATCCGATGATAACCGAATTTCGATTGAGGCTCCCCGAATAGGTTGAATGCGGGGCTGAACCGGAGATGGGCATGCAAAACTATCCATTTCTTGTCTTATGCATTCTAATGTTCATCCCGGTAATTGCCTCGGGTGTCTTACGGCAGGATCTTGTCATCCATATGGCCAGGATGGCGCTCATCTCCCTGCCTTTTGCCTTTACTGAATTCATGTTTTACCCTGATTACTGGAATCCACCGTTTCTTTTCGACGCCGCCGCGAAATTCGGATTCGGGTTGGAGGATTTTCTTTTCGTGGCGACCCTGGGTGCCCTTTCCATAGGGCTTTTTCCCGCAATTGCAAGAAAACAGCTGCAGAGGTTTAAATCCCAGGCAACTTCCCGGGCTGTCTGGAAAATTGCCATGCTGACAGGTTTCGCTCTGCTGGCGGTAGCGGCCGGCTGGATAGCAGGATTCCCGGCGATATATACCGGAGTGGTCATTATGATGGTCGTACCGTCCGTTGTTCTGCTGACATCCCGATCGGATTTGTGGCGCTACGCATGCATCAACGGAGGCACGTCTTTGATCGCCTACGTCGGTGCCTGCATGGCATTGGAGCTCATTCTGCCGGGAACCTTTGAGCGTTACTGGCATACCGACAACCTTCTGAATGCGTTTGCCGGGCCGCTGCCGGTGGAGGAATTGCTCTATGGCTTCTCGACAGGATTTGCCGCTGCGGTTATCTATCCCTTTGCATTCGGTCTTGAATATAGGCGCTATCCGAAATGAGTGAGGGAAAAATAAGAGCGTGGATACAGGCCTCCCGTCTGCCGTCGCAGGGATATATCTTTTGTCCGCTGCTTCTGGGGCAGGCGCTCTGGTTCAGCCAGTCCGGGACCTTCGACCTGCCCCTGGCGGGATTGACCTGGCTGTTTGGTCTGGTGACCCAGCTTTATATCGTTTATGCAAACGATCTGGCCGATGTCGCTATCGACCGGTTGAACGCAACCTTTACGCCTTTCTCCGGCGGCTCGCGCGTTCTTGTGGAAAATAAATTAACGGTGTCAGACCTGAAAAAGGCGGTGGTTGTTACCGTGCTTTTCAATGGCCTGATCGGGCTTTGGCTTGTTGTTCAGGGGCGACCCTTGGCGCTTTGGCTGGTTTTGATCTCGCTGACGCTTTTATGGTTATACAGCTTTCCTCCGGTCCGTCTTTCCTATCGCGGCGGCGGCGAAGTTCTGCAGATGGTCGGGGTCGGTTTGATCCTGCCGATTTTCGGCTACTACGTTCAGGCCGGTTCGCTGGAGGCTTTCCCGTGGCGATATGTGGCGGCTCTGCTGCCTCTCCAACTGGCCTGCGCTTTTTCCACCAGCCTTCCGGATGAACCTTCGGACCGGGCGGGCGGCAAAAAAACAATTGCCGTGACGCTGGGAGTAACCCGGGCAAAAGCGGTTGTTGTCGCTCTCCACCTGCTGACGCTGTTCTTGCTGGCCGGCGTCATCCTCTCTGAACAGCATATACTCGTTTTCCTGTCGGTCAGTGCGGTTCCCATGATGGCTGTTGCCGGACTGATCCTCTCTTTTGCCCGTGCGGTTCCAGGATCACGATCAATGCTTCTGTTCGTGGCCTGCTCGATTCTGGTGACCCTCGGATTAACCACCTCCCTTACCATCGAGCGTTTTGTCTCGGGCAGAAGTGTTCAATCGCAAGAAAATCAAAGGTTTGGCCCTGAGTTAAACGGTTCTGGAAAACTCTAAGGCATTGCCCCACATCATCTAATCATTGTGCGGAAAAGGGTGAGAAAATGATGGCCAAGAGCTTGTTTCATGCCGTTTTTTTTCTTCTTTTGTTTCTCCTAATCCTGTTTACAGGGGGCTGTTCTTCTCTGAGGCCAAAGCAGGAGCGGGAACCCCTGCTCCGGTCCTTCCTCGATCGACCTGAACGCTATGCGTTGTATTTTCCAGCAGCCCTTGCAGCAGAAGAGAAGGTAAAACTGTTCGGATTGCAGGACGCAGGGGAAACATTCAGCAGACAGTTTTGTCTGGGATGGCCGATAGTCGGGCTGATGGAACGTTTCATCTCTGCCATCTCCGATCTGCAGGACACCCGGATTGTGGATCCCGGGGACGCTCGCGGTCTGCCGGTGGCCGGAGAGGAATTGGTGCTGTTTTTTTCTTCCGACTGGTGGCTTGTCTATAGGAGGATACCTCCCAATTTTTACATGAATCGACTGGAGGTGGGAGTCGTCGCGAAGGTTATCCCCTTGGAACAGGTTCTTGCCGGAAAAGGCACGATCGCTCTTAGAACAGCAGCGTGGGAGGGGACCTGCCATTACGAGGCTTTCGGTGGGGATTTTTTTCACCTGCAGGATTGGGCCGCAAAGGAAGGTGCGCGGCTGCGCCAGGGGATCGAGATGGCTCAGGATTTCTGCAGCGAGAAACTTTCCAGGGAGTTTATCGAAGAGGCGCGCTCCGTTTCAGCGTTCCCATGAAACAGGGGGGCCGGCTGCTGAAAAGCGAAAGCACCAACCCAAGCAGAGCTCCCCGTGGACAAGGGGGGCACAACCATCGTTTTGAGGAGGATCAATGCAGGAACCGCATCGCATGGGCGCCGAGAATGTGCTTAAAAACCATGAAACATCCCCGCAACAGGGCCTGTCATCCTCCGAGGCGACGCGACTGCTGAGCGTATACGGTCCGAACGAACTGATCGAAAAGGGAAAGAAAAAAGCTTGGCGGATTCTGTTGGCCCAAGTGAAGGAAGTCATGATCCTGGTTCTGCTGGCCGCGGTGGTTGTTTCGGCGGCGCTGCAGGAATATATCGATGCCATCGTGATTTTCGTCATTGTGGTGCTCAATACGATTTTGGGGTTTTGGCAGGAATACAAGGCCGAAAACGCCATGGCGGCCCTCAAAAAAATGACGGTGCCCAATGTGCGGGTGCGGCGCGACGGCACAGAGCAGCAGATTTCAGCCAAGGAGTTGGTGCCGGGAGACATCCTGCTCATCGAATCCGGGAACATTGTGCCGGCGGATGCCCGACTGATCACGACCGCGAATCTCAAAATCCAGGAAGCGGCCCTGACCGGTGAATCAGAATCGGTGGACAAGGATACCGGCGCGCTGCCGGACGGTGAGCTTGCCCTGGCCGACCGCAAGAACATGATTTACCGGGGCACGGTGGTCACCTACGGGCGCGGCGAAGCCGTGGTCACCGGCACCGGCATGCAGACCGAACTGGGCAAAATCGCCACCATGCTTCAGGATGTGGAGGATGAGCAAACCCCGCTGCAACGGCGCCTGGCGAAACTCGGCAGATCGTTGGCCATGGCCGCCGGGGGCTTGATCCTCCTCGTGGCCGGGATGATCTATCTGCAGGGCGCGGGATTGAAGGAAGTCTTCATGACGGCCATCAGCATGGCGGTGGCGGCCATCCCCGAAGGCCTGCCGGCGGTTGTCACCATCGCCCTGGCGCTGGGCGCACAGCAGATGAAGAAGAAAAAAGCCTTGATCCGGCATCTTCCGGCTGTGGAAACCCTGGGCGGGGTGACGGTAATTTGTTCCGACAAAACCGGCACCCTGACCCAAAATAAAATGACAGTTTCGGACCTGGTGCTGCCGGATCGCCGCTATTCCCTAAATGAAGCGGTGGCTGTTCAGGGTGATGATGCCGATCTCGGCCTGCTGCTGCTGACCGAGACGCTGTGCAACGATGCCGTCATCGACGAAAATACGCAAAACGGTATTCTCGGCGATCCTACCGAAGGCGCTCTGGTGCTTGCGGCTAAGAAGACGGGGCTGGTGCAAAGTGATCTTCAGGCTATGCTGCCGCGGGTTCGCGAACTGCCCTTTGACTCCGAGCGTAAACGCATGTCTACCGTCCACGCCCTGCCGTCATCCGCCCAGGGGGCACCGGTGCATCCTGCTCTTGCCGCCACCGGACACCAAAAGCACACCGATCACCTGCTGTTGACCAAAGGGGCGACGGACGGTTTGATCGAGGTGTGCGGCCGGATTTTGATAAACGGCGTCGTTCAACCCCTCAGCGAAAAGTGGAAAGGAAAGATTTTAGCCGAAAACACCGCGATGGCGAAAAACGGTATTCGGGTGCTTGGTTTGGCCTATCGGTTGCTGGACGTCGACGAACTGGATCAACCAACGCGCTACGAGCAGGATCTGGTGTTTCTGGGTATGGCCTGCATGCTCGATCCAGTGCGTCCCGAAGCGATTGAGTCCGTTCGGCTGTGCAAGCAGGCTGGGATCCGTCCGATTATGATCACCGGCGATCATCCCCTGACGGCTGTTGCCATCGCCAAAGAATTGGGGCTGACCAGCTCCGATACAGTTTTGACCGGGGCGGATCTCGACAAGATGACCGTCGATGCGCTCAGCGCCCGAATCAAGGAGGTTTCCGTCTTTGCGCGGGTCTCGCCCAAGCATAAGATGATCATCATCGATGCGCTGCAGGTCCAGCATGAGATCGTTTCGATGACGGGCGATGGGGTCAACGATGCACCGGCGCTGAAATCGGCCGACATTGGTGTGGCCATGGGGATTACCGGAACCGACGTCAGCAAAGAATCCTCCGATATGGTCCTGCTGGACGATAATTTCGCCACAATTGTCGCCGCCGTCAAAGAAGGGCGCCGCATTTACGATAATATCCGCAAATTCGTCCGATATATCCTTACCGGCAATGCCGGTGAAATCGTGGTCATGCTCATTGGTCCGCTCATGGGCATGCCGCTGCCGCTGCTGCCGATTCAAATTTTATGGATCAATCTGGTGACCGATGGCGTACCGGCCGTTGCTTTGGGTTTCGAAGAAGCCGAGCAGGATGTGATGAAGCGACCGCCGTACAATCCGCGGGAAGGCATCTTCGCCCGCGGGCTGGGCTGGCAGATTCTGGTCATGGGGCTGATCGTCGGCCTGATCTCGGTGGGCACAGGGTACTGGTTCTGGGATGGCGGAACAGGTTCGAGTGCCTGGCAGACCATGGTGTTCACCATGCTGACGTTCTGCCAGATGGCCTACGCGCTATGTGTGCGCAAACAAACGCAATCGTTGTTTACCCAGTCCTGGCTCAGCAACCCGATGCTGTTGCTGGCCATTGGCGTCACGCTGGTCCTGCAATTGATTATTATTTATATCCCGTTTTTTAATACCGTGTTTCGCACCACCCCGCTAGGGCTGGAGGAACTGGGTGTCTGCGCAATCGGCGCCCTGGTCATTGTACTGATTACGGAATCGAGAAAAATGTTCCTGCGCAGCAAACAGCATTGAGGTGGTAAGGGATATAGGAGGTGAAGATGGCGATCGTTCCCGTTGGTGAGCTTAATCTGGATGTCTATTTAAACGTAAAAAGCCGGACGCCAGAGGGCGTTTGCGCTTGATACGCCTCTGGGGCAGTTCTACATCGGTTGCCTGCCTGAAGGTTTAAAACGGACCATGAAAAGGATCAGGCAAAAAATGGCCGTTCCGAGGCCAAGATAGGTGGCCACCCGCAACGGCAGGTTGAAACCGATGGGCGCATAACCGAGATAGGTGCCGGCCACGGCGGTCATGAAGATTGCCGGAATGGTGGCAATCCAGTGCGCCTTGTCCTGCTTGATCAGATAAGCGGCCGCAGTCCACAACACGATGGTGGCCAGGGTCTGGTTGGCCCAGCCGAAGTAGCGCCAGATGACGCCGAATTCGGCCTGCGAGACCAGGAAGCCGATGGCGAACAACGGCACCGCGATCATGAGGCGCTTGGCGGCCGGTCCCTGCGGCAGCTTGATGTATTCGGCGATGATCAGGCGCGCCGAGCGGAACGCCGTGTCGCCCGAGGTGATCGGCAGGATGATGACGCCGAGCACCGCCAGGGTCGCGCCGATGCCGCTGCCGAGCAGGCCGCTGGCGACTTCCTTGACGATGAAGGCCGGTCCGCCTTCGGCCAGCGAGGCCTGAAGCGCGGTGGCGCTCTCGTAGAAGGACAGACCCAGGGTGGCCCAGATCAGCCCGATGATGCCTTCGCCGATCATCGCGCCGTAGAACACCGTACGGCCGTGACGCTCGTTGGTCAGGCAGCGGGCCATCAGCGGCGACTGCGTGGCGTGGAAGCCGGAGATCGCGCCGCAGGCGATGGTGATGAACATCAGCGGCCACAGCGGCAGGTCCTTGGGATGGGTGTTCTCGAGCCCAAGTCCGGCCGGATAGAAGGAATGATCGCCGGAAACCATGAGGCCGACGGTAAGACCGACCGACATGAACAGGAGCAGCGCGCCGAAAACCGGGTACAGGCGGCCGATGATCTTGTCGATGGGAACGATGGTGGCGAAGAAGTAGTAGCCGAAAATGATGGCCACCCAGGCCCACACCGGCATGCCGGTCATGTTGGCCAGCAGCTTGCCCGGGCCGAGGACGAACACCACGCCCACCAGCAGCAGCAGGATGATCGAGAAGTAGTTCATGAACTGCTTGAAGCCGGCCCCGAGATGATGGCCGACGACATTGGGCACACTTTCGCCATTGGCACGGATCGACAGCATCCCAGCGAAGTAGTCGTGGACGGCACCGCCGAAGATGCAGCCGACGACGATCCAGATCAGGGCCGTGGGCCCGAAGAGAGCGCCGAGGATGGGACCGAAGATCGGGCCGAGACCGGCGATGTTGAGAATCTGGATGAGGAAGATCTTGGGCGTCGACATGCCAACGTAGTCGACACCGTCATTCATGCTTTGGGACGGGACCGTCCGGCTCGGATCGGAACCGAAAATCCGGTCGACGATTGCCCCATAGACAAAATAGCCGGCAACCAGAAGGCCGACACAAATCAGGAAGAGCGTCATCAGACATCTCCTTGTTGAAACCCCTGCTGCGCCAGCCTAGGCAGGGACTCTTCCGTTTAAAGGGAGGCTCGGGGCCAGCGGTTGCTACCGCCGCCGAGCGGTCGAAATTTATCGCCAAGCGGTAGTCCGGTTATCGGGATGGCCGGTCTGGATGGGACACCGCGCCCGGGACAGGCCGCCGAGTCGCCGCCGCGGGTCAGCCCTGCCGGACATGCAACGCCCGGTCTTCCGGAACGATTTCGGCCCCGGGAACCTCTGCCACGCCGATGTCTGCCGTCTCTGCCGACGGCAAGCAGAACCAGGCGCGGGTTCCCCGGCGGCCGTTGGGCTGGAGCTGAAGCGCGCCGCCGTGGGCCTCGACGATGCGCCGGCAGACGAGAAGTCCGACACCCATGCCGGCCTGCTTGGTCGTAAAGAAGGGTTCGAACAGGCGGTCGCGAACTTCGGTGGAGACCCCGCAGCCGGTATCGGAGATATCGATGCGAACCTGCTCGGCCCCGGACCGCCGTGTACGAACCGTCACCCGTCGGGTACCGGAGTGATTGAAGGGGATGGCCTCGATCCCGTTGCGGGCCAGGTTGAGCACGACCTGCTGGATCTGAACCGAATCGGCAAGAACCTCGGGAATATCGGAATCGAGATCGAGACGAACGGTCACGCGATGCTCTTCGGCGACGTTGGCCAACAGGCCAACCGCCTCTTCGATGGCCCGGTTGACGTCGATGGAAACGCGGTCGAATTCCTCTTTTTGAAGGAAGCGCCGGATACGCCGGTTTATCTCGCCGGCCCGCTCGGCCTGAGCCGCGATCCGGCGAAGGACCTCCTCCATCTCGGCGAAATCGGCCTTGCCCGATTCGAACCGGCGCACGCATCCCATGGCGTAGGAAGCGATGGCCGCCAGCGGCTGATTGATCTCATGGGCGAACCCGGCCGCCATTTCGCCCATGGTATTGAGCCGCGCGACATGCGCCAGTTCGGTCTGCAAACGTTGCGTCTGTTCCTGGGCATGAATCAGGTCGGTCAGATCCGCAAAGGCCACGGCCGTATCGCCGCACGGGGTCCGAAACTCATTGACGAGCATCTTTCGCCCGGCTTTGGTCGTGAAGAGCAGAGTCTGCTCGCCGGGTTTCCGGTGATGGCGCATGCGTTCGCGCACGTATTCCTCTTCCCGCCCTTCGGCTTCGCGGATATTTCCCCCCGCGATGTTGATCCGCAGGACGTCCTCGAAACTGGAACGCCGGTGCAGGACCTTGTCGGCCCAGGGATTGGCCAGCTTGTAGGCCTCGTTGGCCATGACGATGCGGTCCTCGGCGTCGAACAGGGCGAAACCGTCGCGGGAACTTTCGACGGCTCCGCGCAGGCGAGCCTCGCTGGCCGCCAGGTCGCGTTGCGCCTGGCGCCGTTCGGCAACCTCGGCATACAACTCGCGGGTCCGCTCCTGGACCCGGGTCTCAAGCAGGTCGTTCACCTCCTTGAGGGCGGTCTCCGCTTCCTTGCGGCGGACGGCGCTGCAGTAGACGTCAAGGGCGGCAGCGGCAACTTCCGCATCCGCCTCCTCGAG
>NPIF01002350.1_pt1 | contig 16633 bp, 11 predicted proteins | sample 8637461 | NCBI WGS metagenome assembly NPIF01 (sample SAMN07420641, study PRJNA396082) | bioreactor metagenome | isolation source: sample BR12 brine-fed electro-methanogenic bioreactor BR | place: Japan: Kochi | collected 2016-12-09
GCACAGGCGGCCTATACAGAAAAACAAGCCAGTTCCATCCGCGTGGGTGGGGATCTGATGAAGTTGAAAGGATATAAATCCTACCAGCAGGGTATCGCCCGGCGGGTGGCCAAGAAAGCAAAATCCCGTGAAAAAAGGTTGGAGCGCTATCTTGATTCGGATGAGCGCGTGGAGCGACCAAAGGAAAAGAAACAGGTGCGCATCGCCTTCACGAACACCACTCATCTGGGGCGTTCTGTTATTCAGATGGAAGACTTGAGCGTTGGTTATATACAAGAAGAACCGTTGCTGCGATCCATCAACCTCCAGGTATTGTCTGGGCAGCGCATCGCCTTCACCGGTCCGAATGGCTGTGGAAAGACGACCTTGCTCAAAACGCTGGCGGGACATCTTCCCCCACTGCAAGGGAAGGTTTTGCTCGGCAGCAGCGTGCGCATCGGCTTTATGTCGCAGGATTTGCATACCCTTGACAACGCACAGAGTGCACTCGAACATGTGCAGCCATATTTTAAAAATCAAACCGAGGCACGGCGCTTCCTGGCAGAATATCTGCTGGTGGGGGATGAGGTGTTAAAAGCAGTAACGTTCTTGAGCCTGGGGCAGCAAGCCCGCTTGCGCCTGGCGCTGCTGGTTGTGCAGGGATGCAATGTGCTTTTGCTGGATGAGCCTATCAACCATCTGGACATCCCCAGTCGTACACAATTCGAAGATGCGCTCAGTAAATTTGAGGGAGCGATCTTGATGGTGGCGCATGATCGCTATTTGATCGAACGCTTCGCCCAGCATGTCTGGAGAGTGGAAAATGGGCGTGTTTTTGAAAGATAAAAGCGCAATTTTACAGCCCCCTTTTGCATTAAGGGGGCTGTTCTTGTGTTACTCGTGAGTGAGGTTGAATTCCTGCGGTGGCAGACCCGGTTGATGGATGGTGATCGTATCATCCGGGTTGTGCTCCGCAGCGAGGAGGATGCCTTCCTGCGGGACCTGTTCCCAGGATGATTGACCCTGGCGAACCATAAAGGTTTTATTCTTCTCTGGATTGCTGCAGATGAGCTGCTGTTGACCGGAATGAGATGTGCTTGCATGGCAGGCGCATCCTGTGATAGTCTCCAACAAGGCAGTGTACTGTTCTGCGCTCAGTTTGGGCTTCCATTTTTGTAGATGATCGCAGTTCTTTTTGAGTAGGTCGAGTGCTTCGTAGATGCGCATCTTGACCATGGTCGGCAAAGTGAAAGCTTTCATGAGCGGGATGATGTCATCCACGGAATGGTGAAGAGGGATGCGCAGGTCGCAATCAGCCTGGAGGATTGCATGGAATCGCTGGTGCGGTTCAAGCGTTACCGGACCGATCGTGAATGTGCGCGTTTCCGCATCGTAGTATGTTTCGGCGTTCTTTTCCACTCCATCGATCCAGAACCTAGATTGCTGTGGCTTGCAGATGCCGCGAAACAGGAGGTGAAATTCCCTTTTTTGCGGGATGAGCGTGCGATCCCCGTCTACTGCATCAATATCGAGCGAAAAGGTCCTTTCACCCCATTTAGAATGGAAATGTGTTTTGCAGTACTTCCCGCGCTTGTATTCCTTGCTGATGCCATCATCCTCATACAGGTTAAAGGATCCATCCTCTCCTGGGAAGATGAGCAGGTCGATCTTTGCCGGGTTCTTGATCCCTCCCCGGTCCGAGGCGGGCTGCAGCGGGATGATCGCTCCAGCTTTGGCGTATGCGGCTGTTTCGTGCAGCGCGTGATACTGGGTTCTCCACACGTTCCCCTCAAACCGATTTCCGTTGAAGAGATGGTACCAGTCTCCGGGCGGGAACCAAACCACCTGCCTGGAACGATTGACCGACGGTAAGGCAGGGCTGGTGATGGGGGCGCACAAGATCTGATCGCCGAACATATATTCATTTTCTGCCTGATAAGCAGCGTTTTCCTCCGGATAGTCATAATACAGTGGCGTGCAGAGTGGGATGCCATCTTCTGCGTTGCGCTGAGCCATACTATAGAGGTAGGGGATCAACTGATGCCGAAATTGCATGATGTCTCTGGCGATGCTGAGAATTCCATCGCCGAATGCCCATGGCTGATGATCACTGAAGATATCCTTGCCGCTGTGGATGCGGAAAATGGGGCTGAATAAGCCGAACTGCAGCCAGCGGATGTACAACTCGGCATCTTCCTGACCGCGCATGTGTCCCCCCAGGTCATGGCTCCACCACCCGTAGGCGGCATTGGCGGCAGTGGCAGTGAAATAAGGCTGAAAAGCCAGGGAATCCCAGCTGACGATGGTGTCGCCCGAAAAACCGATCGGGTAGCGATGGTTTCCTGGGCCGCCCCAGCGCGAGAACACAAATGGACGCTTATTTTCATGATTCCCCTGTTCGTAGAAATGGAGGTGATTTAACCACCACAAGGGGTCCAGGTCTGGCAGGGAGCATGTATCTCCCTGCTGCCAATCCAGCCACCAGAAATCGACGCCATCCTTCTCAAGGGGCTGCAGCACCTGTTCAAAATAGGCTTTCATCAATTCTGCATCGCTGCAATCGAAAGGAATGGGGCTTTGCTCGGTTGTATCTTTGCCCAAGGCTATCGCCATGGGTTCATAACGATCTTCGTGAGGATATATGCCTTCCGCGGGGTGCAGGTTCAACGTGACAGCCAGACCTTCCTCATGCAGCCAATCCAGCAGCTGGGCGGGTTGGGGAAACAGCGTCCGATTCCAACTGAAACCTGTCCAGCCAGTGCAGGCGTTACCGGTCTCGGTCTTGTGCCAATCCATGTCCAGCACAAAAACAGATAACGGGATGTGCTCTTCCTGGAACTTTCCCACCAGGTTGATGACGTCTTGCTGCGTGTATTCCCAGAAACGCGACCACCAGTTGCCCAGCAGATAGCGCGGGATGAGCGGGACCTTTCCGGCGACCCGCTGGTAATCATGTAGGGCAGCCTTGTAATCACTGCCCGAGATGAGCAGGTACTGATCTTGATATTGTTTCGGGAAATATCTCGGTTCTATCCATCCTTCCTTGTTGAAGACCAGGCTGGGAGTGTCGTCTATGAGAACCCATCCAGAACGGGAGAGAAATCCGTTTTCAAGGTGGATCGCACCGTTGGATTCATCCAGTGTGCGCGCAGTCCCGGGCAGGATGCCATCGTTCTCATCGCCTAAATGGAATTTCATTCCATTCTCTTTAAGCGTGACTGCAAATGTTTTGTGAGTGGGTACACCTCCAGAAGGATCATATTGCAGGGTGAAGTGGGGAGTCTCTATCTGGAGGGTCGCATTGGTATGTTCCACATGCATATCCGGTAGGGGCTGCTGGCGATACCAGAATGCCTGCGAGGGTCTATCCTCAAATTTAGCGTCTGGGCTGATCTCGATCCGCAGCATTCGTTCGGTCAGCACCGAGATTCGCGTCTGATCGAAGGTAAAGACTGCTTCTGGGTTGGCTGTGCCATAAGTATGGATGGTGTTGTTCATAGCTCTGTATGTTAATTATCCTTGACAATGTTCAAATTATGTCTATAATAATACTTAATTCACTAAATAAACTAACTTATTCTATCATGAACAAAATCCAAAAAGCAAATCGTGGTTTGATGCGCGAGATCAATCGTTCGGTGATCCTGAACCTCATAAAGACCAATGGTCCAATTTCAAGGGCGGATATCGCCAATCGTATTGGACTGAGTCCGGCCACGGTAACTTCCATAACGGGCATCTTGATCGATGAGGACCTGATCTTCGAGAAAGAAACTGGCGATTCAAGCGGGGGCAGACCGCCCATATTACTGGATTTGAATCCACGCGGCGGTTTCGTGATCGGTATCAAATTGATGGAGATGCAGGCAGTGGCGGCTTTGACGGACCTGAACGCCACGGTTCTGCAAAAGATCAAATCCGATATCAAGAGCAAAGAACCGCGCGAGGTCGTGGAGTGTTTGGTGCAGCTTGTGCATGACCTCATCAGGGATGGGGGAATTCCACAAGAACGTTTATTGGGAGTGGGGATCGGCCTGGCAGGTGTGGTGGATTCAACGCGAGGCATTCTCCGAAAAAGCCCTTTCCTTGGATGGAAAGATGTACCGCTGCGCCAATTAATGCAGGAACGTTTGAATGTACCCATTTTTCTGGATAACGACGTGAATACCCTGACTCTGGGGGAGAAATGGCTGGATGATGGTGTGCATGTGGATGATTTCATCGTGGTCACCGTTGGACGCGGGATCGGGATGGGTATTGTTCTGAATGGTCAAATTTTCCGAGGATCGGCGGGTGGGGCGGGTGAGTTCGGCCACCTGGTCATCAATCCGGAAGGACCATTGTGCGATTGTGGGAACCGCGGATGTCTGGAGAGTTATCTGGGGGAGGGCGCGCTGCTCAAACAAGCACAAAAAGAGTTGGGATCTGATATCCGTACGATCGAGGATCTCATCCGGGCAGCAGAGATGGGAGATGAACGTGCGGTAAATATCCTGAAGAGTTCCGGGTATCTTTTGGGACAGCAGCTTGCAAATTTGATCAATTTATTCAATCCGCGCCTGATCATCATCAGCGGCGAGGGTGTGCGCATGGGGGATGTATTCTTTGACGGTATGCGGCATGCAATAGAGGAACATGCTGTTTTTGAATTGATGCAGGATACGGAAATCCGTATAAATTCATGGGGTGACGATGTCTGGGCGCGAGGCGCAGCCAGTCTCGTCATTGGGGAGTTATTTAATTCACCGATCCAAAAGGAGGGCATATCGACCAAATAATTTTTTTTACCCGCAGTTAATTTATTCATTGCATAAAGTATGTGTGGAGTGTAATGAAACAAAAAAAAGAAAAAAGGAGTGAAGATGAAAAAGAATTCGTTCTATTTGTTAATGGCGGTTCTGCTTGTTTTGGGCTTGTTAATGACAGCTTGCGCAAAGACCGCTGAAACTGAAGCGGCAGGTGAAACTGAAGCTGAGGCTGAGGTAGTCGAAGAGGCTGCCGCTGAGCCAGTGACGATCCGCGTGATGTCTTTCTTCGCATATGACAATCCCGAGGTCGAAGAAGCCGTTGTCGCTGCCTTCGAAGAGGAATATCCCAATATTAAGGTTGATTTTGAATCTGTTACTTACAGTGATATTTTCCTCAAATATACGACACTTATTGCTGGAAATGAAGCGCCGGATGTGATGGCGATGGATTTCTCGAACTCATACACATTTGCGTCATTAGGCGCTCTGGAACCTTTGGATGAGTGGATTGCTTCAACGGGGTTGGATACTGATATCTATTACCAGGCTACAATGGATATGTTCAAGGTGGATGGTGTGCAGTATGCCATGCCGGCGACTTTCTCGGATGTAGTTCTCTACTACAATAAGAATCTCTTCGACGCTGCCGGTTTGGATTATCCCGCCCGCGATTGGACGATGGATGACCTGAAAGCAGCCGCGACAGCACTGACACAGGATCTAGATGGGGATGGCAAGATCGACCAATGGGGCTACAGTATTCCTTGGTGGCCAATGTTCCTGGAAATGTATAATGCTTCCATCTGGAGCGAGGATGGGACCACCTGCACCCTCAACCAACCTGAAGGTGTGAAAGCAGTTCAAGCGATGGTGGATGCCCGCTATCTTGATAAATTTGCCCCTACCCCAGAGCAATTAGCTGAACAGGGGGATTGGGACATGTTCGTGGCTGGAAAATTGGCTATGTACCCAACGGGTCCATGGGCTGTGCAGCCGTTCAACGACGATATTAAATCGTTCAACTATGATATTGGACATATGCCCGCTGGCGATCGCCAGGCAACACATGTGTATGCCAATTCCTATGCCATGTCTGCCGCTTCTGAGAAAAAAGACGCTGCCTGGAAGTTCATCGAATTTGCGACCGGTCCGGTCGGCACCAAGATCCGCCAGGATGGGAAATATGAAATTGCTCCAGTAAAAGAGATTGCTGAAAAATATTACGTGGATGCCCTGGCTGGTGACGATCCTGAACACGCCATCATTTTCATGGAAGTACAGGATTATGCAGTTCATCAACCCGTGCACGAGAACTGGCAGGAGATCCATGATGCCATCTGGCCAGAACTCGAACTGGCATTGATGAATCAGATCGGTGTGCAAGAAGCACTGGATAACGCTTGTGTCGGTGTGAACGAGATCCTTAGCCGATAAACCAATTGTTTATAAATAGAAAAAGGGATGAGAACGTTTACGTTCTCATCCCTTTTACGAGGAAGGCTATGAAATCGAAAAAAAGTGTTCGAGAAGATAGCAACAAAAGCAGGAATAAGAACCGCATCCGTGAGAGCATCTGGGGTTATGCATTTATTTCACCTAATTTTATTTTGATGCTGATTTTTACTGTGATTCCCATATTTTATTCAACCTATGTGAGCTTCACGGATTGGAATATCATCAGCGACCCGGAGTTTGTCGGATTGGAAAATTATCGGCATATCTTGGAGGATAAGGTAGCGCGTGAGACATTTTTTAATACATTCTATTTCACAGTTCTGAGTGTCCCACTCAATGTGGTGTTGACTTTGTTCTTTGCCGTGCTGCTGAACCAGAAACTCCGCAGTATTACTTTTTTTCGAACCGCGTTTTATTTACCTTATATCTCAGCTTCTGTCGCCATCAGTTTGATGTTCATGTGGCTGCTGGCAAATAATGGCTTGGTCAATCAGCTTTTAGAATTGGTGGGTCTTGATCCTGTTCCCTGGCTGACGGATGGCAAGATCGCCCTGCATTCTGTGATCGGGGTCACCATATGGCGCGGAATGGGAATGAATATAGTCATTTTCTTAGCGGCATTGCAGGATATTCCTCACGAATTAATTGAATCAGCGGAGATTGATGGTGCAAATCGTCTTCAACGTTTCTTTAAAGTTATTGTCCCTTTACTATCCCCCGTTATTTTCTTTGTGACCATCACCGGCGTCATATCATCTTTCCAGGCATTTGACCTGGTCTATAACATGACCCAGGGCGGACCGGGGCATGCTACAACCCTGATCGGGTTTTATATCTGGCGTCAGGCCTTTGATTACCTGAAGATGGGTTACGGGGCAGCGCTGGCGAATATTGTCTTTATCGCCATCCTGGTTCTCACCCTGGTCCAATGGATGCTGCGCAAGCGTTGGGTCTACAGCGAGGAGTAAGAGAAATGCCATCACGCATGAATAAAAAATATGGGATGAATCTATCCACTCGAATATTTCGTATTGTTACATTAACGATTTTAATTACAAGCTCAGTTACAATGTTGATCCCTTTTATCTGGAGTCTTACAACTTCACTGAAAACTCCCGAAAATGTATTCTCGAAATCCGCTTTTTGGGTTGAATTTCCGCCGAATTTTGATTCGTATATTGAAATATGGGAAGAGATCCCGCTCTTGAAGTATGCGTTCAATACATTGAAAGTTGCTCTGATCGTAACAACAGGGCAGTTGGTCACTTCCTCGTTGGCGGGTTTTGCTTTTGCGAAGTTGAAATTCCCGGGACGGGACAAGATTTTCCTTTTCTACATCACTTCAATGATGGTACCCGGGGTTGTGTTGCTGATCCCTAATTTCATCATCATGCGAACGCTTGGTGTTATTGATTCCCATTGGGCTCTGATTCTGTCTGCTTTATGCTCAACATATGGGACTTTCATGATGCGCCAGTTCTTTTTGTCTTTTCCAGATGAACTGGAGGACGCAGCCAAGCTGGATGGCTGCAACCCGCTGCAGTTCTATTTCCATATACTCCTGCCCAATGCCAAGCCCATCCTTACCACGCAGGGTCTGATGGCGTTCCAGTTCGTTTGGAATGATTTTCAATGGCCCTTGATCGTGCTCAATTCAGGATCCAAGCGAACCTTGCAGTTGGGACTGTCATATTTGATGAGCGATATGTACACGGATTGGACTTTATTGATGGCAGCTTCTGTTCTGACTTTGTTGCCCATCATTATCCTGTTCTTTGCCGTTCAAAAATACTTTATCGAAAGTAATAAATTATCTGGTTTGAAAGGTTGAGTCATTGATGTTATCCCTCTACGACAAAAGCGTTGCGATCATTAAGAAAGGTCAATCGGAAACTGGTGCCTATATTGCCAGCCCTAATTTCCCCTCCTACCGGTTCTGCTGGTTGCGCGACAGCAGTTTTATTGCGCACGCCATGGATCGAGCTGGAGAATATGCCAGCGCAAGAGCTTTTTTCCAATGGGTGGGACGCACCCTCGAGCGGTATGCACCCAAATTGGATGATATTGCCTACCGGTTGCAGCATGCTGTCCCCATCGGGAAAGATGATGTCCTGCATACCCGTTTTTCGGTCGATGGTGATGAAGTGACCGAAGATAAGGAATGGGGTAATTTCCAGATCGATGGTTATGGGAGTTGGTTGTGGGCGCTTGCAGAACATGTCAGGATGAGTGGCGATACGCAGCTTGTGTGCGATCTTAAGGATGCCATATCCATCAGCCTGCGTTATCTGGAATTGGTGTGGCAGCAGCCCAATTACGATTGTTGGGAAGAGTACCCTGAATATCTGCACATGTATTCTCTCGCCAGTGTGTATGCGGGTCTGGCAGCGGTACGGAATTTTGCAGACAGCGGTTTATTACTCATGGAAGTTCCAGCGATCGATCAAAAATTGACCGAAATAAAGAATTTCTTGGAACGCTATGCAATCCATCAGGATCGTTTTGTAAAACATATTCTCCCTTCGCAAAATGGGAGTTCCCCGCAGCCGTTGACCGCAAGTGGGGTGGATGCTAGTATGCTGGCGGCAGCACTTCCTTATGGTTTGTTCGATCCCCAAGATCCGCGCATGTCAACTACCATCCAGGCGATCGAAAAAGAACTTCACCGCCCAGGAGGGGGTGTGTATCGCTATTCGCGCGACGTGTATTACGGCGGTGGTGAATGGATCTTGCTCAGCGCCTGGTTGGGCTGGTATTACGCCCGTGTGGGAGAGGTTGATAAAGCGCGCCAGCTGCGCAGCTGGATCGAAGCGCAAGCTACTGAGGAGGGTTATCTGCCGGAACAGGTGAGTGCGCATGTGCTTGCCCCAGCGCATTACAAGCCCTGGCTGGAGAAGTGGGGTCCGATCGCGACACCTTTGTTATGGTCGCACGCCATGTATATAATTCTTGTTGAAGCGATTAATGAGGCAGATAAGACATGAATACCAACATGGAGATTAATAAGACGGTCATTTTTCATGCCCCATATGGAGAGCAGGATCCCTACGGTCGACTTCCCTGGGAACGCAGCCCTCGTGATCCTTCGGAAGCGGATGCGGTTCTGTTGGGTGTTCGCACGCAGAAAGATGTGCCGGTTGATCATGTGTATTGTGAGTGGCAAGTCAATGATGGGCAGGTGGGGCGACTGCAGGCTCAAAAGTTACGCGATGATGACGAATATGAATACTGGCAGGTCGTTCTGCCAGCGCTGCAGGCGCTGGATCGTGTGCGCTATCGTTTTCTTGCCGTTAGATATGAAGAACTGTATGCAACCCCTCATTTTGAATTCACGGTCAACCAGTGGGTGACGATCACCTCAGTCTGTAATATTCGTACAAGCGCGGATTCACTCCAGGCACTGGTTGTAGATGAGGGAATATCCCATTCATTTTCATTGCAGGTAGATTTTCCTAATAATGACGAGGTGAGGTTTGCGTTGGTGGAGGGGAGTGTAGAAGAATCGCTCAAACAAGAGATCGCTCAAGAAGTCGTTGCGTTCGATGGACACAACGTAACGATTGAGTTTTCCAGTGAACCGTTTCAATGCAAGCTCATCCGCGATCAGGATGGGCTGGAGATCATTTGTTCATCTATTAAAGTGTTGCTTGATGCAAATGGCAATATCCTCAAATATGCCCTGGGATTCCAGAGCCCGCGGGAAGAGGCTTTCTATGGGTTTGGCGAGCGCTTTAATGCGCTGGACCAGCGCGGGAACACGCTCATCAACCGGGTGTACCAGAAATACACCCGGCAGGGCAAGCGCTCCTATCTGCCAATTCCCTTTTTCCTTTCTTCACGCGGGTACGGCATGTGGCTGCGCACTGAGCGCTGGGCTGAATTTGACCTGGCCTGGCAGGATGCAGACTCGTGGAGCGTGCTCTGTGAAGCAGAGGGGAATGACCAGCCGACACAATTTTCCTTCCTGTTGAAAGAGAAACTACTGGATAATGTCGCCATGTTCACGGACCTGGTCGGGAAACCAACTCTGCCGCCCCCGTGGGCTTTTGGTTTGTGGATCAGCAGCAACGACTGGAATTCACAGGCGGAGATCATGCGCCAGCTGCGCCTTTCGCGTGAGCATGCAATCCTGCCCAGCGTGGTGGTGATCGAAGCCTGGAGTGATGAGATAACGTTCTACATCTGGAATGACGCGCAATATGACGCTAAGCCATCGGGGGAAGCCTATTCCTATAACGATTATCGTTTCCCGGTGGAGGGAAAATGGCCGGATCCCAAGGGGATGGTGGATGCGATCCATGAAATGGACGCCCACCTGGTGCTGTGGCAGATCCCGGTCTTCAAGCTGGCTGTCCCTGAGCAGGGGCTGGATGAAACTCAGAAAATGGCGGATCAGGAATATGCAGTGCAGAAGAACTATGTGGTGCGCAGCGCGGATGGATCAGTACATGAGATCGAAGCGCATATGCCCTGGTTCACAGGTGGATTGGTGCATGATTTCTCGAACCCGGCTGCGCGCAAGTGGTGGGTGGCGAAACGCGCTTATCTTCTTTCTGATATAGGTGTGGATGGCTTCAAGACAGATGGCGGTGAGCATGTCTGGGACAAACAAGCCATTTTCCATGAAGGTATGCGTGGTGATCGTGGCATCAATTTATTTCCCAATTTTTATCTGCAGGCTTACCGGGAGTTGCTTGAAGATCAGCGGCAAACCAAACAAGAGGGTCCTGCCGACCGCGTCCTCTTCAGCCGGGCGGGGTATACCGGAGTACAGCAGTACAGCTGCCACTGGAGTGGGGATGAATTGTCCACCTGGGAAGGATACCGCGCCAGTCTGCGTGCCATGTTGAATGCAGCCCTGGGTGGCGTCTCTTTCATGGGGTGGGATATCGCCGGTTTCGCGGGAGAACTGCCCAGCAGTGATCTTTACCTGCGGGCGGTCGCCTTTTCCACATTTTGTCCGATCATGCAATATCATTCTGATTTCAATTTACGTAGAAAACCCAGCCGCGATCGCACACCCTGGAATATGCAGGAGCAGACTGGCGATGAGCATATCATCCCCATATTCCGCTTCTTCAGTAATGTGCGTATGAATTTAATGCCCTACCTGCTCTCACAAGCCTGGCTTTCAAATCAAAACGGATTGCCGCTCATGCGCGCGCTGCCTGTTTGCTTCCAGGATGATGCAGCATGCCGGCAGTATCCATATCAATATATGTTCGGGGATGCTTTATTGATCGCTCCCGTTGTTACTCCTGGCGTTGAAGAATTGCAGGTTTACCTGCCGGAAGGGGAGTGGCAGCATATCTGGGATGGGAATATCTATCAGGGTCCCACGACCATCAGCCTGACTGTTGCTCGCGATCGCATACCGGTCTTCCAGAAGAAAGGCAGCGTGCTGCCGCTCAACCTGGGGGATGATCTGAAGCTGGGAAGTTTTGTGGGGAACAAGACGGACGCGTACCAAAACCTTGTACTGCGCATCTATCCACAGGGTGAACAAAGGATACCTTTGTATTCCGGGAAAGATGGAGCGCTGGAATGGGTTGAGATCATCTCTGGTGAGGATGCTCACGAATTTACCGTAGAGTTGCCAGCACACAAAACCCCGCTGATCATCGACATCATCGACAGGGAGATTGATGCAGTTAGTAAGAATGGCAAGCTGCTTGAAACCGAGGTTTCAGAGCAGGGGGCAGTGCGCATACATCTGGCTGCAGATGCTTCTCAATCGAAAGTCGTGTTCAGGGGGAAATGACGGAATTTTTATAAAACCTGTTCACGAAGAGCGAGTGGGTTTCTTCGATAGTGAATATGTTACAATAACGCCACATCCCCTTGGGGATGTGGCGTTTGCTTCATTACTAGTTGTGTATTTTCTTGGAAATTGGGGGATTTTCAGGGTGACAATCTTCAAAAACAAAAGCTGCGTATTGTAATTTGCTGATGCTGATATTTACATCTGTCTTGGCATTAGCTTGAACGTTATCAGGAAGAACCCTGATGAAATGGAAAGTGGAAAAGATGGAAGTTGTTCTCATAAAGTCGTATACCAATAAAGCCTGGCGCAGTCCAGACACCTACCAGCGCATCGAAGCCAGCTTGTGTGAGAAATGGCAGGTGCATGTTCTGATGGAGACGGACGCGGGTATTTTACGCGATAAGTTGAAAAAATTACAGCAGGAAAAGGGCTCACAATTATTTGTTTTTAATATTGCTGAATACGTCGATGAGGAAGCTCATACGGGTTTCATTCCTGCCATGCTGGATGAGCTGGGACTGCCGCACCTGGGATCAAACGCGCCAGCTATCAGGGCGGGGTTGGATAAGGCAGCAGCCAAAGAACTATTCTTGCAGCATGATTTACCCACTCCGGACTTTTTTGTAGTTGAGCAAGATCCCCAAGAAATACTTGAGATCGATGAGCCGCTTGAATACCCAATGATCGTCAAGCCACTGCATGAAGGTGGACATATTGGGATTGATGAGGACTCGATCGTCTATGACGAACAGCATCTCGAACAGGCTGTTGAGCGCGTGTTGGGAGAATATACACAACCGGCTCTTGTGGAAGCCTATATCGATACCAACGGTATGCGCGAGTTCAGTGTGGGTGTGCTGGAAGGGGATCCAAATATCTATGTACCCATCGAGATCGACTTTGACGCCATTGGGGGAGGGGAAGAGATCCTCAGTTATGATCTGGCGCAGAATGATCTGGAGGAGATCAAGCTGGTCGCAGATACGCCAACCCGACAGAAGATCAACCGCCTGGCAGGTGATGCATTCGAAGCGGTCGGTGCGCGCGATTACAGCCGGGTCGATATTCGCATGAATCGTACTGGCTACTATGTGCTCGAGATCAACACTATGCCCGGTCTTGGACCGCACAGTTTCCTGCCCCAGGCTGCGCAGGATATCCTCGATCAGGATTATGCGCACTTCATTCAGAAGCTGACCGAGCGATCGATCAATTCTAGCAAAATGAAATAGATCGGTTTTTACATGACCGCATTTTCAATGATGCTGAAGCTTTGCTCATCACAATCGATGAGTGCTTTTACTCCATATGGCAGCACGAACATGGGATCGGTGTGCCCGTAGTCCATGTTGGTGATGATGGGCAGATCTGCCAGCCCCAGCTCGTCTCGAACTACCTCGAGGATTACCTGGTCGTATTCTTTGAAGATATCAGCGGGGATCTCGCCCCCGGGGCGCCCAAGCAGCAGACCGTTGATCCGTTCCAGTATTCCCAGCGCTCCATACACACGCAGACCTCGTTTGAGCGCCAGCGGTGGTGGGGCTTCTTCGGATAGGTCGAGGAAAAGGATAGCATCTTCCCAATCGCTCAAACCGGGGAAATAGTCGCTGCCGCGCAGGAAATCAAAAACCTCAAAACAACCGCCCAGTAAATGCCCGTTGTGTTTACCCTTTCCCTGCAGATAACGCCAGCCGGTGCAGGGGTGTGTTTCACGCTTTTTCTCCTGGTTGGCGGGGTCAGCCCAATCCCACTGTTTGACACACCAGCGCTCTTTGTTCTCTTCGATCATACCGATGGGTTTGTTCGAGAAGAGTGTTTTTCGCACGGAGTGCTGCATGTAGGGGAACAAACCTCCGTTCTCCGCAAACCCGGCCATGATCGCGGGCCCATAGAAGCTGACCAGACCCGCCCGGTAGCACACCAGGTGGGTGATGGTGGTATCCGAGTAGCCCATGAATACCTTGGGATGTTCACGGATGACATCCAGATCCAGGTAAGGCAGCAGGCGCAGAGAGTCATCCCCACCGATGGTTGAGATGATTCCTTTAATGGAGGGGTCGGCGAAGGCTTGCATGAGATCATCCGCGCGCGCCTGCGGGTTCTGCGCCAGATACTGCGCGTCGCGCAGGGCGTTGGGCATCTCGATCAGTTCTACACCAAGGGCTTCTTGCAATTGTCGTTTTCCAGCCTGGTAGCGGTGCGGGAAGGTGCCTGCTCCGCCCCATGAGAGGGAGACGGCAGCCACTTTATCACCCGGGTGTAGTTGCGTGGGTTTGATCATGAGCGTATCCATCCTTTGTTGTGATGTATGTATATCTTATTCTATAATGGAGTTTATTATCTATACCGATGAGGAAATATGCAACCATTATCCGTGAACAAAGAAGGAAGATATGAAATGAAACGCTCTATATTGAAAAATTTATTGCTATCCATGTTGGCGTTCGGTTTTCTGGTAGGACTTCTGTTCCCCCCTTTCGCAAATATTATTCTAAAGAGTGAAAAGGCGCTTTCTCCCCTTTTCTTTTTTATGTGTGTTCTGGCCGGATTGTTGGTCGGGATGATGAATTTCATCATCTTCCGCGTCATTGTTTCGCGAGAGTTATATCGTGTGCAGAGCGGAATGCACCAGGTACATGCCAATATCAATAATCCAAATGTGATCGAAGAAGGTTGCGGCGAGGGGTGTCTGCTGGAAGTGACCAGCGCGGATATTATCGGCGATATAACCCAGGATTTCAATGAAATGACCCTCGAGATCTTCAAGCGATTGCAGCTTGAAGAAGAAACCCGCAAATTAAATCGGGAGTTGATCCAGAGTGCAGAGGTTGAAGATGTCGCATTGACGATCCTCAAACGCATTGGAGGAGCAGCGGGTGCGCGATCGGGTTTGTTGTATGGCGGTACTCTTGAAAAGATGGAATTGCTGGCACAGATCGGGGTTGATAAAGATGATACCATCGCACATCTTTCGGAAGATCAATTCGGGCCCATCCACCAAGCGCTGGTCTCCGGTGAGATAGCGATCTTCTCCATGGATGCGGGTTGGGATTGGTTCAGCCAAACTACGCCGCTGGGAATATTAAAACCCGCTTCCATAATACTCATCCCACTGCTTGCGAAACAACGCGCGGTGGGTGTGATCGTGCTGACAAGTGGAAAAACAACGCTTGAAACAGGACAAATTAACACGATCAACATCTTACGTTCGTATGCTGCACCTTTTTTGGACAATTCTCTGCTGCACCGCAAGATCTCTGAATTGGCGGCTGTTGACGATCTGACCATGATCCTCAACCGACGTTTTGGATTGCGGCGGATGCGGGAAGAGTTCTCCCGCGCTACGCGTCATGGGATTGCGCTTAGTGCAATTATGGTGGACATTGATCATTTCAAGAAATTTAATGATACCTTCGGGCATAATGCTGGAGATGTGGTGTTAAAACAAGTAGCAGCGATCTTGAATGATAATATCCGCTCCGAGGATATGGTTTGCCGTTATGGTGGTGAGGAGTTTTTGATCTGTCTCAGTGGTGCGGGGCTGATGGACGCCGCTGTCATTTCAGAACGCATCCGGCGCATCGTCCAGGCGACTGAAGTGAAATGGGCAGACAAGAAACTACAGATCACAGTAAGCATGGGGATTGCAACTTATCCCATCGCACGGGCTTCGGTTTGTGAAGAATTGATCACCTATGCTGATAAAGCGTTGTACGGCGCGAAAGAATATGGACGTAATCAAGTAGTTGCGCATAATGGGACCGATCTGGTTCCCTTTGCATCCTTGGAGATCAATCACAAGTAGGAATAATGGTGTGATGGGTTCAATGCGATTTATTCGCAGAAAGTAGGACAAGAATGGCAATAGTGGCACTCGATTCACAAGCACCATCTTTTGAGCTTCCTGATCTGCATGGAAACCTTTTTCGCTCGCAGGACCACATCGGCAAGAAGAACATGGTCTTGATCTTCAACCGTGGTTTTGTCTGACCCTTCTGCCGCCGGCATATGGCGCAGTTGCGCCAGGATTTTGAGCGGATACAGGAACTGAATGCGCTTATCGTTGTGGTCGGTCCGGAGAACGCAGCATCTTTCCAGCATTACTGGCAGGAACATGATCTACCCTTCATGGGGCTGCCTGATCCCAAACATACGGTCCTGAAACTATATGGGCAGCAAGTGAAATTGTTCAAATTTGGACGCATGCCTGCCCAGGTGATCGTGGACAAAAAGGGTATTGCCCGCTTTGTGCACTACGGACACTCCATGGCGGATATTCCATCCAATGATGAATTAATAAGCCTTCTTCAAGCTATTAGGTAAAAAAAGGGCTGATTGAAAAATCAGCCCTTTTTATGCAAATCCTGATCAAGACCTATTTACGATTTACTGTACATGTTTTTTTCCATGGATCCCAATAAAAACCACAGATGGTACAACAATCTTCCCCATAGCTTTCCGCCCGTCCACCACAAACACATTGTGGTTCGGGTGGCTTGACCACACAGCCGCCCACCTCGGTGCCGGTCGGCTCCAGGTTGTAGGCGATCCAGCAGGTCGAGTCCATGCTGTGCATTTGTCCTAATGGATAGAACTCGCTGTTCTTGTTGGCTGATCCGGCTTGTGGTTCGGAATAGCGATCGTTGTAATCGAATTGCGATGGGTCCATGATGCTGCTGTCACTCCA
>NPIF01001742.1_pt1 | contig 16588 bp, 13 predicted proteins | sample 8637461 | NCBI WGS metagenome assembly NPIF01 (sample SAMN07420641, study PRJNA396082) | bioreactor metagenome | isolation source: sample BR12 brine-fed electro-methanogenic bioreactor BR | place: Japan: Kochi | collected 2016-12-09
ACGGGGTGATCGTCGCCGGCTATATCGCCAGCCTGGTGATGGCCGGGGCCTATCTGGCGATCGGCGCCTGCGTTTCCGCCCTGACCAAGAACCAGGTCATCGCCTTCATTCTGGCGTCGCTGATCTGCTTCCTGTTCCTGACCAGCGGGCTCGAGATCGTCATTGCCTTCTTCCGCGGCTGGGCGCCCGACATGGTCGTCGACATGGTCGCGGATATGAGCTTCCTGACCCATTTCTCGGCGATTTCGGCCGGTGTGATCGACATGCGCGACATCGTGTTCTTCGGGTCTCTGATCGCGTTGTGCCTGTTCATCAACGTGCTTCTCGTTGACGGGCGTAAAGGTGTTTGAGGGGCAGCCATGCAGAAGTTGAAACAACTCGACCGCGGCACACTGTCCGTCATTGCGGGGATTCTGGCCGTCATTCTTTTCATCGCCGTCAACGTGTTTGCCGGGACGACACTCAAGTCCTCACGCTTCGATCTGACCGACGAGGGGCTCTATACCCTGTCCGACGGCACCCGTGAGGTCCTGGGGGACATCGACGAACCGCTGACCTTCCGGCTCTACGTCTCGCGGGCACTGGCCGAGGCCGCACCGGTCTACGGCGATTTCATCAAGCGGGTCAGCGAGCTTCTCGAGCATTATGCCGATCTTTCGGACGGCAAGATCCGCCTCCAGGTCATCAACCCCGAACCGTACTCGGTTCAGGAGGACGAGGCCGTTGCCTATGGCCTGCAGGGGGTTCAGTTGGATGCCGGCGGCGAGCAGGTCTATTTCGGCCTTGCCGCAACCAACAGCACCGACGACCAGGAAGTCATCCCCTTCTTCGATACCCAGCGCGAGCGGTATCTCGAATACGACCTCACCCGGCTGGTCTTCAACCTTGCCAATCCCAAGAAGAAGGTCATCGGCCTGATGTCCTTCCTGCCCATGGATACCGACCCGCTCAAGCAATACAAGCCCTGGGCGGTGGTCGAGCAGATGGAGCAGTTCTTCGAGGTCAAGGCGGTCGGCCGCAGCGTCAAGTACATCCCCCCCGAGGACTACGATCTGCTGATGGTCGTCCATCCCGGCGGGCTCGACGACGGCACCCTCTACGCCATCGAGCAGTACATCCTCAACGGCGGCAATGCGATGATCTTCGTCGATCCGCATTCCGAGGCCGAACTCGAGATGAGGATGGCCATGCGCCAGCAGCCGGGAGGTACCGGTTCCGACCTCGGGAAGTTGTTCGACGCCTGGGGGATCGAGTACGACCCTGAAAAGTTCGTCGGCGACCGTGCCGCGGCGACCCGCGTCGAGGCACCCAGCGGCGGCCGTTCGGTCATCGTCGACTACGTGTCGTGGATCAACCTCGATCCGTCGCACCTCAACCGAGACGACGTGACGACTTCCGAACTCGGGCGCATCTTCATGAAACCAGCCGGCTCCCTGTCCAAGAAGAACGGCGCCGACATCGAGTTCACGCCGCTGATCACCAGCAGCGAGCGCTCCATGCTCATCGACGCGCAGCAGGTGAGGATGCAGCCCGATCCGGTCGCGCTGATCCGAAACTTCAAGTCGGCGGCGACGCCGTTCACGCTGGCGGCCCGGGTGCACGGGGTGCTCAAGACCGCGTTCCCCGACGGTCTGCCCAAGGATCCGAAGGCCGAAGAGGGCCAGAAAGAGGGCAAGACGGACGACGCCGCGAAGGCCGAGGAGGCCAAACCGGACCATCCGCAGATCATGCAGTCTGCCGCGCCGGTCAACCTCATCGTCGTGGCCGATACCGATCTGCTGGCCGACAGTTCCTGGCTGCAGTTCCAGAACTTCTTCGGCCGTCAGGTCGCGGTTCCGACGGCCAGCAATGCGGCCTTCGTCATCAACGCCCTGGACAACCTGCTGGGCAGCAACGCGCTGATCGACTTGCGCTCGCGCGGCATGGCCGCACGTCCGTTCGAACTGGTCAACGAGCTGAAGCGTGAGGCCGAGAGCCGTTACCGCAAGACCGAGCAGGACCTGCTCGAGAAGATGCGGGAAACCCAGGAGAAGATGGGCAAGCTGAGTGCCGAGGACGGTGACGGACAGGCGATCCTGACCGATCAGCAGAAGGCCGCCATGCAGAAGTTCCGCGCCGATCTGATCGAGATCCGCCAGCAGCTGCGCGAGGTGCAGCATAACCTGCGCAAGGATATCGATAGCCTGGATACCTGGCTCAAGATCATCAACATCTGGGCGGTGCCGGCGATCATCTGTGTCATTGCCATCGTCATGGCCGTTGTACGGCGGCAACGCCACGCGCGGCGCGTGGGGCGCGCATGACCGGGAATCGCTTCTAGCAACGCAGGATCAGGAGGTCGACTTGATATGACGCCGAAAACCGTCATGGGGCTGGGGGTCGTCACCCTCGTCGCGGTGGTTGCCGCCGCTGTCAGCGTCTCTGCCAATCGGCTGCCCGGGACCGATCCCGTCGAAAAGCCGGTGTTCGAGGGACTGGAGGACAAGATCAACTCGGCGGTCTCTCTGACTGTCCGCTCGGTCAAGGATACGGTCACCGTCGAGCGTGCGGCTGGGACGTGGCGGGTAACGGAGAAGGCGGGATTCCCGGCCGACGCCGAACGGGTTCGCCAGGTTCTTTTCGAACTGTCGCAGCTGACGCTGATGGAACCCAAGACCCAGATGCCGGAACGCTATGCCCGCATCCAGGTCGAGGACGTCGACACCAAGGACGCGAAATCGTCGTTTCTCGCGGTCAAGGACGAATCCGGAGCCTCCCTCGCCGAACNNCGCCGGAGTCACCGGCAAGGGCGTCTACCTGCGCAAACCCGACCAGCAGCAGGCCTGGCTGGCACGTGGCGAACTCGATTTGCGCACCGGCGTCAACGCCTGGCTGGCCAAGGGGATCGTCGACATCGACGCCAAGAAAATTCAGCGGGTGACCACGACCCGGCCCGACGGATCGGTCATCGTGTTCAGCAAGGCCGATCCTTCGGCCACCGAGTTCGAAGTCGGCGGACTGCCGGACGGCAAGACGGTCAAGAAGGACGAGATCAAGGACGTCGGCGCCGTGCTCTCCGGGCTCAACCTTGCCGACGTCCAGCCGGCCGATCAGAAGAAGCTGCCCGACGACAAACTGATCCAGGCCGAGGTCGTGACTTTCGACGGTCTCGTCGTCAATATCGATATGGAGGAGACCGAAGACGGAATCTGGGCCCGTTTCGAGGCCAGCGCCGGCGGTGACAACGCCGAGGTGGCCAAGCAGGCCGAGGACCTGAATGCCCGCGTCAAGGGGTGGGTCTACCAGATCCCGGATTTCAAGGTCCGTCCGATCCTCAAGAAGGCCGACGAACTTATCGCCAGTTAACCCCGGCGTCCCGGCCGGTGGTACAGCCGCGTATTGCCTGCGCCGGGACGGTGGTGTCTTATTGGTGAATGATCGTCCAGTTCACCGATTTCGGCATCACCGGGCCCTATATGGGGCAGATGGAGGCCGTTTTGCGGCGGCTGGCGCCTGCGGTGCCGGTCGTCACCCTGTTTGCCGACGCGCCGGCATTCCGGCCCCGTGCTTCCGCCTATCTCCTCGCTGCCTACACCCCGGAGTTTCCTGAAGGAACGGTTTTCCTCTGTGTCGTCGACCCGGGGGTCGGCGGTGAGCGCGCCTGCGGGTTCCTCGAAGCCAAAGGGCGATGGTTCGTCGGTCCCGACAACGGTTTGCTGGCCATCGTAGCGAGAAGGGCAGGGGCCTGCCGCTGGTTCGAACTGTCGCACCTGCCGCCCGAAGCATCGGCGACCTTTCACGGGCGCGACGTTTTTGCGCCTGCCGCCGCCCGCCTGGCGATCGGCGAGGGTCCCGCCGCTATCGAGAAACCGGTTGCGGCCGTATTGAGGCCGGATTGGCCCGATGATCTGGCCGAAATCGTCTACATCGACGGATTCGGCAATGCGATGACCGGGATCAGGGCCTCGCAGATCGATGCCGCTGACGACGTGATCGTCGGAAAGGACAGGTTGAAGAGGGCGCGGACCTTCTCCGACGTGCCACAGGGCGAGGCTTTCTGGTACGAAAATTCCAACGGTCTGGTTGAAGTTGCGGTCAACGGCGGCCGTGCCTGTGAGCATCTCGGCTTGACCATCGGAGACTCCGTCGCAATTTCAAAAGTGTGATTGGGTTCACTGAACGCTGAAGATTACGAGACTATCTATAATGGCATGACTTATGATAGGACCAATGTACTGCATTGGGGGTGTGACTGAGCCATAACAGACGGGTCCGGGGGCTGGACCGAACGAGGGTTAGATGGGGTTTGGTGTCAAGTTTTGGGGGGTGAGAGGGAGTATCGCCGTCCCATCCCCGCAACACGTCAAATTTGGCGGAAACACGAGCTGCGTCCAGGTTTTCGTCGGCGACCACCAGTTCATACTCGATGCCGGAACCGGAATTCGCAGCCTCGGCGCCGAGTTGATGCGCGCAGGCGTTCGCGACATCAATCTGCTTCTGACCCATACCCATTGGGACCATATCAACGGTTTCCCCTTCTTCACCCCGGCCTATATTCCGGACACCAACCTGCGCATCAGGGCCGGTCACCTTTTCGGCAAGTCGACCATCCGCGAGGTTCTTTCCAACCAGATGGACCATCCCATGTTCCCCGTTCCGCTCGAAGCGATGCGGGCCGACATGACCATGGAGGATTTCCAGGCCGGCGATTCCTTCGAACTCTATTCTGACGTGCATATTCGCACGACGCCGCTCAACCACCCCAACAACGCCACGGGTTATCGCATCGAATACGGCGGCAAGGCGGTCTGTTACGTCACCGACACCGAGCATGTCCCCGGTCAGTTGGATGAACGCATCCTCGATCTCATCGAGGGCGCCGAGTTCATGATCTACGATGCGACCTACACCGAGGAGGAGTTCCCCTCGAAGGTCGGCTGGGGCCATTCGACCTGGAACGAGGGCGTCAAGCTGTGCAAGGCCGCCGGCGTGAAGAAGCTTGTCATCTTCCATCACGAGCCCGATCACGACGACGCCTTCATGGAGAAGCTGGAAGCGGAAGCCCGGGTGGAATGGCCGGGCGCTTTGGCCGCCCGTGAGGGAATGCTTCTCGAGGTCGGCTGACCGTTCTTACTGGTTCGCCGGCTGGTTCTCTTGTGATTCCGTCGCTTTGCCGCCCTGTTCGGGGGGCGGTCCTTCCGAGAACGCACCGGATTCCATCGCTTCCATCGCCGTGCGGTTGAAGTAGGCCTCGTTTTCCTCGATGGTCATCGGACGCACGCGCAGGACGACGCGGCGGTTGGCCGCCTGGTTCTCGGGGATTGGGGTGCCGTTGGAGGTACGGTTGGGGTAAAGCGGCCGCGTATCGGCATATCCGATCGCCTTCATCTTGTAGGGATCTCCCCCCAGGGTGATGAAGTAGCGCACCACAGCCGAGGCACGCGCCGCCGAAAGTTCCCAGTTCGACGGGAACTGGGGCGTGTTGATCGGGTCGTCGTCGGTATGGCCCTGGATCTCGATGAAATAGGCTTCGTATTTCGGCGCCAAAACCTGCGCTGCCATGTTCTGCAGCACGGGGTAGGCGGCATCGACCAGTTCCGCCGTTCCCGGCCTGAAGAAGGCGGAGCTGTCGAGTTCGATGGAGACGCCTTCCTTGTCGGTCTCGACGCGAACCACCTGATCGGCCTGCATGGCGTAGACCACTTCCGTCATCTCGACTTTCAGGTTTTCGATGGGGCGGTCCTGTTCGGTGATGTCGTGTTTGCCGACGTGGTCCTTGATCCCCGCCGCGACCTGCTCGAAGGTCGCCAGGTCGATGCGCGAGAACGACACCAGCATGATGAAGAACGCCATCAGCAGCGTCACCGCGTCGGCGTAGGTCACCAACCAGGAATCGGCATCGTCGTCGTCGCCGTCGGATTGGGGCTGCTGGACCGGTTTTCGCACCATGTCGCTTTCGCCTCGGGCCGGTTAACGCTTCATCTTGTCGATGTTGAAATGGATCGCCGGATCCAGGTAGCTGTTCATCTTGTCCTGGATGTAGCGAGGGCTCTTGCGGTCGGCGAGCAGGGCGAGCCCCTCGGCGACCAGGTAGTTCCGGAACCGCACGATCTGTTCCCGCTGCAGAACCTTGGAGGCGACGGGCAGGAAGATCAGGCGGGCGAAGAAAATGCCGTATAGGGTGGTCAGCAGGGCGATGGCCAGGCCCTTGCCCAGTTGGCTCGGATCGTCGGCCATCTGATCGAGCATGATGATCAGGCCGATCAGCGTGCCGACCATGCCGAAGGCCGGCGCGATGCTGCCCATGGCCTTCAGGATGTTGACCTGCACCGTGTTGCGGCCGTAGGTCGTCTCGATGGTGTTGTGCAGGATCTCCCGCACCTCGTCGCCGGAATAGCCGCTGACCACCATCTCGATCCCGAAACGCAGGAAACGGTCGCCGCGCACCGCCTTCTTCGATTCTGCTTCCAACGCCGGCAGGCCGTTCTTCTGGACGGTGTAGGCCCAGCGGATCACCCGGCCGACTTCCGATTTCAGGATGTTTCGGCCGACCGACGGGCTGTAGAAAACGCGGAAGCAAAGCTTGAGGGAGAGCAGAACGTACCGGGCTTCATAGGAGACGAACGTCGCCGCCATCGTTCCCCCCAGAACGATGAGGAAGCTCGAAAGCGACAGGAACATCAAATAGTTGTCGGTGGCCGTGGCAATGGCCCCAAAGAATATGGCCAGCGCCGAAATGAACGCGATGATCGTAAAAAGGGACATGCCAGAACCCCGATACCCAATCTACGCCGTTCCGTCGCCCGCGATCGCGGACGTTCTGCGGGCGGCGCTTCCCCTTTGCCCACCTTTGCCCAGTACCCCTTTAGAAGGGGTCTGAATCAGAATGTAACACTTAACATACTTGTTCCGGAATGTTCAGAATTTTCAGCCAGATAGAGGGCAACTTAGCCGAAATTCAAAGGCAATTCCGTCGAATCAGCGCTCCCGGAAAGCCTCGTGACGCAGTTTCAGCACCGGCTTGATGAGGTACTCGATGACGGTGCGCGATCCGGTATAGATGTCGACGGTGGCTTCCATGCCGGGAATGATCGGCAGTTCGCCCTCGCTGCGGCCGAGATAGGTCTTGTCGGTTTCGACCAGGACCCGGAAGAAGGGCACGCCTTCCTCGTCGGTACTGGTATCGGCGGCGACCATGGTGACTTTGCCTTCCAGGCCGCCGTAGCGCGCGAAATCGTAGGTCGATATCTTGACGATGGTCGGCTGCCCGACGGAAACGTAACCCCGGTCCGTCGGGCTCAGCTTGGCCTCGATGACCAGCCGCTCGCCGGTCGGAACGATCTCCATGATCGCCTCGCCGGGTTGCACCACGCCACCGATGGTATGGTAGCGGAGGTTCTTGACGATGCCGTCGATGGGGCTGCGGATATCGGCGCGGACCGTCTGTTCCGTCGCCTCGCTCAGGAGTTCGCGGATGCGGGAGATGTTCTGCTCGGTCTTGCCCAGTTCCTCCTGTGCCTCGCGGCGGAAGCGGATTTCCTCTTCGCGGGCACGCTGCTTGGCCTCGTCGACGGCGGCTTCGGAGCGCGGGATGGAAGGGGCGAGGGAGTTGATCTCGGCGTCGATACTTTCGACCTCTTCCTTGAGGATGCCGCTGACCTCGGCGACGGCGGCACGGGCCCGCGGGATGGACTGGTTGAGTCCTTCGAGTTCGCCCTCCAGCCTTTTGACCTCGGATTCGAGTTGCAAATGCTCCATCTTTGGCACCAGGCCGTCGGCCAGAAGCCGTGCCGACATCTGTAGCCGCTCGCGGGCGAGGTTCAGGTTGTTGCGCTTGGTCGTCCGCTGTGCCTCGAGTTCCTTGATCTCCAGTTCCTTCTGACGGGCCTGCTGGCGCAGCGATCCGGCCGGCGAACTCAGTTCCCGCTTGCGGTCCTGCAGCGCCCGCATGCGCGCTTTAAGTTCCTCGACATCCAACTCGCGCTGGCGGATCAATTCGCGCTGGACGTTGAGCTTGGCGGCAAGCTGCTGCTTGCGGGCCTCGAAAGCGCGTTCCTCGGCAATCGCCTGCGCCGGGCGGGTCGTCGCAAGGTCGCCCGGAATCGTGAAGGCGGGTTCGCCCTTGGCTTCTGCTTCGAGGCGGGCCCGCACCAGGAATTCGTTGTCGAGGCGGACCTGCAGTTCGTCGCGGTTGACGCCGGTGGAACCGAGGTCGAGGCGCAGAAGCATCTGCTCGGCCCTGACGATGTCGCCGTCCTCGACGTTGATCTGCTCGATGATGCCGCCCTCGAGGTGCTGGATGACCTTGATGTTCCCGCGCGGAACCACTTCTCCGGAGGCAATCGAAACCTCGTCGAGTTCCGCATAGTTGGCCCAAACAACGAGGGCGCCGAGAAAGATCATGATCGGCCAGGCCACGGTTCGCCACGTGGGGAGGGGATGCGTTTTGACCAGGTCATCCAAGCCAGGCATCAGTCGTCCTCGATATCGCGATCGATCCGTCTTGCGGGCATGCCGTTGGTGCCGGTCGCCTTCTTGCCGCCCTGCTTGACGGTCAGTTGCGGCCGCGAAGACGGCGGACGGGAGCGCGCCGTCGTATCGTCATCGTTGTCGGCCGGCGGCAGGTCCGTACGAGCCGCAGGCGCGACCTGGAGCACGGGCTTGGTCCCCGGTTCGGCCTTATGGAGGCGTCCCTCGGTGACAGGCTCCTGGGACTGCTGCACCGTCGGTCCGGATTTAACGGTCTCATCATCGGACGGTTTGGGCTGCGTGATCGCCTGCAGCAGGGGGCTCGGCTCCACGGTCTTGCGGGCGGGCTCGGTGACGCGAGACCGAAGCCGCGGCTGACCCGCTTGGATAGCCGCACTTTTGATCGCCGGCGGGCGTTCCTTGGCCTTATCGATCTTGGGGGCCGCCGGTGCCGCGGTGACCGCGGTTTTCTCGGTCTTGTCGTCCGACACGTCGGCTTTAGCGGCTTCCGCGGCCTGCTGTTGTTGCTGGGCCGCCGCACGGGCTCCGCCACCGAACAGGCGAGGCAGGATCTCGCTGGCCGGCCCGGCAAGCGCGACGCGGCCGCGATCCAGCGCCGCGAGGTCACGGCAGGCCGAGAGCAGGATCGGGCTGTGGGTGACGATCACCACCGTACAGGTCTTGCCGATTTCCTCGAGGGTCTTGCGAAGGTCGTGCTCGGCCTGGCGGTCGAGACTGCTCGAAGGTTCGTCGAGCAGCAGGACCGGCGGTTCGCCGACCAGGGCGCGGGCGATGGAAATGCGCTGGCGCTGACCGCCGGACAGGCGCTGGCCGGCCTCGCCGATCTCGCTGGCATAGCCGTCGGGCAGGTCGATGATGAACTGATGGATGCCGGCAGCCTTGGCGGCGCGGACGATTTCGTCGTCGCTGGCATCGGGAATGCGATGGGCGATGTTGTCGCGTACGCTGCCGGCGAACAGGACGTTTTCCTGCGGCACGTAGCCGATCCAGGTCGCCAGTTCCGAGCGCGAGAACTGGCTGATGTCGGCGCCGTCGAGCAGGACCCGGCCCGAAGTCGGCAGGTACAGGCCCTGGAGGATCTTCAGCAGGGTGGTCTTGCCGCTGCCGTTGCGTCCGACCAGGGCGTTGACGCCGCCCTGTTCGATCTTGAGGGTCACGTTGTCGACGACCGGGGCGGCCCCTTCGGCATAGGAGAACGTGGCGTTCTCCACGGCAATCTCGCCGCGCGGCTTGTCGAGCTTGACCTCGCTCTCGATGCGTTCGCTCGGTTCGTTGAACATCTGGCCGAGGCGCTCGACGGCCTGACGGAAGTTGGAATAGGTCCGCCACTGCTGCACGAGCTGGTTCAGCGGCCCGATCAGGCGGCCCGAGAGCATGTTGGTGGCGATCAGCCCGCCCATGGTCAGGCGCTGATCGATGATCGCGATGGCACCGATCGACGTCATGCAGATGGTCGTCAGCATGGTCAGCGTGCCGCCGAGATTGGTGAACGTGTCCGACTTGCCGCCGCGCAGGATGGACCGCTCGATGTTTTCCGCGTGCTTCTGCTCCCAGATCGGCCGCATCGCGCGATCGAGGGCAAGGGCCTTGATGGTCGTCCGGCCGGCGATGATTTCGGCGATCAACCCGTCGCGGCTCTGGGTGGTTTCCCGTTCCTCGCGGTTGGCCTCCGACATTACCGAAGCGGAACGCCAGGCCACGACAACGAAGATCGGCAACAGGATCAGAAGGACCCAGGCGATCGCCGGCGCGATCACGAAAATGACGCCAAGGAACAGGATGGCGAAGGGCAGGTCGGCCATCAGGATGGCTGAGGCGCCCGACAGGGTGTTGCGGACGATGTCGACGTCACGGAAAAGCGACTGCCAGTGGGCGCCCGGTTTCGATTCCAGGGTCTTCATCGGCAGCGACATGAACTTGTCGAAGATCTGCTTGCCGACGATAACGTCGACACGCAGCGCGACCCTCTGCATGATGCGCGAGCGCGACTGGCGCAGGACATAGTCGAACGCGAGCACAAAAAGCATGCCCAGTGCCAGACCCTGCAGGGTACTGATACCGGCATGGTATACGACCCGGTCGTAAACCTGCATCGTGAACGCCGGGACCGCGAGGGCAAGGACGTTCACGAAGAACGACATCGCCAGAACCTCGCGGAAAACCGGCATTAGAGGTTTCAAAAACGACCGGAGCCAGCTTCGATTCGAGGGCGCGCTCATTACGAAGCGATTTTCTCCGCTAAACCTTAACGAATCATTTTCGGCAGCTATTTGAAGGCCTTAGCCTACTCCCCCTTGCTGCCGAATGACCCCCTATCAATAAAAAATCCTGTGATTCCAAGGTACTGTATTAAAATTATCATGTTATTTAGGGTGTTTTCCATGCTTTTCTCTCTTTTGAGGTAGGAAATTGCGATAAAGTATAGGTGGAAAAACGTACGGAGTACGCCCGATGGAGGGGTTTTTTCATCGGGTGGGACCGGGCCGGACCGTTCCACAGGGCACGGATTGTTGTTGACCTGTGGGGGAGGGCCCGGTCTAGTGGTTGCGACCGAGAGCCGTTATCAGGCGGGGGCCGGAAGGAAATGGCACTTCACCCGTGGTTGGGCAATTCGGTCTCGAACTGGGTTGAATCCAGGTGGAATGGGGACGGATGGCCCGCGGAATTCCTAGCGCGCTGCATCCGTGATGCGGGATGATAAAAAGGTTTTTCGGACGGATTTTCGGTCGTCGCGGCGGCAAATCGCTGCTGCGCCGGGCGTTCAGCTTTGAGCGAATCATCGGATTCGGCCTGCTGGCCGGTCTCGTCATGCTGTATGTCGCCGATCCCTATCCGGTCGAATTCCTGCGGTTGAAGACCTTCGACATGTATCAGAGGTTCCAGCCGCGTGAGATCCCGCCGGTGGATCAGAAGCCGGTCACCATCGTCGACATCGACGAGAAGAGCCTGCGCGAGATCGGGCAGTGGCCCTGGCCGCGCACCAAGATCGCGCAGATCATCGTCAACCTGATCCAGGGCGGCGCCCGGACGGTGGCCTTCGACATGGTGTTCCCCGAGTACGACCGGACGAGTCCGGCCGTGGTCGCCGACAACATCTTCAAGATCGACGAAGAGACCAAGGAGAAGCTCAAGAAGCTGCCGAGCCACGACTTCCTCCTGGCCGACCTCATCAAGCAGGCACGTGTCCAGAAGAAGGTCGGCCAGCGGATCGAGGAGACCGGCCTCGTCGTCCTCGGCCATGCCGTCTATTTCGAGGAGACCGACAACGAGCGCGCAGATGCCGACCCGCCGCCGAGCAAATCCGTGGCCTGGCGCGGCCTGACCAAGGGCGCACCGCCGCCGACCAGTTTCCTCCCGAAGTTCGTGGCCCTGGTCCGCAACATCCCCGAGTTGGAGCAGGCCGCCCTGGCACACGGGCTGTTCTCGCTGGAGCCGGAACCGGACGGCATCGTCCGCCGGGTGCCGACCTTCTTCATGAAGGGCGACAAGTTCTTCCCGACCCTGCCGGTCGAGATGCTGCGTACCTCCGAGTTTCAGCGCACCGTCGTGCTGTTTACCGACCTCGGCGGCGTGTCCGAAGTCCGCGTCCGCAAGCTGCAGGGGGGATTCCACCGGATCTTCACCGACGCCCGCGGCCGGGTCTGGCCCTATTTCTCGAAGCGCGACTTCGACAAGTACGTTTCGGCGGCCGACATCCTGAATGGAACCTTCGACAAGTCGAAGATCGCCGGCAAGATGATCGTCATCGGTACCTCGGCGACGGGTCTCCTCGATATCCGTTCGACGCCGGTCGAATCCTTCATTCCCGGGGTCGAGGTCCATGCCCAGTTCATCGAGACCGTCCTCGCCAGCCAATTGCTGCAGCGGCCGCCGTGGATCAGAGGTGCCGAACTTAGCCTGCTGATGGCGGCCGGTCTGATCATGATCGTCCTGGTGCCCTGGATCGGGGCCAAGTGGACCCTGCTGCTGTTCGCCGCCGTGGCCGGCGGGACCGCGAGCACCTCGTGGATCCTGTTCCAGCAGCATCTCTACCTGTTCGATGCCGGGTTCATCATCCTCTCGGTGCTGCTGATCTATACCCAGCTCACCTACACCGGCTACGCCCGCGAGGAGGCCGAGAGGCGGCAGGTTCGCGATGCCTTCGGCTTCTATCTGGCTCCGGCCATGGTCGAGAGGCTGGCCGAGGATCCCAGCAAGCTGGCCCTCGGCGGCGAAACCCGCGACATGTGACCATGCTGTTCTGCGACGTCCGCGGCTTCACGACCATTTCCGAGCAGTTCGACGCCGAGGGGCTGACCCAGCTCATCAACAAGCTGCTGACGCCGCTGACCTCGATCATCATGGAGCGCCAGGGAACGGTCGACAAATACATGGGCGACTGCATCATGGCCTTCTGGAACGCGCCGCTCGACGACCCCGACCATGCCCGCAACGCGGCTCTGGCCGCCCTGGCCATGAATGCGGAGATGGGGCCGCTGAACGAACGGCTGAAGGCCGAGGCCGAGGCCGCAGGGCGAAAACACATCCCGCTCAAGATCGGGACGGGCCTCAACTCCGGCGAGGTCGTCGTCGGCAACATGGGGTCCGACCAGCGTTTCGACTATTCCGTGCTCGGCGATCAGGTGAACCTCGCCTCGCGCCTGGAGGGCCAGTGCAAGACCTATGCGGTCGATATTGTCATCGGCGAGAACACCTTCCAGCGCGCCCCGAACCTCGCTGCCCTCGAACTCGACCTCATCAAGGTCAAGGGCAAGACCGAGGCCGTGCGCATCTTCACCCTGGTCGGCGACGAGCAGGTCCGCCAGGGCAACGTCTTCAGCGTCCTGCACGGCAACCATTCGGAGATGCTCGACGCCTACCGCGGGCAGCGCTGGCGGGAAGCCCGCGCCAAGCTCGATGCCTGCCGCGGCCTGATGGACGGTTTCAACCTGGGCGGGTTCTACGACATCTATCAGGAACGACTTGAGGAGTACGAAGCCAATCCGCCCGGCGCCGACTGGGATGGAGTCTACGTCGCCACGTCGAAGTGACGATGAACCTCAAGCTTTGGGCCATGTGGGGAGATGATCCGAAGCGACCACGAACCGGCGGCCTTCGAGACCGCCTACCTTGACCTGTATCGCTCGGGGGAACTGGCCCGGCGTGCGGCAGCTGCGCGCATGCATTTGAAGGCCTGCGATCTGTGCGCCCGCAAGTGCGGCATCGACCGCACCAAGACTCTCGAAGGAGCGGCCTGCCGCACCGGTGACAAGGCGGTCGTCTCGTCCTTCGGCCCCCATTTCGGCGAAGAGGCGCCACTCGTCGGTCACGGCGGCTCCGGCACGATCTTCTTCGCCTTCTGCAACATGCGCTGCGTCTTCTGCCAGAACGCCGACATCAGCTGGCGAGGCGAGGGGGTCGAGGTCGCCACGACCGACCTCGCCTCGATGATGCTCAGCCTGCAGGATCAGGGCTGCCACAACATCAACCTTGTCTCGCCCAGCCACGTCGTCGCCCAGGTCCTCGAGGCCCTGACAATCGCCGCCGGGGCCGGGCTGCACCTGCCCATCGTCTACAACACCGGCGGCTATGACAGCCCCGAAGCCCTGCGCCTGCTCGACGGCGTGATCGACATCTACATGCCCGACCTCAAATACGCGGATTCCGAAACGGCGCGGAAGTACTCCAAGGTGCGCGACTACGTTGCCGTCAACCGCGCTGCCGTCAGGGAAATGCACCGCCAGGTCGGCGATCTGGTCGTGGACGGGGAAGGGGTGGCCCGGCGCGGACTGCTGGTCCGCCATCTCGTGCTGCCGGGCGATCTGGCCGGAACCGCCGGCGTCATGCGCTTCCTGGCCGACGAGATCTCGCCCGACACCTACGTCAACGTCATGGCCCAGTACCGCCCCTGCCACCGGGCCGGGGACTACGAGGAACTCAGCCGCCGCATCACCCGCGACGAATTCCTGGCGGCCCTGGAAAGCGCCCAGAAAGCCGGCCTCATGCGGCTTGATGAACGAGCTGCAATCGGGCAGTCGGTTGCATTTCATTAGGCCCGCGGAACAGGCAAGAGCACCGTCGCCCTCACTTCAACTTCGCGAGAATGGTGTCGATATCGTCGCCGGACCGGATGTCGTCCCGATAGACGTTGGCGAAGATCGTCTTGCCGAAATCCGTCAGGCGGGGGGTGGGCGATCGGAGAACGATTGCGTCAGTTGAATTTTTGTCCGCGTCGTAGATCCCGAGGAAACGGATGATCCGTTGAAGCAGGCAACGTTCAACGTCCTCGTGGTTCTTGGAGAAGTCGGCGAAAATCAACGCGTGGTGAATTCCAAAGCGGTTTTTCTTGCCGCCTCCGACTATCGATCGGCCGAAACAAGGATCGCTGTCGCCGAAATCATTCCAAAGGAACGTAAAGGAACTTTGCCCTTCTTTTTTTCCATATAGGGAAAACAGATCATCAAAGAACTCGTCGTTCTTTCCAACGGTCTCGAAGACATTGTCGGTTAAAACAATTATGAAGTTTACCTTACCATTCTGGTAACCGGTGATGTCATGGCCCGTTGAATAGGTTATATCGCTAAACAGATATTCCAAATTTATTGGAGAACTCTTCGTCTCCTTAAGCACGACAACACGTATGGGTTTGTTCCAGCGCGCCAGCCTATCGTTATGGACCTCGCGCAACCCCCTAATGACCACGGCATTTCGGAAGAAGTCCTGGCAGGCCGCGTCGCAGCCGGTGGACCAGGAGTTCGTATTGAAGGCAATAACGAGGATAAGGGCGAGGTTGACACAGGCCGTGACGCCACCGGCCCACAGGGTCAGGCGCCATGATTTGTCCGTATTCTGCCTGTTGGTCTTCATCGCTCGCCCGTCGCCTCCTTACTGAAACGTCATAGAAGGGATCTACGGAACTCGCCGATTAGAAAAGAGGTGCTGCCCAAACCTCCTACACGCAACAGATGTCCCGCTCCATCAAGGGTGATGTAGCGTTGGGAATCAATCCATCGGAAGAAGTACTCCAACGGTAGGCACGGCAGCATGGGATGTCCGAAAACCGCCGGAATCCAGCCTATCCTTTCGGTCGATTGGCACGTTTTCGTATCCCCAGTACAGTTGTAGACGACCATGGCGACTAGGTAATAGGCCCGCGATTGTCCCGGCAACGGACTGGGGGGAAGGCGGGACGGGGAAAACCGTCATGCAACCATTCAATGTCGGCACTGCTTTCGGAGAGACGATACGGATCTCGTTCCGCAACATTCCGGTGTTCGGTCCCGTAGCCCTGGCGGCCGCGGGAATCCTGATGGCGACAGAGACGGTCCTGGGCCCTCAGTGGGTTCACTTCGATTTCGAGGCCGGGCTAACCACCACGGGCTTCGGAACCTTTCTTACGTTCCTAGGCGTATTCATGCTTGTGGTGATTGCTCTCGTGGCGGTGACGACCTACGGCGCCTTCCAGGACATGCAGGGGAGGAAGGTTGGCTTAGTTGAAAGCCTGACGGGGGGAATAGGCAATGTCCGCCTGGCGATCGGGCCGGGCGCATTGGCGGCCGTCGCTTTCGTAGGGTTGTCCGTCCCTTTGGTGATCCCGGGTTGCTTGGCTTTAGTCGTCCTCTTCGTGGTGGTCCCGGTGGCGGCCATCGAGAGACTCGGCGTTTGGGCCAGCCTGCGCCGCAGTTTCGACCTGACCCTGGGGCATTGGTGGGACATATTCTGGCTGTCGTTTTTCATCGGATTTGTTGGCGGGGCAGTCGGCATCGGGGCACGGATCGTCACGCCTGTGATGGAACCGGTCAGTGCTTTCGTGCTCGACCTGATCCTGAACAGCCTTTGTTTCGNNGTCTTCCTGGCTGTCACCCCGACCGTCGCCTACGTCCATCTGTACCGCGCCCAGGAAGACGCCGGCCCAGCGGAGTTGCAGTCCTCCGGAAAGACGGCATAGTCGCTGCCTTCATAATAAAACCGGCCTTAACCGGTTGGATGAACGGTTAGTGGTCGGCCTCGGCCGGCCGATTGTGTTTCCTTCGTGGGGCAGCGGGTTCGAAGGCTTTGTTTTGATCACGCGTCGCGTTTGGATTTGTGAAGATGACGATACAAAAAACGCGAGATACGGATATCGGAATTGGCAAGGACA
>NPIF01004926.1_pt1 | contig 16536 bp, 13 predicted proteins | sample 8637461 | NCBI WGS metagenome assembly NPIF01 (sample SAMN07420641, study PRJNA396082) | bioreactor metagenome | isolation source: sample BR12 brine-fed electro-methanogenic bioreactor BR | place: Japan: Kochi | collected 2016-12-09
ATCCAGCGTCCCGAGCGCTTCAGCCGCTCGAGCGCGTAGTCGTCCACACGCACCGCACCAAAAAGTCGCCAACCCTCGGAATCGAGCAGAGAAAGGGCCGCAGAGCCCAAAGGACGCACGATCCGCTGGAGAAGATCGCGAATGGCGAGCGCCTGGGCGTCGGCATCTTCGATGATCGGGAGTGACGGGCAGGAGAAGGATCGGCGAGCGCGATTGCCGTCCCTGGGGACGGTCGAGAACATCTCCTCTCTCGAGATCGTGCTCATTGTGTCATATTAACACAGAGCGCCTTGCGTTGAGGATCTCTCGGATAGTTTTTCGGAATTCCTATGTGTGAGAAAGCGTGAAAGCAGCGCCATGCACCGGCACCGGAGCCAGCGTGCCGTGATACCGTGAGCCGCGGCAGGGAGGGCGGGATGTTTCCTCGGATTGCGGGATTGCTTCTGCTCGTTACGTGGCTCGGTGCGTGCGCACCCGAGATCGGTGAACGGGACTTCGAGCTGACGATCGACCCGACGCTTCACGTCGATGGCCGTGACATCGACGACGTCGTCGCGTTGGCTGGCGCGATGGGAGTGACCCGCATCCAGTCGATCGAGATGGGGCCCATGGGGTTTCGACGTAGCTGCATCGCCGCCGCCGTGCGAAGCGTTGGCGTCGAAGTCGCACCGAACAAGCTCGAGGCCAAGCTCCTCTACCTCCAGCGCGCGGACTGGGAGGAGTGCTACCTCGTCCCGGGCCAGCCGCGCTCGTTCCGCGGCGATTGGAGCACCGGGCCCAAGAGCATCGAGGTCATCGAGACCTGGCGCATTGCCGGGGACACGTGGTCGGTCGATGTGTTCCTTGGCGAGGGGGTCTCCTACGAAGTCGCAGCCCGGCTATTGCGGGCCGTCCACGACAGGGACTTCGTCAACGCCCCGCTAGATCCGTCGTCGAAGGGCGTGCTCGATCGAATCGACTGGAACGTGGGCATCGGGATCCGCAGAGAGTCGCCGACCCAGCAGGGCGGGGCGGACCCGTCCTCGCCCACGTCCGAGTTGTTCGAAATCGTATTCACGGAGGACTCCATCACGGAGCTCTACCTCGAGCTCGAAGTCTCGACGGATGGGATCGGTCTACGTGGAGCTCGGCGGGGAGTGGTCCTCCGCTCCTAGTTGCGCGCCGCACCTGGTGGCAGTTCGAGCCGCCGCTGCATTAATCCCGCGATCGTTCGGGGTTCAACCCCCCTTCAACCAGGCCCACGACGTACAATCATCTCGACGCGGCCGCAGGTCGTGGCTGCGCCCGGGGGGCTTTCCAAAAACTCTGTCATCGAGGACCGTTCTTAAGAGAACGCGGCCGGCGGGTGTCGTTTTCGACGCCGCATCGACGACGGTGACTGCGGAACCTCGCCCGGTCGGTTGGGATCGAGGGCTTGGAAGCGGGTTTGCCGGTGCAGACGGCCAAAGCCCTCGCAGCGAGTGGGCCGTTTCGCTCACGTGGGGGTCATCATGAAGAAGGTGGGTGCTTGGCTCGGGCTCGCGATCATCTTGGTCGCGGGATCGACAGCGAGTGTCTTGGCGAACTCCTTGCCAATCTGGGGCATCGTCAATCAGTGGGAGGAAGCGAACGAGTTCATCGGAAGCCCCGTGTCGATGCGCTTCTTCCGCGAGGGTTTCCAAGAGATCAATCCCGCAGGAGAGTTCGCCTGCGAAGGCGTCAATCGCGTGTGGATCGCGGAGGGCCGCCACTGCGAGATCGCCTGGAGGGCGAAGCCAGCCAAGGATCGCTACGGCTACGTCAGCTATGCCGAGGATGTCCTTAACATCGGGGGCTACGGAGTGATCCAGATGGCGTGGGACGCCGAGGCCCGCCCGGGCGAGAGAACACACGCCGGGTACTACGGTTGGGTGGCGAGGCTGACCGAGCGGAACCAAACCTCCAACATCTGGGAAGGGGACTGCCTGGGTAGCGGGAACTCCCCGGCGAGTTGTCTCGGTAGCGTCAACCCGGGAACGGCCGAGGGCACTACGGTCGAGGGTGCGGCCCAAGGCACCCTCGAGGCCGTCGGCGGCCTGCGGCCGATTCCCGTGCCCCTCGTCGTCGGAGAGGATCCGGCGGGAGAGGTCCTGCACCTCGACTGGATCGACGCGAGCGTCATTGGCAACGAGTCGGTCGGCACCATGCGTTACAACCTCTACTACGTCGCGCGCGACCCGGGCCCGGACGGCACTCCGGATTGCAGCGAGCCGTTCGCTCACGACTACAGCTTCCTCAAGACCTACGAGGGCAGCGAAGCGGCGGTGGACATCGCCCGCGACCTCGGCTTGGGAGGCGAGCTCGACGGCACGGCCCTCTTCTTCGCTGTCCGCTTGCTCTACCCCGTCGACTCGGTCGAAGTCACCTCGCGCTACTTGTCCGCGAACAGTGCGTGCCACGTGATCGAGACCGAAGCGCTGACGATGGGCGAGTTCGCGGCGCGTTACCTCGATCGCAACACCTTCGAAGTGAGCTGGAGCACCGAGAAGGAACGCGGCGTCGTCGGCTTCCATCTCGCGCGGTCCTACTACGAGGATGGACCGTTCACGCGCGTCGGTGAGATGATCCCTGCGCACGGCGAGCCGAGCTCGTACGTGACCTTGGATCGGATCTTCGTGCGGCCTCCGCTCGACAGCGAGGGCATCTTCTATCGGCTCGAAGCGGAGAGCGAGAACGGAGAGATCACGCTCGTCGATCCGGTGGAAGTCCCGCTCGAGATGCCGGCGCACATCACGGTGCAGCCGAAGTAGCAGGACGTATTGCCGAGAAGCAGGAGCCGGCCCGGAGCACCCGGGCCGGCTTTCTCAGTCAACGCGACTCACGAGCGCTCCACGCGCATCGCACCCGCGCCCTCGCTGCCCGCCTGAAGCAGCACCGTCGCGTCGCGCGGCACGAGCTCCACGCTCGCGCCCGAGTCGAGCAACTTCTCGGTCTCCATCGTCTGGAGCACGGCCTCGAGGATCTCGGCGTCGTTGCGCGCGATCTCGTTGAGGGTTTGGCCAACGACGCGCGGGCGCGTCGAGGCGGCTTCTGCCATCTGCTGGGAGACCTTGTACGCCGTCTCACTCTCGATCAGGCCGACGCGGTTCTCGCCGTCCTGCTTCATGGCGCTGGTCACCTGGACGAGGCGCTTGACCACCTTGTCCGTGATGTTGTGGACCATCTGCACGTCGGTGAAGGCGACTTTGCGGATGTAGACCGAGCCGAGCCTGTAGCCCCACTTCTCGGAGAGCGGGGAGACGGCGGCGCGGACGGTGCGGCTCAGGCTGTGACGGTCCTCGAGCATCTTCTCCATCTCGAGGTTGCTCAGGGTGGAGATCGTCGAGCTGGCGACGTTGGCCTGGAGCGAGCCCTCGGGGTTGGAGTTGACGAAGAGGTAGGAGACGGGGTCGTTGACCTGCATCTCGTACCAGATGCCAACGCCCATCGGTGTGCCTTCTTCGGAGTTGACCATCGAGTTGCGCAGGTAGCGCTGGCGCAGCGCCGTGCTTACGCGGTAGCGCTTGCCGAAGAAGGGCAGGAGCAGCGCGCTCAGCCCGAAGTGGCGGATCGGGAAGTTGAGCCCCGGCTCGTCGAGGGTGCCGAGCACCTTGCCGAAGAGCGTGAAGACCTGCGCCTCGCACTCGGCGACGATCGTGTAACAGCCGAAGCCACGCACGATCTTGAGCAGGACCGGGACGATGAGCAGCCCGACGAAGGCGGCGCCGACGATGATTCCGATTCCCATGATCGCCTCCCTCAGCCCTGGACCGTGCCGGCGGCGTTGGTCTCGATGATGCGCTCGGTGCGGGACAGCAGCGGCACGCGCATGTTGCGGACGTAGGCGGCGAGTGCGTGCGGCCCGCCCTCGGCCTTGATCTCGGTCAACGACCCGGCGAGCTCGCGGAGCGGCGCGACCTCGGCCTGGGCCTTGTTCGTCGCGATCTCGACGGCGCGCTTGCTCATCGTGATCTGCTGCTCGGAGTCGGCGCGCGCCGTGCTGATGTCGGCGGCGACCTGGTTGCGGGTGCTGTTGATCGCCGAGAGCGCGCGATCGACCTCGGGCGGCGGGTCGATCTCCGTGATCAGCGCGGCGTCGAGCTCGATGCCGTAGCGCCCCGCCGTCGAACGGCACTGCTCTTCCATGTACTCGTTGAGCAGGGGGAGGTTTTTGCGGAGGTCGTTGATCGACACGCCCTCGGAGAGCTCGACGGCGCTCGTGGTCTCCTCGCCCTCGACATCCTCGTGCTGCACCAGGCTGGCGCCGCGCGGGTCCTCGAAGTTGGCGACGCGCTCGCGGAGCACAGAGACGAAGAAGCCCATCACGTGCTCGAGTGGGCTCGCGACGCCGAAGAGGTAGGCGTAGAGGTTGTTCTCGCTGACGCGGTAGCGGATCTGTCCGTTGATCCCGGTCGTCAGGTTGTCCTTGGTCACGGCCTCGATCGTGCTCTGCTTCTTCGTCGGGTCCCACACGAGGCTGACGGACTTCGTGGCCACGCTGACCTTGTGCACCTTCTGCCACGGCCACTTGAAGTACGGCCCTCCGGGGCCGACGACGCGGATGCGCGGGTGGCGGTAGCGCTCCTGCTCGGCTTCGCTGAGCAGCGGATCGGCGACATCCCCACCGGGGAGGCGCTGAGCCTTGCCGAAGCTGGTGACGACGGCGCGCTCGTCCGGACGGATCGTGTAGAAGCCGGAGACGAACACACGCAAGACGAGGTAGGCGCCGAGCCCACCGAGAAAAGCCAAGAATTCCATGCCGAGCTCCCTTCTGGCGACGCGAAGGTACCAGGGGCTCAGAAGAACAAAACGCGCCGCGTGATGCAAGCGAGCGCCGTGACAACCCCGTCTCAGGGCGCGAGCGTCTCGAGCCAGCGCGCAACCACCGCGTAGAACTCCTCCGCGACCGCGACGTCCTCGCCGTAGCCCGCGAGCTGTTCCTGCACGCAGCCGGTCTTGGCGAGCATCATGTTGTGGTCGGCGCCGGGGATCGTCGCGAGGGTCAGCCGGCCGCCGAGGCGCTTGCCGAGCAACGCGCGATAGGCGGCGGCGCCCTGCGCCGGGTCGATGTTCTTGTCGTTCTCGGCAAACACGGCCAGCACGGGCACGTCCAGCGCGGCGAAGTTCTCGCGCGGGTCGTAGAGGTCCTCGTCGTCGGCGCGGGCAGGGGAGAAGTGCTCGCGGGCGACCATCGCGCCCCAACCGAGCTCGTCCGCGATCTCGGGCAGCCCGTTCAGCAGGCGCGCGGCGGGTTCGTACTCCTCGTAGCTCTGGGCCTTGCCGCGCTTGATGTAGGCGTCCGCGGCGCGGCGGGAGAGCGCCGGCCCGCGCCCCGCACAGAGCAGGAACTGCTCGACGAGATAGGCGCCCTGCTCGAGGCTGCTCTCGGCTGGGCAGGACCACGCGCCGATGAAGCCACCGGCCGGCAGGGCGCGGGCGGCGCGCGGCATGACGTAGCCCGCCTGACTCGAGCCGAAGAAGCCGATGCGCTCGGGGTCGATGCGCGGGTCTTCGGACAAGGCGCGCACCGCGGCTTCGAGGATCTGCGCGCGCTGCGCGAGGCGGCCTCCGCGCGCGAAGCTCCCCCGCGACTCGCCCGAGCCCGGCTTGTCGTAGGCGAGCACCGCGTAGCCGTGCTCGACGAAGAGACGCAAGAGGCGCGAGCGCTCGACGGTGCGCGCCGCGTGTGTCGGCCCGCTGCCCCAGACGAGGACGACCGCCGGGTGGGCGTTTCCGCGCGGCGGGCGCACGAGCAGCCCGGACAGCTCGAAGTCCTCCGCGGTGAACGAGAAGGGTTCGATGCGGGGCGCAGCTTCGGCGGCCGTCGAAAGGCTGGTTCCGAGAGTGAGAATGAAAACGAACAAAAAAACGCCGATGCGAACAGTCTTCACGAGCTTCTCCTGGCGCCGCAGGGGCGCCCACGCCGGGAAAACCCCGCGGACGGCCGCGGGGTTTACAGGGACTGCGGCAGATTCCGCGGATCGGGGGTACTCAAAATAGTTGGGCGGTCGTATAGTAACGCCATGGGCAGAACCAGCGACGCCAGGGAGCGGCTGACGAGCGCCGCCCGCGAGCTCCTCGCCGAGCGCGGCTACAACCGTGTCAGCGTCAACGACGTCTGCGTCGAGGCCGGCGTGCGGAAGGGGAGCTTCCACTACTTCTTCGGGACGAAGCAGGCACTCGCCCACGAGGTGATCGAGTCCTTCTGGGCAGACTTCGAGGCCTCGCTCGCCGAGCTCCTCGATGCAGAGGGCTCGGCGCTCTCACGAATCGAGGCGTTCCTCGTCGAGATCCACCGCCGGCACGGGGACTGCTGCGCCCGCTCGGGCTCGATCCACGGCTGCCTGCTCGGCAACCTCGCCCAGGAACTCTCGGCGAGCAACGAAGAAGTGCGCGATCAACTCGCCACGCTCTTCGGGCGTTTCCGCGATCGGCTCGCCGCGAAGATCGCAGAAGGCTCCGAGCGGGGAGAGCTGCCTCCCGGAGATTCCGAAGCGCGCGCCGAGCAACTGCTCGCCTACGTGGAGGGCAGCATCCTGCTCGCCAAGGTTCACAACGATCCGGCACTTCTGACGCGGCTCTGGAGCGGCGCACGCGCGCTCCTGGGAGTCCCGCCGAGCTGAGCATCACCCGGGCCCGGCCCGGAGGAGGCGAACCATGAACACCGTCGTCAACATCGACACCTGCTTCGGCCTGTTCGAGGACACCTTCTCGCCGAAGATCGTCGGGGAACTCAACGGCCAGCACGTCAAGCTCGCGCGCCTCGAGGGCGACCGCGTGCCGTGGCACGTCCACGAGGACGAGGACGAGCTCTTCTGGGTGATCGAGGGCGCGCTCACGATCTTCAGCGGTGAGCTCGAAGCACGGCTCGGGCCCGGCGAGTTCTTCATCGTGCCGCGCGGCACGCGCCACCGCGTCGTGCCTCACGGACACGTCCGGCTCGTGCTCTTCGAGCCCGCCGAGACGGCCCACACGGGGGCGGTGAAGGCCGAGATCACGCGCGAGCGCTACGAGCGTCTCGAGCTCCCCGACTAACCCGTCCAGATGCCCCGAAAAAGTGAGCCCGGCGCCCCGCGCGAACACCGCGCGGGCTCGCGCTAAGTGACCCCTTTTCAACGGGATGAAAAGGGCGTCTCCGGCGTTCAATCGGGAAGCTCTCGGCACCTTTCAAAAGCGCTAGCGACCTTCGTATCAGGTGGGCTACTCTCGCCTAACCAACTAGTAAAGAGGTCCCCTATGGTCGAGAGAATCCTCGAGAGCTACCCCCGCACCCAGGAGAGCCTGGTGATGGTCCTGCAGGACGTCCAGGCCGAGTTTGGCTACCTGCCCAAGGAGGCGCTCGACGAGGTGGCGACGGCGCTCGACGTGCCGCGCGCCCAGGTCTACTCCGTCGCGAGCTTCTACGACGTGCTCTCGCTCGAGCCGCGGGGCAAACACCTCCTCCGCGTCTGCATGGGCACGGCGTGCCACGTCCGCCAGGCCCCACTCCTGCTCGACGCCGCCGCGCGCGACCTCGACGTCGAGGATGGCGGCACGACCGAGGACAAGGCGTTCACGCTTCAGTCCGTCGGTTGCGTCGGCGCTTGCGCGATTGGGCCCGTCGTCGAGATCGACGGCATCCACGCGGGGCACATGACCGTGGCCAAGCTCTCGCGCCGCATCGAGCGCATGAAGAAGAAGGAGCAGTCCTGATGGAGCGCATCGCGACGCGGGAAGAGCTGGGCGCGCGCCGGGAGCGCGCCGTCGCTGCGAGGCCCAAAGACCGCATGCAGGTCTCGGTCTGCGGGGGCACGGGTTGTCAGGCTGCGGGCTGCCGCGAGGTGGCGGATGCCCTGAAGGCCGAGCTCACCGAGCGCGGTTTGGGCGAGAAGGTCGAACTCGTTCTGACCGGCTGCCACGGCTTCTGCGAGCAGGGGCCGATCATCGTCGTCCGGCCGCAGAACGTCTTCTACCCGCGGGTGAAGAAGAGCACGGTGGCCGAGATCGTGGAGAAGACGATCGTCGGCGGCGAGGTGATCGAGGAGCTGCTCTACACCGAGCCGGTCAGCGGTGAGCGCATCGCGCTCGAACACGAGATCCCGTTCTACGCGCTCCAGCACCGGCTGGTCTTCGCGCACAACGGACACATCTCCCCGGCCGAGCTCGACGACTACCTCGCGATCGGTGGCTACAAGGGTCTCGCCCGCGCGCTGTTCGAGATGAAGCCCGACGCGGTCATCGAAGAGGTGACGCGCTCCGGGCTGCGCGGCCGCGGAGGCGGCGGCTTCATGGCCGGCTGGAAGTGGGAGGGCGCGCGCGCCGCGGCCGGTGAGCCAAAGTACGTGATCTGCAACGCGGACGAGGGCGACCCGGGCGCGTTCATGGATCGCTCGCTGCTCGAAGGCAACCCGCACGCGGTGATCGAGGGGATGTTGATCGGCGCGATCGCGGTCGGCGCTTCGGACGGCTACGTCTACGTGCGCCACGAGTACCCGCTCGCGGTCGAACGCCTCGCTGCCGCGCTCGAGCAGGCGCGCACGGCCGGGCTGCTCGGCGAGAACATCCTCGGCAGCGGCTTCTCCTTCGACATCAAGATCAGCCGCGGTGGCGGCGCCTTCGTCTGCGGCGAGTCGACCGCGCTGATGGCTTCGCTCGAAGGCAAGGCCGGCGAGCCGCGCGCGAAGTACGTGCACACGGTCGAGCACGGCCTGCGCGATCTGCCCACGGTACTCAACAACGTAGAGACCTGGGCCAACGTGCCTCCGATCATCGCGGACGGCCCGGACGCCTACGCCGCGATCGGCACCGAGCACAGCAAGGGCACGAAGATCTTCTCGCTCGTCGGCAAGATCAACAATACCGGCCTCGTCGAGGTGCCGATGGGCATCACGCTGCGCCAGGTGATCGAGGAGATCGGTGGCGGCATCCCCGGCGGCCGCGCGTTCAAGGCGGTGCAGACCGGCGGACCCTCGGGTGGTTGCCTGCCCGAGTCGATGCTCGACCTGCCCGTCGACTTCAAGCAGCTCACCGAAGTCGGCTCGATGATGGGCTCGGGCGGCATGATCGTGATGGACGACCAGACTTGCATGGTCGACGTCGCCCGCTACTTCGTGCACTTCCTCTTCAAGGAGTCCTGCGGCAAGTGCACGCCGTGCCGCGAGGGCCTGCGAACCAGCCTCGAGGTGCTCGACCGCATCATCGCGGGCAAGGGCAAGCTCGAAGATCTCGACCTGCTCGAGGAGATCGGCGCCTGGATGACGGACTCCTCGCTCTGCGCCCTCGGCGGCTCGGCGGCGAACCCCGTGGTCTCGACCTTGCGCCACTTCCGCGACGAGTACGTGGCGCACATCGAGGAGGGGCGCTGCCCCGCCGGCGTGTGCAAGGAGTTGATCCGCTACTCGATCGACGCGGAGCTCTGCGACGGATGCCGCGCCTGCGTGGTGGCGTGTCCCGCCGACGTGATCAGCGGAGAGCGCAAGAAGCCCCACGTCATCGACGCCGACGGCTGCATCAAGTGCGGCGCCTGCCTGTCCGTATGCCCGAAGAGCGCGGTCGTCCGCGCCTAGCCCTGGAGCCAGCATGTCGGTTCAAGACCAGCCGAAGACGGTGACGATCACCCTCGACGGACACGAGTTCCAAGCGGCTTTCCGCGAGCCGGTGCTCGCGATCACGCGACGCTACGGCATCGAGATCCCGACGCTCTGCGACCATGAGGCGCTCGAGCCCGCCGGCGCGTGCCGGCTCTGCCTCGTCGAGGTCGAGCACCGCGGGCGGAAGAAGATCGTCACGGCGTGCAACTTCCCCGTCGAGGACGGGATGGTGATCCGTACGGCCACCGACGAGGTGATGCGCTCGCGGCGGATGACCGCCGAGTCGCTGCTCGCACGTTGTCCCGAGGTCCCGGCGATCCGCGAAGTCGCGACGCGCCTCGGCGTCGAGACCACCCGCTTCGTCGCCGAGGAAGACACCTGCATCCTCTGCTCGCTCTGCACGCGGGTCTGCGAGACCTACGTCACCTCCGCGATCGCGACGATCGAGCGCGGCACGAAGAAGTTCATCGGAACCTTCGGCGGCGACCCGCCGGAGGAGTGCGTCGGCTGTGGCGCCTGCGCCGAGATCTGTCCGACCGATCACATCGAAGCGCAGCGCGTCGGCACCGAGTACACGATCTGGGGCCGGAGCTTCCCGCTTGCCGTCTGCGAGGTCGACGCGGAGCGTTGCCGCGCTTGCGGCGCATGTGAAGAGGCGTGCCCGTGGTCGATCCCGCGCGTCGTGCTGCGCAAGGATGCGCCGGCCGTCGCCGCGATCAACGCCGAGGTCTGCAAAGCGTGCGGCGTCTGTGTCGCTGCATGCCCGTCGGGAGCGATCACGCAGCCCGGCGCGACGCGTGCGCTGCCGGCGCCGGCCGAGACCGACAAGCCGGTTCTCGTCGTCGCGTGCGGCCGCTCGAACCTCTGCGGACCGGGCGCCCCCGCGATGCCCGCGGGCGCGAGCGCCCTCGAGATGCCCTGCGCGGGAAGCGTCAGCCAGGCTCAGCTCCTCGGCGCGCTCGCGTCCGGCTTCGCCGGCGTGCTCGTGCTCGGACGCCACGAGGCGACCTGCCGCCTCGACGGCGCGGAGGATCACGGCCGGCAGACCGTCGCGCGCGTCGACCGTCTCGCGGAGCTCGCGGGCCTCGGCGCCGGGCGGGTTGCCTTCGTCGAGCCCGCGCCTGGACGCCGTGGGCCGGTCACCGCGATCGAGGAGTTCGCGGCGACGCTCGCGCCGAGCGCGATCAGCACTCCCGCGCCGCCCGACCTGCTCGTCGAGAACCAGGACGCGGTCGCAGGTCTGCTCCAGTGGCTCGCGGAGCGGGACGAACTCGTACCCGATCCGGCGCGCTGGCTCGCCGAGCACGATCTGCCGGTGGCGCAGCCGGGGCAGCCCGCGCTGCTCGCCGCTGCCGTGCCTTACCTCGACGTGATGCTCGAGGAGTGGACCGGCACCGGGGCTCTCGCTTCGGCGCTTGGCCACGCGCTTCGCGTGCTCGCCGAGCTCGGCATCGAGGCGGGGGTCGCGGTGGGCGGGTTCCGCGGTGGAGAAAAGCGCCTCGTTGAGTCGCTGCCGGGGACGACCTTCTACTCGCTCTGCGGCGGCTGCGGCGGCCGGCTCGGCGATGCGGGCGGCACGATGCGCTCGTTCGCGGAGCTGCTCGCGACGCGCGGGATCGAGCTTGCGTTGCCCGCGATGGGAGAGAAGGTCGCGGCCGCGCGCTCGGCCGCAGAAGGTGGCGCGCTCTCCGGCTTCGGCGCGGGAGTCGTGCCGATCTCCGAAGCGCCGGTGCTCGGCCACGCCCTCACCCTCAAAGAGGGAGAGCAGGACGCGCTGCTCGCGCGACTCGCCGAAGCGGAGACGGCCGGTGCGCGCGCGCTCTACGCGGCGACGCCGGTCGAGCTCTACCAGCTATTGATCGCCCAGCGCCGCGGCGGTTGGCGGCGTACGCACGTCGAGCCGCTGCTCGCGGCGACGATCGCGGCCGCGGGCCTCGAGGCCCGGGCCCCCAAGACGGGAGCGGGAGCATGAGCCAACATCGAATCACATCCCACCCGATCCTGAAGCCCCTGCCGCCCGCGAGCGTCCGTTTCACCTTCGATGGGCAGGAGGTCCTCGCGCGCCCGGGCGAGATGATCTCTTCGGCGCTCTTCGCAAACGGCATCACCGTCTTCGGGCACCACCACCGCGATGACGGCGCCCAGGGCATCTTCTGCGCGAACGGTCAGTGCTCGCAGTGCCTCGTTCTTGCAGACGGGCGCATGGTCAAGTCGTGCATGGTCGCGGCGGAAGAGGGCATGGACGTGCGCTCGTACCAGGGCCGCCCGCCGCTGCCCGAGGACGACGAACTGCCGGCGAACATGACCTCGCGCGCCTGTGAGACCCACGTACCCGTGGCGATCCTCGGTGGCGGGCCGGCCGGCCTCTGCGCCGCGATCGAGCTCGGCCGTGTCGGCGTCGAGGTGCTCGTCATCGACGACAAGCCCGAGCTTGGCGGCAAGCTGACGCTGCAGACCCACGGATTCTTCGGCTCCGTCGCCGACTGCTTCGCCGGGATGCGCGGGACCGACATCGGCGTGCACCTCGCCGAAGAGGTCGAAGCGCTGCCGAGCGTCACCGCGTGGACGGACGCGACCGCGCTCGGGCTCTTCAGCGACGGCAAGGTCGGCGTCGCAACGCCGGAGGGCTTCAAGCTCGTCTCGGCGGACACTCTCGTCGTCAGCTTCGGCGCGCGCGAGAAGGCGCTCTCGTTCCCGGGCTGCGACCTGGCCGGGATCTACGGCGCCGGCGCGTTCCAGACTCTCGTCAACCGCGACCTCGTCACCGCGGCGGACAAGCTCTTCATCCTCGGCGGCGGCAACGTCGGCCTGATCGGCGCCTACCACGCGCTGCAGGCCGGCATCGACGTCGTCGGTCTCGTCGAGGCGCTGCCCGAGTGCGGCGGCTACAAGGTGCACGCGGACAAGATCAAGCGCCTCGGCGTGCCGATCTGGACCCGCCACACCGTCGTCAAGGCCTTCGGCGAGGAGCGCCTCGAGGGCGTGACCATCGCGCGCATCGACGATCGCTTCCGCGTCGTGCCCGGCACGGAGCAGACCTTCGCGGCGGACACGTTGCTGATCGCCGTCGGGCTCGCGCCCGTCGACGAGATCCTCTGCAAAGCGCGCGAGTACGGACTCAACGTCCACGCCGCGGGCGATAGCGAGGAGGTGGCCGAGGCCTCGGCCGCGATCTTCTCGGGCCGCATCGTCGGGCGGCGCATCGCGCGCGAGCTCGGCATCCCCGTCGACATCCCGGATCACTGGGAGGGCCTCGCCGCAGTACTGCGCAGCCGTCCTGGCGAGACGGTGCCCTTCGAGGCGGAGGAGTGGGACGAGCCGGTCTTCCCGATGATCCGCTGCGTGCAGGAGATCCCCTGCAACCCGTGCAGCGCGGCCTGTCCCGAGGGCCTGATCGAGATGGACGGGATCATGGGCCTGCCGAAGTACATCGGCGGCTGCCTCGGTTGTGGCTCCTGCGTCGCGAAGTGCCCGGGACTTGCGATCAACCTCGTGCAGCGCGACTACGACGAAGCCAAGACCAGCGCGTTGCTCGAGCTGCCGTTCGAGTTCGGCGAGCACGACATCCCGCTCGGCGAGACCGTCCCGACGACGGACTTCGATGGCCTCGTCGTGGGTGAGGGGCGCGTCGTCGCCGTGCGCGAGCGCGACGACCAGGACCGCCGCCGCTTGCTCCAGGTCGAGGTGCCTTGGGAAGACCGGCTGCGTGTCGCAGGCTTCGCGATCCGTCAGCCCTCCGAGCCGCTCGAGCTTCGGCTGCCGAGCGAGGAAGAAGACCCGATCGTCTGCCGCTGCGAGCGCGTGAGGAAGAGCGAGATCGTGCGCGAGATCCAGTCCGGCGTGCGCGACATCAACCAGCTCAAGGCGCTCTCGCGGCCGAGCATGGGAGGCTGTGGCGGCAAGACCTGCACCGAACTCGTGCTCCGCATCTTCCGCGAGCAGGGCGTCGAGGTCGGCGAGGTCGCCCCGGGTACGATCCGCCCGCTCGTTGCCGAGATGCCGCTTGGACTCTTCGTCGAGGGAGGCGAGCAGGAATGAACACGAGCTTCGATGTCATCGTCGTCGGCGGCGGAAGCACCGGCGTCCCCTCGGCCTACTACCTCGCGAAGCGCGGTCTCAAGGTGCTCTGTCTCGAACGCCGCACGGCGGTGGGGCAGGGCGACAACAAAGCCGCGATCGGCGGGATCCGCGCGACGCACTCCGACCCCGCGAAGATCCTGCTCTGCTCGCGCACCCTCGAAGAGATGTCGACGTGGAAGGAGCGCTTCGGCGTCGACGTCGGCTGGAAGCCGGGCGGCTACGCGTTCCCGGTCTACGACGAGGGACTCGAGACGACGCTGCGCGGACTCTTCCCGATTCAGCACCGCTACGAACTCGAGATCGACTGGGTCGACCCCGAGGGCATGGCGGAGCTCGTGCCCGGAATCGTCCGCGAGGACCTGCGCGGCGGCACCTACTCCCCCAACGACGGCCAGCTCTCCCCGCTCAAGGTTCCCGTGGCGTTCCAGCGCGCCGCGATGGAGCACGGCGCGGTCTTTCGTTTCGGCGAGCGCGTCACGGGCTACGATATCGAAGCCGGGCGCATCGTCGCCGTGCGCACGGACAAGGGGCGCTACGAGGCGCCGCACGTCGTCGTCGCGACGGGCGCGGACGCGGCCGAGGACGGGCGCATGCTCGGGATCGAGATCCCGGTGCAGCCGGACTCGCACGAGGCGGGGATCACGGCGCCCGTCGAGCACTTCCTGCGCCCGCTGATCGTCGACATGCGCCCCGGCCCCGAGGGCAAGACAGCGAACTTCTACTTCGGCCAGAACGACGAGGGGCAGATCATTTTCTGCTACACGCCGAAGGAGCTCTTCATCGGCGACAACCGCGAGAGCCTCTCGGAGTTCCTGCCGATCCTGGCGCGGCGCATGATCTCGCTGATCCCGCGCCTCAAGCACCTGCTCGTCCGCCGCGTGTGGCGCGGTCTCTACCCGATGACGCCCGACGGCGTGCCGATCATCGACAACGTGCCCGAGATCGAGGGGCTCACGCTCGCGGTCGGAATGTGCGGCCAGGGCTTCATGCTCGGGCCGGGAGTTGGACAGGAGGTCGCCTCACTCGTCGTCGACGGCAAGGCGCAGCTCCCCGAGGAAGCGCACGCCAAGGTCGCCTACACGAGGGACTTCCACAAGGCGTCGACGGAGGCGCTGAAGTAGCGCCCCCGGTCTTGCGTCAACGCGGCGGGCCGAACTCGAAGTCGATGACCGCACGCGCGGGCACGGCCACGCCGTCGCGCCGGCGTGCGGGCTCGAAGCGCCAGCGGCGTAGCGCTGTCGCCGCCGCCTCGCCAAGGCCGGCGTCGGGGTCGGGTCCGTCGAGGATCGTCACCGCGCGCACGCTCCCATCCGGCATCACGAGGGCTTCGAGGCGGACGGTGCCGAACACGCCGTGCCGCCGCGCACTGCTCGGCATCGTGGCGAGAGGGCTCGAGCCGGGGAGCGATCGGGGCGGTTTCGTGCCGCGGGGGAGCGTATCCGGGAACTCGGGCAGGCTCGCGCGGATCAGCGCGGCGTGGCGCGCGAGCTGCGGCTCGCGCGGTCGGCAGGCGTCGAAGAGCGGAGCGGCCTCCGCGGCGAGTCCTGCGAGCTCGAAGCGAGCGTGGACGGGGTGCACGCTCCCGGGCCGCGCGACGAGCTCGAGGCGTTCGTGCTCGAGCATGGAGAGCAGGAGCGGCTCGAGCGCGGTTGTCGGCGGCGCGGCGGCTCGCCCGTTGCCAGAGAGCCGCCAGCGAGCCTGCTGTGGGGCCTCGTCGTCGAAGACGAGAGCGATGGGGACCCGCTGGTGACCGAGGGCCAGGGGGAAGCGCACGAAGAGCTCGAGAGCTCCGGATCGGCAGCCGAGGTGGAGCTGCGGGGCGCTGACGCCGGGGGCCGCGCTACCGGCCAAGTGGAGGCGGACGTCCTTGCCGAAGCCGTCTTCCCGCGCGACGGCGTAGCCGGACCAGTCGGCGAGGAGAGGTCCCGCCGAGCACACCACGAGCGCTAGAAACAACGGAATCCGAGCGGCGACTGACCGGGCCATCGTGCCTCCCCCTCTTGCGGCCTGAGCGGGCGCCGCCACCGGGATCCCGGGTGCGGCGGCCGTTACCGTACGGCGACCATTCGTCGAATGTCAACGGAGAAAGGTGGGGGGGCGGGGCAACCAAATGGTGGGCCATGGCGTTCTATCGGGCGACAACCCACCGCGCGTTCGCTTCTACCGCTCTTTGTGGTGGCTCCCGAGGAGAATGACCATGCGTCGTCCCGCACTCCGCTACGCCTTCTTGTTCGCTCTCGCGCTCGCTCTCACGGTGCTGCCCGCGCTCGGCGCCGAGCACTACGAGCACTCTTTCCCGGCCAAGGCCGGCACGACCGTCTTCGTCGACGTCGCGTTCCACGAGGTCAGCGTGGAAGTCGTCGAGAGCAACTCCGTCGACGTCGTCATCGACATGCAGATCACCGGCAGCGGCGCTGCCGAAGCGATCGAAGCCTACAAGCCCGTCTTCCTCGAGGAGTCCGGCCGCTACGTCATCCGCTCGACGCGGAAGGGCAAGCGCGGCTCCGGAAGCTGGTTCGGGAACATGTTCAAGGGGACGCGTACGCGCGGCTCCGTCGTGGTCAAGATGCCGTCCGGCATGCCGCTCGTCGTCGACACGGGCTCGGGCGCGGTCGAGATCAACGGTGACTTCGGCGATGTCGACGTCTCGTTCGACACCGGCTCCGGCAGCGTGCGGATGAACGGCGCCGCCCGCAAGGTCGAGGCGGACACCGGCTCCGGCAGCGTGAAGTTCGACTTCACCCGTGAGATCACGGAGGCCGAGGCCGACACGGGCTCCGGCTCTGTCGTCGTCAACGGCCCGGTGCGCCGTCTCGAAGCCGACACCGGCTCCGGCAGCATCAAGGCCTACGACCTGCGCGGCTCGGCGCACCTCGACACCGGCTCCGGC
>NPIF01001436.1_pt1 | contig 16502 bp, 10 predicted proteins | sample 8637461 | NCBI WGS metagenome assembly NPIF01 (sample SAMN07420641, study PRJNA396082) | bioreactor metagenome | isolation source: sample BR12 brine-fed electro-methanogenic bioreactor BR | place: Japan: Kochi | collected 2016-12-09
AGGAGGGTTTTCGCGAGAAGGGGGCCGACAGCGCCGATCTCAAGGTCGGCACCCGGGACAACGATTCGCTGCAGAGCCTGGTGGGCCTTCGGCTCAGTCGCCCGATTCAGCTAACCCGGGTGCGGCTGGTGCCTGAGCTGCAGGCCGAGTGGCGCCACGAATTCGATCGCCGGACGGAGGATCTGTCCGCTGCTCTGGCCGGCGGTGGAGACCGTTTCGACATCCCCGGCCGGGATCTAGCTTCGGACCGTTTGTTACTGGGGCTTTCCTTAGGGGGCTGGCTGGGTGAAAGCCTCTACGCGGGCTTGGGCTACGATTGTGAGTTCCAGAGCAGCGGCGGCTCTACCAGTCACGCGCTGAATCTCGAGATAGCGGCAAGGTTTTAAAAGGATTTTTTGATGGTTTGTTTATGGTTTATTGGCCTGGCACTGTTTTTACAGGCCATGGCCGGAGTTTCAATAGCCGCCCCCGTCCTTTCCACAGGTTACAGCTGGCAGACGGTTCTGGAGCAGAATGACCGCACCCTGACCTACTCTTTTGATATGACGGGCGGCTACGCCGTCGAAGGTTTTTTGTCCCAGTCTCTGGACGAGGTGTTCACCGAGGTCCCTGGGTGGAAGAATGCCATACGGCAGTCTCTGGAAAGCTGGGAACTCGCCGCTGACATCAAATTTGTCGAAGAGACGGACAGCGGCGATCCTTTTGAAGCCTACGGCGCCCGAGGGGACATTCGATTCTCGGCCCATCCTATAGCGAACGCTTTGGCGCACGGATTTCCGCCTCTACCGACCGGGACCACCGAGGCCGTTACAGAAAAGAGTGACTGGGGCGATATTCATTATAATCCCGATAATGGCGACAACCCCGATGGACAATGGGATGCTTTTTACCTGCGTCAAACAACGACCCATGAATTGGGCCATGCTCTGGGGATCACCAGCCACAATTTGAATCCGAATTCGGCCATGTTTGGACTGGGAGGAATAAATACGGCGGTTCCTACAGAGCACGACCTTGCGGATCTGCGGGCCCTCTACTTTCCTCAAAACGCGGCTTCAGCTCCGGTCTTTAGCGATCCCGAGATCGACGGGCGGCGGAGTTGGGCGGCCCTTGTCGACGGCAGTGCGGAGAACCGTGCCGTGCTGACACTGACGGAACAGGGAGCCGTCGTCACCTCCGGCGAACAAAAAACCGGCATCAAAGGGGTAGGTTTATCCCTGTCGGATGAGAACTACGGCTTCGATTTCGTCGATCTGGTCCTGCAGGCGGGAGGAAGCATTTCCACCGAAGGACACAATGCCTACGGCATCGGCGCCGGAGACCATAACCGGATCACGGTCAATGGATCCATCAGCACCCAAGGGTTCTCCGCCGACGGCATCGCCCTGATGGGCCTTGGCAACAGCCTGCGGACAGAGATCGAGAGCCTGATTCGCACCTCGGGCGCGGGCGCCAACGGTATTTTCGCTGGCGGAGAACTGGATCTGGCTGGCTATCATGGCAATGAGATCGTTGCCGGAGGCCGCATCGAAACGAGCGGCGACGGAGGATGCGGCATTTATGCGGCGGGGTTTTCCACCGTGACTCTGACCGGCAGCATTCTAACCCTCGGCCGTAATGCCGCCGGCATCGGTTCCGACCAGTACGGCTCGCAGGTCATCACCGTCGACGAACCGGCCCTTATCGAAACCCGCGGGCACGAGGCCTATGGCCTCTTGGTTCGGGGTGCGGACAATGTCGTGACCATGCAGGGAACAATATCCACCGTCGGGGAGGATAGCTACGGCATTCATGGATTCTGGTCCGAAAACAGCGAATTCGTGATGGATGGGACGATCCGCACCACGGGGAGCGGTGCTGGCGGCCTGTTTTTTGTGGGCAACCAGAATCAGGTGACTGTCAGCGGTTCCATCCTCACGGGCGGAGAGTCCGCCCACGCGGTCTATGGCCGAGGTTCAAACAACACCCTGATATCGACTGACACCCTTCTGGTGACGGGACCGGAATCGCGGGGATTGTCAGTCTATGCCGGTTCGAACAACCGGCTGGAAAACAGAGGCAGCCTTCAAACGGCCGGTGGGGAAGGCTATGGGCTCTATACGAATGGTTCCTCCAACACGCTGATCAACGAGGGTTCCATCTCCACTTTCGGACCTCTAGCACACGGACTCTATGCTTACGGGTCCTCCAACACGCTTTTCAACGACGGTTCCATCTCCACTTTCGGAGGTCTGGCACACGGATTCTTTGCCTACGGGACCTTAAACCGATTGGAAAATCAGGGTACGGTCATGACGTTCGAAGAGAAGACGCATGGGATTCTGGCCTCCGGATCCGGCAACAGCGTGCTGAACGGCGGCAGCCTTCTAACCTCGGGAGATCTCGGCTACGGCCTTTTCGTCTCGGGGTCCGGCAACCATGCCATCAATGCGGGAGATATCGCTACGGCGGGACGGTTTGCCCATGGCATGGCGGCAGGCGGCGGCGGGAATGTTCTGTTGCATAACGGGCATATCGAGACCGGGGGGGGCCAGGCTTTCGGACTGTTCGTGAGAGAGGGCAACAATGTCGTCGAGGTCGGCGGTGACGTGATCTCGCGGCAGGCTGACGCCGCTCGGTTTGGCAGTTTCTGGGACTCCGAGGCGCGGACCGTGGAACAGACGACGGCCACAGGCAATCTTCTACTGCTTCATGGTTCACCGGAAATCACTGGAGACATCGTCAACGACGGGGCCGACGGCGGCGCCACAGTCTACTTCGGCATCGCCCTGGACGACACGGCTCCGGCAGGATATGTCCCCGCGGCCACCGAATTGGTCTACGACGGCAATTTCACCGGTCGACTCTGGCAGGGCGAAGTCATGGCCGGCAGCGTCAGGCTGAACGGAACCTCCAACGCCTTTTCCACCCTCAGCATCCACTCCTGGGCCATCCTGGGAGGCAACACCACCCTGGCCGGCGACCTAATCAATCGGGGACTGGTGTCTCCCGGCAATTCCATCGGCACCATCGCTCTTGCCGGCGACTACCTGCAAGAAGCCGGCGGGGCCCTTTTACTGGAAATAGCAGGCTCCACAAGCGACCAGGTTCTGGTGGGCGGAGACGCTACCTTTTTGGACGGCTCTTCCCTGATTCTCGAACCGATCGCGCCGGTTCTGTCCGGCGACTTTACCTTGGTTACCGCCGGCGGCGCCTTATACGGCATTCCGCTGTTGGTCCCCGATGCCAGCGCCATACTCGATTTTTCCCTGCAGCCGGACACCCGCTCTCTTAGCCTGCAGGTCGATCGGGCTTCCTATACCGGTTTTGCCTCCGAGGACAACCAAAGGAGACAGGGGTTCGCCCTGGACAACCTGGTGCCTGAGGCGTCCGGGGATCTGGCGGCCATCCTGTTGAAGATTGATCAGACGAGCGATCCCGGGGGGGTTACAGGGGCGCTTGATGCCCTCACTCCTGTGGGTTACACCGCCCTGCCCGACGCTGCCTTCTCAGCTTTGCGTCGTTTTGTCGAAGGAATCCCCTCTTTCGAGGATAGTATTGGCAACAACGATTCCACCCCGGAACCTTGGGCCGGATATGCCCGGTCTCTATTCTGGGAAACGGAAAGGGAGGGCGCAGACGGCATCGCGGGGTACCGGATTTCCGGAGGCGGATTATCCGTCGGCGCCAACCGTCAGGCAGGGGATCTGCAACTGGGGGTTGCCCTCGGTTACCAGAAATTGGACATCAATCACCAGGCAAGCCGCACAGCCGGTCGCCTGGATTTGTTTCTTGCCGCTCTGCACGGCACTATTCGACGGGAGCCCTGGTTTGTACGGGGAATTCTGGCCTATGGCCACCAGCGGGAGGATTATCGCCGGGATATTACTTTTCTCGACCTGTCTCGAAGTGCCGAAAGCGACAGTAAGGCAGATCTGCTGATGACCGGCCTTGTCATCGGGCGGCGTTGGGACGGGCGGTTCATAAGTCTGACTCCCTTCGCCGGCGCCGACTTTGCCACCTATCTGGGACGGAAATTCGACGAGCACGGCGCGGGGGATCTCAACCTGGAGATTTCGGATCGGAATCAGCAGAGTCTGCGCCATTCGCTGGGACTGACCCTGACCGCTCCCATCCCGGGGATGGCGAAGGTACGGCTGGACAGTCGGCTCTCCGTTGGTTGGAGCCATGAATGGCTGGACGATGCCTACGACCTGCAGGCCCGACTTTCCGGAGAGAAATTCCGCATCGAGGGGAAGGATCTGGGAAGAGACCTGCTGACCACCTCTCTGGGGCTCCAGGCCCGGCTGGGAGAGCGAGTAGAAATTGAGGCCGGGATCGATTATGAACGGCGCCAGCGGGACGAGGCTTACGGCGCCCGGATAAGTCTGGGTTACCGGTTTTTTTAGCCTCAAGGCACCGGGGATTTTTTAAATCCCGTCTTTTTGCAAAAGTTGACCGGCCTGCCGAAGATCGAGTGTGTCCCGTCCTTCGATCAACTCTTCGTAAAGCTCGGCCAGCCATTTTTGCGCCTGGCCGGTTTTCCCCAGGTTCCCCTGCAATTCCGTCAGGTCCCGCAGAGCTCGCAACAATGGCATACGTGCCTGCCGGCTTCGGCTGATGTCGGCGGCTCGGAGCAAGGCCTGTACCGCCTCGGTTTGCCGTCCCTCCTGCAGCAGGCAAGCCCCACGATGTCGCCATAGCTCCGCCTCGGCGTGGTGATCGCCAATCCGGCTGCCGTTTGCCAGGGCTTCGTCAATCAATGGGCCCGCTTCTGCATGACAACCCAGCCGGCAGAGGGCGTCAGCCAGGGTTTCCTGGAAAATGGCCAGGATGCCCCCCATGGCGGTCCGCATGGATTCCAGACTTTGACGCATCCCCTCCAAACCCTCGGTCTGCCCCAGCATGGCCAGGGCCCAGCCCCTTTTTAGCGTCGCTCCGGCCTGCCAGAGGGGAAAATCGTGGGCACGGGCCAGTTCAAGAACCTGGTCGGCTAAAGCCAGGGTGTGTTCCGGCAGACGCAAATGGCGATGGAGTACCATGGCAAAGGTCAATCCGTAAGCCCGACTGAAGGGATGGTCCACTTCTTCCGCCAGGGAAAGCGCTTCCTGGCTGAGTCGCCGGGCCTGGTCTGGATAGCCCAGAAACCATAACGCCCAGGAGAGATACGAGCGGCTGCTGACGCCGCTGTTTTCGCCAAAACAGGCAATATCGGCCAGGTGTTGACCGGGCTGGTACATTTGAACCGCCAGTTCCAGATGCTCACGCGATTCACTGAATCGGCCCTGCCAGAACAAGGTGTTGCCCAGGGCAAAATGAGATTGTTGATTCTGCACCGGTTGGCGGCTTCGGTTGGCCATGGCCAGCAATTTTCGCGCAAGTTTTTCAGCATAGTGATTGTCCCAGCCCGAACTGGCACTGGTCCAGATTCCCCAGAGGGCGTTAAAGATATCGGGGCTTTGCTGGTGTTGTTCACTTAACGAAATAGCTTTACTAAAGGCATTGGCTGCGTCGGGAGAGGCGAAGCCTCCCAGCGCACTGTTNNTGGGCTCCGGGGGGTAACCTCTGAGCCAATTCAAGACCCGTCTCCAGGTGCATAAGGGTTTCGCGATAAGCGGAATGCAGGGTGGCGCTTCGGGCCGCCTCCAGCCGGTAGCGAATGGCGCGCTCGTACTCCTCTGCGGCAGCCCAATGCAGGGCGAGGTTGTCCGGGTTTTCCCGAACGATTTCTAAAAAACGGTCTTCCAGCACCTCGGCGATTCGGCGATGGGTGGCCCGGCGTTCGCTGCGGGGCTGGGATTGATAGGCCGCGTCGTGAAATAAAGCGTGGCGAAAAGCAAATTGTCCGGGGGCAAAACAAGCAATAAGGTCGGCGCGTTGTAGTTGGTCCAGAGCCTCAAGCAGGGAGTCTTCCCCAAGGACACTGAGCTCTTTGAGCACGACCAGGTGAAATTCACGACCGATGGTGGCTGCCAGGCGAGCGGTGTAGCGGGCCTCCCCAAGGTTGTCCAGGCGGGCCGCCAGAAGGTCCTGCAGGGTTGCAGGAATGGTGGATGGCTTCCTGGTCTCTGTTTCTGCAAGGGCCCAGACAAGTTCTTCGGCGAACAGAGGGATGCCGTCGGCTCTGCGTACCACCTGCTCAAGCTGCCATGGCGCCAGCCTCTCGTCGCGCAACATGGCCAGTTGTTGTATCTGCTGATCATTAAGAGGACGAAGCCGCAGGCATTCGGCCAGGGGGGGATCCCAGGGAGGGGAAAATTCCGGCCGTGCCGTCAGCAGCAGGAATACGGGTTCAGGCCAGTCCTTCTGCAGGTAGTGCGTTAACATTTCCTGGGTGGTCGGGTCGGCCCAGTGCAGATCTTCAACGATCAACAACACCGGCTTGTGTTTGGCCAGCTCGTGCAGCCTGTCGATCATGATCTCCATGGTTCGTTCCCGTTGCTCACGAGAAGAAAGGTTTAATGGACGATAGGCTCCGGCCAGGGGCAGGGACAACAAGGCAGCGAGCAGCGGTACCACTTGCTCCGAGTCTTTCGGGTAATTTGTGTGGGCATAGCGGACTAGTGCGTCGAGTCTCGATTGGGCGCTGTCCGCCGGATGGATCTGCAGCACCCGTTCGAAATAAGCCTTTAACGGGGCAAAAGGGGTTTGGCTGAATTCCGGAAAACAGCGCAGCTCTTGTACCACTGCGCCGGATTGGACCTGCAATCGTAGTTGATGAACCACGCGCGATTTGCCGATGCCTGGATCCCCCTGGATCAAAAGCACCTGCCGCCGCCCTTGGCAGGCCTGCTGCCAGTGAGCCTGCAGACGGTGCATTTCAAGCTCCCGTCCTACCAAAGGTGTCAGGCCGGTTCCTGCCTCCAGTCGGTGGTTGGCGCTGCTTTCACCGTGCAATCGAAATGTCTTCAGTCCCTGTAATGGGGGATCTTGCTCCCAGGCGATCTTATGGCAGGTTACTTCTACATAACCGGATACCAGGGACTGCAGCGCGGAGCTGATGAGGATAGCACCTGTCGGAGCCAGCATCTGCAAACGGATGGCCGTAGTCGTGGTTTTGCCGGCTGTATCCGGCAGTTCGGGAACGCTGCTGGTGATTACCGGTCCCGAGTGCAGGCCCAGTCGAAGTTCCAGCCCGTCGAAAGACTGACGTGCGATGTTCAGAGCCGCTTGCACCGCCATCAAGGCAGCCCGTTCAATGGCTTCAGGATAGCCGAAATAGGCAAGGAAGCCGCCATCGTTGGTGATCACGGCATGGCCCGAATAATCGTTCACTATGCCCAGGAAGGTGGCTAGGGGGCGCTTTATCTGCTCCAGAATCTCGTCCAAATCATCAATGGCTGTTGGCAGCAACTTGCAGCTGAGCACCGTAACTTGTCGACGTTCACCGGCCCCAATGGGGATTTTTGCAGCGCGGCGTCGATCCCGGAGAGGGGCACCCTCCAGATCGAACTGGCCTTGTTGGATGCAACGGGCCAGCTCGTGGGTTCGTTTGTCTGGAGCAATACCGAGCTCGTCGCGAAGTACCCGCGAACAGGTGGTGTATTGACTGAGCGCCGCAGCCATCTGCCCGCTTCGGGCTAAAAGACGCATAACCCGGCGATGTCCCTCCTCGTTCCAGGGCTCCATTTCGGTGTAACGCCAGGCCGCTGAGAGGGCCCGATCGTAAGCTCCGGCATGTTCATGACATTGAGCCAGACGTTCAAACAATACCAATGCCCGGCGGAGCAGGGATTCCCGCTGGACTTGTAGCCAATCTTCAAATTCCGGGCAGTCCTCCAGGGAGAGCCCGGCTAGGAATTCCCCATGATACAGCCCGGTAAGACGTTCCAGGCGGATCAGGCAGGAGGAGCAGTCGGCTTGGGTACGCACTGGCGCGCAACTGAGGGGGGATGTCTGAAATACAAGGACATCCACCGAAAAATCTTTCACTGCATGAAAACAGATACAATGGTTGTCGACCTTTAAACAGTCCTGTGTCGCAGGGTTTCCGCCCAGTACGCGCTGCAGATTCCGCAGCACCTGGCGAAGATTGCTGCGGGCAGCTTCCGCAGTCAGCTCCGGCCAGAAAACTTCTGCCAGCTTCTGGCGCTCCTGGGGCACTTCCGCATGCATAACCAGATAAGCGAGAAGCGCCTGACTTTTTTTCCATAGCGATATATTGGGAGAGTTGTTAGCAAAATTGATCTTCATGCCTCCGAGAAGACGGAGTTGTATGGGTATTTCTTGAACATCGGCGGCCATTGGGTGGAACTCCATTGTATCTTAATTCGATAAGATGTGATGTCGAAACCTACTGGGAAAACCGAGTGGTTTCATCTAACCCCCTAAATAAATACAGGGTTTCTCTATTAATCCCAAGCGAAAAGATCACCACGACAGTCCTGATAGAGTGTGCCCTTAGATTGCATCGGGGCAAAATCAGTCACCCCTTTCGGGTTTATAGCTTGTTTCCAACGGCAAAAAGGCCCGTGACGCAGGATAAAAATAATAGTGTCGGTGTTTTTCCTCCATGGTCCCTTGTTGAGGTCAAAAAGTCGACGAAAAACTTCCCTGGATTCGAGTAAGGCGTTATACTTAAGCCTGTTGTCAAAAATATGGCAAGGTTTTGCCCCGTCGGGAACCGCCGGCCGGGGTGCCGCTAAAGGCATGAAGGACCTTCCATCAGCAAGCCCGCCTGGCCAAAGACCAGCGTCGGACCTGGACATCCGACCATTTATTACAAGGCATCATATATGCATCCGCTTGCAGCTTCTTACCCAATGTTTTCTCTTCCAGGAACCCGCTATGAATGATTACCGGCTCTCTATTTGTATCTTCCGCATCCTTGTCGTCCTGTTTGGCGGTCTGCTGCTGCTTGGAGTCGGCGCGAGCTCGGCCGGTGTGTCCCGGGATGCCGATAGTTTTGAGTCTAACCGTGAGCGCCTGCTGGCTTATCTCCTTGGTCAGCAATTGACCCGGAATCATTTTCGCGATCAGGTACTTGACGATCAGTTCTCCGCTGCAGCTTTCAATCTATATCTGCAGCAACTTGATAGCCAGAAGCGTTTTTTGTTGAAAGATGACGTTCGTAAATTAGGTGCTTACGAGCTGAAAATCGACGATGAAATGCTAAGCGGTGATTTGTTTCTTCCAGAATTCGGAGCCCTGTTGCACCGTCAGCGGATTGACGACGTAGAAATACTGGTGGCTGACATTATGGCCACAGGATTTGATCTGAGCCGTCAAGAATCGTTTCAAGCCGATTCAGACAAATTGGACTACTGCCTGGACCGGGAAGAATTGCGAGAGCGCTGGAGAAAAACCTTAAAATATCAGGTTCTTAATACTTATCTTGATTTGCTTGAAGAGCAGGGGGAGGTGGTTTCAGCCACTCCGGAAATGCCGGCGGGGTTCAAGGTTGATGAAAAACTTTTATCCGCTGCCGGCGACAAGGTGCACAAATCCGTGGAGCAGCTGTTTGTGCGGTTGCGGCAGATCAATCAGCGAGAGTATGTCGATCGGTATTTTGACGCCGTGTGCCGGGCCTTCGATCCCCATACCAATTACCTGGCTTCTGCCGAAGAAGAAGATTTTGAAATCAGCATGAAGGGATCCCTTGAGGGAATCGGTGCCACCTTACAGCAGGCCGACGGCTTCATCAAGGTGGTCAATATCGTCCCCGGCAGTCCGGCTTTTCGCCAGGGCCAACTGGAGCCTGAAGATATTATTCTCAAGGTTGGCGAAGGGGCTGCCGAGCCCGTCGATATTATGGATGCCCGCTTAAGGGATGCGGTGCGGCTCATCCGGGGTAAAAAAGGTTCTGAAGTCCGCTTAACCGTGCGCAAGCCGCAGGGCATGCAGTTGGTTATTCCCATAGTGAGGGACGTGGTGCAGATTCAAGAATCGTTTGTCCGTTCAACCCTTTTAAACGATTCGCCGAAAACCGAAGGCCGCTTCGGCTATATTCGCATCCCTACCTTCTACCGGGATTTTTTTGAACACGACGACAAAAGCTCACCCCGAAACTGCTCGGATGACGTGCTGGCCGCTTTGGAAGAACTTAAACGCGACGGCATCGAAGGTCTCATCCTCGATCTGCGCAACAATGGAGGCGGCGCCCTGACCGATGCGGTGCAGATTGCCGGGCTGTTTATCGAGCAAGGGCCTGTGGTGCAGATCAGAAGCAGTGATGGCAACGTTGTGGTGCTCGAAGACACGGATCCCGAGGTGGCTTTTGACGGCCCCCTGGTGGTACTGGTCAACCGTTTTAGTGCCTCTGCTTCGGAAATTCTGGCTGCGGCTCTTCAGGATTACCGCCGGGCTCTGATCGTCGGTGACCATGCTACCCACGGAAAAGGGACCGTGCAAACGGTGCTGGATCTTGATCGTGCCTTGCCCCCCGGCAACATGGATCAGTATCGCCCCTTGGGTGCCATGAAACTGACACTGCAGAAATTTTACCGTGTCAGTGGCGGTTCCACCCAAGAACAGGGAGTGGAGCCCGATCTGTTGCTGCCCGATCCTTTGCCCTTGGTGCAGAGTGGGGAACGTTACACCGACTACGCCCTGCCCTGGGATACGATTTCGCCAGTTTCCTACACGCCCTGGCAATCAGAGTCTTTTAAATTGAAGGTCCTGCAGGCAGCCAGTCGCGANNCAGGCTTTGGAAGATATGCGGAAAAGGAGCCTTGAACGAGGGGAAATGACCGACCTGCCTCTGACGGTTGCAGAATTATGGCGAGAACGGAACCTCTCAAAAGCGCTTCGACAGACTGAAAAAGCGACTGCATCCAACCCTTCGGAACAGGAAAACCTATCTGAAAATGGGTGGATACAACAGCTCGGAGAAGACTTGTTTGTCAACGAAGCGGTTGAAATACTCCACGATTTAAAAAATCTTCAGAAGCGAGATAACGAAACGACTTCGGCGCGGAGGGTTGCCGGTTAATGGTTCGAGAGGGGGTTCAGGAGCGGTTTTCAACCTGATCCTGACGGAAAAAATTTTTGGAGCTTTTATGTCTGTGGTCTTGTGATAACCTTCTCGCCAGGAGAGCGCCGGTCTGGTGTGGTTCTCGGATAGGCACAAACTTTGCTTAGAATGGAAGCGTTTCAGATCCCCGTGATGCCTGCTTTGGATGTGAAACGGTCATACCGTTGATTCGTTTGTCCAGACAGATTATGTCCTGTCGAATACCGATTAAGGAGCTTATTGATGAAGAAGACTTTTTTACTGATGGTGGGGCTGGGTGTGCTTTTGGTGTCTGGTTGCAGCACCTGTAATAAATCGAACTGGCCGGAAAAGCCGGTTCTGGACCACCTGAACACTAGCCAGAAAAGCCAGTATCTGGCCGAAGTGAAGCAGACCCTGATCCACTTCAGGACCACCGCCGTCGACCTGCAGTGTCATCAGCCGCAACCGGTGGACGGGGAGCCGGTTCGTTATCAGAAAGAAGGGTTTCGTTGCGAGGTTGCACGTTACGTGGAAGTCTACGCCATGCCCATTCTTAAAGACGACGAGGCCTTGCAGAATCTTGAAACCCGCCTTGAAGCCGCCAAAGTCAATCTGCTCAGTGCCTACGCGATGTACGAGACCGGCGCTACCAGTGAGGCCCGCAGGATGCTCAGGATGTACGATCAGCGTTATCGCAAGGATGTCGCCATCGAAACAGCCATGGTCGACAGTCGCGACATGGAGTTCGCGACTCTTGGAGAGGGAGCTAGAAACCTGCGGTCCAAGTTGGCCCAGTGATAGCTTTCTAAATATCAACAGTACAGAATGAGGAATAACAAGATATGTTCAATGCCCTCTCCGAATCGATCATCAATACGCTGACCTACCTGATCAATACCTATTCCGGTCTGCTGCAGGTAACGGTCTATTTCATTATGCTTTGCATCTTTGGTTTTGCGCTGTTCAAATCTTTTTTCAGCTTCTGTGCTCTGGCTTCTTTTGACTTTAAAAAGATCAAGAGCCGGAAACAGCTGCATAATCTTCCCGCCAATCTACGAACTCCGGTCATGTTAATCGCTGCCTCATTCTTCGATAAATCCAAACAGCACTATCTGGATGAAAGAAACAGGCAACCGGATTCGGAAAAAATCATTCCGCCGGACGCTTTTATCCGAGACGCTGCTTTTCAGTTCAGCGAGCGTTATTTTGAAGAAAAGTTCCTCAGCCCTATCAGCATGATGGCCAATCTCATGCCGCCTCTGGGGTTTATCGGCACGATCATCGGCATGGTTGTGCATTTTCTCTCCAACTCCGGCACCCTCAAGAGTGACTTGGCCATTGCCGGCATTGCCACTGCCCTGTATACCACCTTTATCGGTCTGGTCTGCTTCACCATTCTCGAGTTTATGAAGAAGATTTTTTACAGTCTTTTGCATAAACGTATCGATGAAGGATTGGCAGCCGTTGTCGATTTTGATCTGGATTAATCAAGGGGCGGATGCGGTATGAAAAAAAATAACGGTCAAACCTGGCTTTTCTCCTTCACGGACCTGGCGTTCTTGCTGTTGATCAGTCTTAGCACCATCCCGGTGGCGGACAGCGTCACCATTCGATTTTCAGAAATGGATGTGCCCGTCGTGCCGGAAAGTCAAAATCTTGGCTCCCTCGGTCAGCTGAGGGAAGTCTGGGAGCTTCAGGTGCATCCTGTCTCGGAAGAACATCCGGTGCCCTACCAGATCATTCGCTTCGGCCTTGGTGGCCAGTCCGGCGCAGAAGAGCCGATGTTACTGGCTCCCGGAGAACTGGTGGCGGCTCTGGAGAAGCTAAAGGATCGCAACGTTCAGCCTATTCTTTTGCCGGAAAAAACCTCCCTCAGCCAGGATTTGCTCTATGCTGCCGGAGCCATGGCCAAGGTCTGGGGCGCTGAGCACAGCGAAACGGTTGTGCAGCCTGAAATTCTCGGAGAAGGTTCCTGATTTATGGAAATGGGTAAAAACAACATGTACGGCTGGGGTATCTGCCAGATTCCGATGCCCCGTACCGGTATCGATATTTACGCCGATCGCCGAAAAGACCAGGCGCCCATGGCTTTTTCCGACCGACGCTCTCAGCGGTTGTTGCAGCCCTTTGCGAGTGTATTTGCAACCAGTTTGCGAAAAGACTTTCCGAAGCTGCAGACAGGCCTTGTGGCCCTGGTTTCTGTCCTGCTGTTATTGATCATTGGATTCTATCCCCGCCCTGTTCCGCTTCCGGAGGAACTACCGGTGGTGCAACCGCTGGAGATCGTCACCCGGATGCTGCAAGAGCCGAAAATCGAGAGCCCGGTCCCAACCGAAGTGGTTGTTGCGGAAACTGTGCCGGAGCCGCTGCCCGAAGCAATCAAACCACCCGTACCGACTCCGCCTAAACCCAGGGAAATACCGGTTCCGCCAAAAACGGTCTCTCTGCCGCCCGCCCGGCAACAGCCCAAGCCGCTTATAGCGCCAAAAGAGATCACCCTACCGGTGGAAAAGCCCGCACCCCTTCCGCAAAAAACCGTGGCCCTGGCCGTGCCCGCGAGACAGACGCCGCTGCCGGCCCCGCCTGCACCGTCCCGTCAGGAACAAAACTTCAGCCTCACACCCTCTCAACAACAACCCCTGGTGACTGCTCGGGAGGTTCCTGTGCGTTCCACAACCGAGACTCGCCTGACGGCGCCCAGAGTCTCTGCCTCTGCCGATTACAGTCTGGATGCGGCTGCGGACCGTCAGCCGGCACTGGCCCAAGGTAAACAGCTGGTCGCTACAGCGCCCGGGACAACCGTCGATCTGCCAAGCTCCACCGCCGTTTCCAGTGACTTCTCCATTCCTCGCAGTCAGGGAGGGCACAGCGTGGCCCGGGCCGGCCGTTCCTTTGCGCCCGCGCCGGGTGCCGCCACTGGTGCTATATCCTCTGCGTCCCGCGTGGCTGGGAGCTATGCGGCCTCCAGCAGTGATGCCGGCGGGCCCCTGGCCAGCGGCGAGGTGGCTGCTTTTGCCGGTTCTGCGGCCGCAACAGCCGTTACTCTGCCGGACGCGCCGGGGCAGGGAGTGGCCGGTGGTGCCTCTGTGCCGGACAACAGCGCCGGCAGTGGTCCTCCCGATACGTCTCTGAAATTTATCGGGGATGGGGACGGAACAGCGGACCCGAATCTTTTCGTCAGCCTCAATCAATTGGGGGCCTGCGTCGACCAGGGCGAAGAAGATCGGTTGCGTACCGAACTGGCCATTCGGCTTGATAAAGGCGGGGTTTTCCCCTGCGGGTCCATGAGGTTTTATATCGACTATGTAGAAACAGGACAAACGGTTCAGATGCGTATTTATAACCCCCTTGATTTTGCTGATAAATGTGCTGCGTTACTTTCAGCTATTGAATGTGTCAACCAGACCGAATAGTGAGGAAGCTTATGAAATTGTTAAAAGTTGCATTGGTTGTGCTGGTGTTTTGTTTGCTGCCTGTGGTGGGTATGGCTCAGCCGGCGGCGGGGCAGTGGGGTAGTCTGCTCGATGTCACCTACCGCTTCAGCTGGTATCCCCAGCAGGACCTGCAGAAGTTACTGCTTGAAAAGGGCACCGAATACGGACAGACCCTGGAGGATTACCGGGATCAATTGCGCCAGGAGTTGAAAGTGACGGTCGGCGCCGGTGAGCGTGTTGACGTCAAATCCGCTGTAGAAGGCCAGCAATGGAAGAAATACTACCACCTTGGTCTTGCCGAATTCTGTCTCTTTTTGGCCAGTGGCGATGAACTTCCTCTGAACAATGCCCAGGCCGTGATGGGGGTTCTGGCGGGCCGGGCACAGCAGGCCGACGTAGCCTTCTGGCTGCATCTGTTTACCGCCTACCAGCAGATGCTGGCCCATGACCGGGACGGGTTCAACAGCGCTGTCTACGACCTGTGGCAGAACGTGGTTCTTAAACTGGAGGTGGACAATCTGCGGATGGAGCGGGAGCTGTCCAAGGCGGGTTTTGTGAAAAGTCTGCCCTATCTTTATGAAAATCTGGCTCATCTGATTATTCGCCGGGCCATTGTTGAAGAGCAGATCGAAGGACTTTCTTCCCTGGGGGTGATTGTCCTCTCGATTCAAGATAAATTGATCGTTGAAAATGGGTATCGAACCGTGGTGGATGCCACGGTTGAGCGGATGAGAGGCCTGAATTCCGACAACTACAATCTCAACTTCGCCGTTGCCTTTCTGGAAGCGATTGCCAGCCGCAACGCCTTTGAAGGCGAACAGAATCCGGATCTGCTGGTGGCTCGATACCAGCGGGCCGATTCATTTTATCGGCTGGCCTGGCAGTGGGCCAACACTCGTAAAGGCAAGGCTGCGGTGCTGACTCAGCACATGGGGTTTTCAACTTATGTGACCCGGCGTCTCAGCGATACCGACGATGCGTTAGCCCAGATTCCTTTCTTTCAGGAATTGCCGTCCGCCGCAGACCGGCAGATGGATCAGGCCATCGCCCTATATACCGAACTGGCCTCTTCGCGGATGCGGGAAGGGGACTATACTGCGGCCGGGTTTTATGAGCACAACAACTATCTGTCTGCCATGCACAGACTCTGGGATTCAACCGCCAAACTGGGTATCATGTTGTCCGGCTATTACAAAGGAACCCGACAGACGGTTCTCCATGGTCAGATTTTCCCGGCCGAAAGCCCACTGTTGAAGTATCTGAATCTGTTCGAACAACAGGCTCGTGAAGACGCCGAAATCGTGCCGGACAATGCCTATTTCCTGGCTTCCTTTGCCGCCAGCGAACTGGCCGACCTGTATCGCAAGCTCGGAGACTATGCAACCGGTGCCCAAGCCAGCGATCTTTTCTTTGCCTACCAACTGCAGGCTGTAGAAATTTTCCCCATCGATGTTGTCGGTATCCTGCAGCTGGCCTATCAGGCCAATCAGGACGGCCGGGTTGAAGATTATTTTCACTACACCAACCAGATTGGCCAAAATCTGAAGACGTCGCCCGTCGGCAATGTTGCTTCAGGGGCGAATCAGGGAGATCACGCCGTTTTTGTCGATCATCTGTACGGGGATATTCCCCAGATCATGGAAAATGCCTATGCCCTGGTTAATTTCATTCAGGCTGGAGGTACCGAAGAGGGCATTTACCGAAAAACTCTGGCCATGAACCGCGTGTTGACGCTATTGGACAACAAAACCTCGGTCGAGTTTCTGGAACGACTGATGCTGGCCCTCGGTCAGGCGGACTTCAGCGAAGGCGTTATCGCCCTCGATCCGCAAATCGGCAAAGATCTGCCCCCCGCTCAGTTTGCCAGAATCCAGGAAATTTTGCGGGAAGTGTCGACCTACCGCTATAATCGGCTCAGGAACGAGCTGTACGCTTCTTTGAGCAGCCCCATGCACAAAATGTTGCGTAACCTGTTTTACGAGGTATCCTATTCCCAGCATCAGTACCCGAAATTGTTACAGGGTACGCGTGCAGGGTTGTGATCCATTGCTGGGGAAAAAGTTTTTCCCCTTGACAGCCGAAGGGTGATTTGATATCAATACCGGGCTTTTGAGGAGTTCATATCACTCGAAGGGCCCCGTCGCCAAGTGGTAAGG
>NPIF01001055.1_pt1 | contig 16493 bp, 15 predicted proteins | sample 8637461 | NCBI WGS metagenome assembly NPIF01 (sample SAMN07420641, study PRJNA396082) | bioreactor metagenome | isolation source: sample BR12 brine-fed electro-methanogenic bioreactor BR | place: Japan: Kochi | collected 2016-12-09
TTCAAATCCTCTCGCCCCGACCATATACCCCCTTGTATGCCTATTTCCCAAATATAAGAGTACTGCGGTTCATAAAAAGGAGTGTTTGTTATGAACCAGAAGGCTCTAGCATTAAGTTACCAAAAGGCAGTAGAAGGCTTCCTTTTAAACCTCCACGCAGAAGGATACAGCAGAGCTACTATCGATATTTACAAATGGGGATTATCAAAGTTCATTGCGCATGTTCCGGATAATATCCAAGACATAAAAAGAGAACATCTCCTAGCTGCTTTCTCTTCTGCAAGAGATGCGGGGCTCAAGCCGGCCAGTATGCAGAATGTTTGGATTGCAATGCGCAGCTTCTTCATGTGGGCAGAAAAGGAACTCGCCATCATAAGAGTGGATAAAAATATCCCGCTCCCCAAAGCGCCAGAGCCCACCATTAAGCCATTCTCTGAAACTGAAATCAAGCGCCTTCTTTCTGCTTGCAACAAAACCCAAAGAACAACTGCCTTGAATCGTAAGAGCTACTCAATGATAAGGCCCACTATGTTGAGAGACAAGGCCATCATTCTCCTCCTCTTAGATTCTGGACTAAGAGTGTCCGAATTAGCCAGACTGACAATCGAGGATATCGATTTAGAATCCGGCCAGATTCGGGTTATGCCTTTCGGAGTCGGCCTAAAAAGCAAGCCCCGCATAGTTTTCTTTGGAAAGCTCTCCAAGAGCTCTCTCTGGCGTTATCTTACGAGGAGGGACGTACAACCGCATGATTTTCTCTTTATCACGAAAACTGGAAAGCCTATGGATAGGCACGCAATAAGAAAGCTCCTCGTTTATCTTGGTAAGAAAGCAGAGATACAGAATGTCTACCCCCACCGCTTCCGGCATACGTTTGCCATCCAATACCTTCGAAATGGTGGAGATATTTTTACTCTGCAAAGGTTACTGGGGCACTCTTCGCTTGAGATGGTAAAGAGATACTTGTCAATCGCTAAGTCTGATTGTGAGCTGGCTCATAGGAAAGCTAGCCCGGTTGATAATTGGAGATTATGAAAGGGGCTAAAGCCTACAGCCACCTCCTCTACCACTGAGCTTTTTACACTGAGATTCTTCTTTAATCGGCTCTAATAACACGATAGTCCTCTGGTCTTTTATTACCTCTCACATAATCTTAACAAGATGTGACAGGCAGTATCATCCCATAATATCATGTACTCGCTACAAGAATAATCTTAAGACATGTAATAATTTATTGAAAATAGAGAAATCTATTATATAACTATAGTTATGGGGAACAGGAAAAGAAGGCCTAAACCTAAAAAGAATACACAGCTTTATTTAGAGCAGGAGAAAACCATGGAAATCAAAGTTGATGAGATAGTTATTAAATTCTCACAAAGAGAATCTGAGATACTAACGCGACTTGAGAAGCTCAGAGGGTCAAAGCTATTGATTTTTTTCGCAAGTGAAACCACATATATGAATGATGATGTTCCATTGATAATGTTCAAACTATTGAGAGAATTAGGAAAGACAAATAAGATTGATTTATTACTTCATAGCCGTGGTGGAAATACAGAGGTCCCAGCAAAACTTGTACCTTTAATTCGGAATTATTGCGATGATTTCAGTGTCTTAATTCCATATCGAGCACATAGCGCAGCAACGCATATAGCACTAGGAGCAGACGAAATTGTTATGGGCCCTATGTCAGAACTAGGGCCTGTCGACCCATCGAGAAGACATCCTCTTTTACCCAAAGACAAAGATGGCAATTCAATCCCAATTTCTGTTCAAGACTTAAAGCATGTTATCGATTTATTAAAACGCGAAGGTCCAGAAGAACAATATACTCCTGAAGCTTTAGCTTTAATTTTTTCTAAAATGTTTGAATATGTACACCCTCTCGCAATAGGAGCAATAGAGCAATCATATGCATTGGCAAAAATAATTTCCAAGAAGTTACTTCTAACTCACATGGACCCTGAAAAGGATATGAAGGAAATTGAAAGAATTGCGAACGAATTAAGTGATGGATTTAAATCTCATTCATATCAAATATGCTGGAAGGAAGCAACTGAATTAGGATTACCAGTTTGCTATAACGAGGATGAACTCTATTCGTTGATGTGGGAACTTTATGAGAAATATTTTGGAGAAGTAAATATTTATCCGAACAATAATAAAACAGGCACTTTTTCAAGACCCATCTTTATAATCGCTTCTGCATCAAAAAAGTATGTTCTAATTGAGACTTCAAATGTAGAAAGTCACGGAGCAAAAAAGAGGCTTACTCCTGTTTTTGCAAAATGGTTTTCCGAAGACGATTTAAAGACTAAACCTGAAGAAGCTCCTATGCCTGCACCTTAAGGGTATCAGGGTTTACTTCTCGTTCATTCAACCGTGGCAATATTTCCGCGTTCCTAGCATTGTACAAGTTCGAACTCTCAACAATATGAACGCTAGATGTTACACCCTCCCCCAATGGTCCTGAGTTTGTATATGAAGTAGACGGTGTCTCACTTTCAAGATAAATAATTTGAAATTGTCCTGATGGTGTATTCATATATTATTCTTCCTCACTACTATTATATGCCTAATTTTATAGAATTAGCCTGTGCGTTTTCGAGTATGTTTTCATTGCATATCCTATCTGATAAACAGTAAGAAATCCTAAAGCAAGAAAAAAAATAATTGCTGGCAGCACCGCCAAAGGGGGGCATTGAACAGTTGTTGTACTTCATCGCAAGCGCAATGCGATTTTTCCTAAATTTATTTTTCCGCACGTATGACAAAACATGGCAACTGTTTCTATTTTGGTTTCAACAGACTATGCATGAAGATTCGTTATAAAATAAACTGTACCAATTAGACCCTCCTCAACCTGTTAGGCGAGTATGAATACACAAGAGATGTTGCACGATTATTATTTCAAGCAGGGGATTCATCCTCTTAACTTCCGATGCATACATAGGAAAGAATGTGAAGGCTTTGCACACAACCATCAAATAACTGAATCAAAAATGAGCATGGTAGGAACTGAATATGATGCAACCTACCCCAGAATCATGGTTATTTCCCTTGACCCGCCAAACGGAGCAACAAGTCCATTTATAACGGCTTCTCAGAGAACAACAGAATATATTGCTTCTTATCATGAAAGGGAAAATTACACAATTCATCGCCCTAATGTCCATTGGGCAATGACCCAGATAATCGTTAAGGATTTGCTTGTGCTATTTGGTCTTGAGGAAGAAAATGGAGTTGCTGTTGTACCGGACTCTTACGCGGGTAGACCAATCCAAAATGTGTCTGCAAAATTCGCTCATGTGAATATGGCTAAGTGCTCAATGAATACTCCAAACGGAAGACAAGCGCATCAAACCGTTCATGAACTGTGCAGTGTTTTCCTTGCAGGAGAAATTCGAATTCTTAGCCCTGATATTCTCATCACACAAGGAAAACGCGTCAATGAATACTTCAATCATATGCTCGATGACTTCTATAATGACCTCGCTATACCTGTCGTGCACTCAGGAAAAATTTTCGGAGTAGATACCGTCTGGATTCCAATGCCTCATCCAGCACGCAACCTGCAAAAGATTCGAAGTAATTGGCAGGTAATAATCCACGCAATAAAGGACGTCTTTCAAATATATTAATGGCAGAAAAGGTTACTCGAATAAGCTACTTGAGACATCATCAAAGTGGTGTTGTAAAAGTGTGTTGTTCTCTATCATTATTGCACAGTAAGTATTTCTAAATTCTATTCTACAGGATGACAGAATATGGAATCAGAATTGCAAACTTGTAAATCCGATGACATCGAGCCATCTGCTTATCTATGCTTGCCCTTCAGGAACATCCTTCTCTCTTGTTCGTAGGTGTGTTTTTTCAGTTGCGTCTTCCCAAACGCGCCCAGAGCAATAGCAACATCATGTAAGGTATATCTTTTGTTCAACCGCCACTTTCCTTCCTCCTGCTCCACAAGCTCCAATATCTCACCCGTTCGAGAGTTAACGATTTCTCGCATCCTCTTCAGTGTCTTCTTCACTGTTCTCGCATGACGGCCGGTGCGTTGAGCAAGTTCTTTAATGGTCATAGGTCGTTCTTCTAAGCATATATATATCTCACACCCCGATTTGTTCAATGCTCCCCATCTAAACGCATCCTGAGGGAACAAATTGGTACATTCCCTCACAGTATCTATATGAGGGTATGTACCAATCTTGTCCAATAGAGCATTACTAAAACAGTACCTGGATGTATCCGAGGGATTACTGCTCTGCAATCGATGAATAAGGCCATGTGTTTCAAGCCGCTTGATGGCTGTCACACTTGTGTTTTTGCTGATATTTGCTGCGATACTAATCTCTCGATGGGATGCTGTGAACCGCTGTTTTCCGCTGCGGTATGCTATTTCTGCTAAAGCCAAAAGCACTGCTCTATCGGTTGCTCCTGTTTTTCCTTTGAACGGCTCTTTGGCTGCATAATTACCAACCAACTTCCCGATGCGTCTTCCTTCGGAAACATGATTTTTACAATACACCTCAGCACTCTGATATGTCCTATTGAAGTAGTGCAAAGCCTCTTTTGGATTCTTGCGCAACAGCGCTGCGTATTTTCCGGGGTAGTTGTGCGCCTTAAATATTTCTAATATGTCCTGATAATCAAAGCCGGCATTGATAAGGGAGTTCATGACAGCACATTCCGCTTCTGACCTGCTTTTGTACTCCTTTTTCCACGATGCAGTTGTCAATAATTGGATTGCTAGTTCAGTCAGTGCGAAGTTTTTTTCTTGAAGGGGTATATCCTTTCTTGCTATCTCCTTTATCAGTTGCCTAGAGGAAACCGGGGAAAGCTCCTCAAAACAACCTTGTATCAATGAATACGGTGACTCGACGAAACTCGGAGGTGCGACCACATAGGCCCCCGGTCCAAAACGAATCTCTCCCGCACCAATTGAAGGGTGCACCTGTACTAGATGACCTTCCACTAAGCAGTTTGCTTGAAGATAGATATGTTTACCGATACCGGAAGCCGTCTGTACGATTGGAAGCCCAGAGGTGTTCATGCCCAAATCGTCCAGAACTGAAAGAACATTATCGAACGTCCCAGGAGCATGCTTTTCATCACAGTCAACCACCAGGAGCCTCCTAATCCCACCGCAGCGTATCCCAATGTTCGAATCTGGTTTAGCGTGTTGCCACATCACCTCTGGGATACGCTGATGCCAATGTTCCATTCCACCTTCAGGGGTCTTTGAAGCAGCTTGCAAGGGCAGTGTATCGAAGCCAAGCGCACGATAATACTTATTCTGTTCCTGGATTTGGCGTTGAAAGCTATTCATCTCCTTGCCCCTCCAAGGCTAGCTGCTGTTAATCCCCTTCTTTTTCACGGGTCCATTCTTTAATTGCCAAGGCCAATTGGGGTCCATGTCCTCGATTGATGGCTATTTTCTTCTCAAGATAGTGCTTCAATCTACTGCGATACACTATCCCCGTCTCTTTATCGTGGATTTGCAGGGTTTTCACACCAGCTGCAACCAACTGGTCAATCACAAACACATCATTCGCGATGGCCGGTGGGGAATGTAGGATATGGATGCTGCCACGGATGTTCTTGATGAACTTGTCCCCTTCGATATGCCCAACCACCCTCCCGGCATGGTTGTAGACACATTGTCTCCGGTTCCCAGCCATGGTAAGATGGGAATAGGTGAGCGTTTCATTTACATGGACCTTACCTATCTTTAGCCCGTAGTTGCCGCTACGGGCTTTTTTTCTATCAACTCGTGCTCTCATTTTCTTTTTCTCCATGGTCTTTCGAATTTTGTTCCCCTGCTTGCTTGATTAGAAAACGAATCGCACCAACCTTGCTGCGATAATGAGCTTTGGCAAGTCTTTCCAGCTTGGTGTAGATGTCCTTTTCTAATCGCACTGTGAATCTAATCATCTCCATTTTTCTCTCCTTAAAAAGTTCACGCCACCAAAGCAGGTTTGGATTTTCCAATCCAAGGTTGCAACCTGACCTTGATGGCGCTATTGTTATTGTCTACGCGCAATCTATTACTACACGCATTATAACATAAAATGGTGTCCTTGGGGCATTTCAATATTAAACTTTGCTGGCTTTTAAGATTCGATGGAATAAGCGACTGCTACGCTAGCTCTTATGTTGATACCCCTTACAATCTATCAACGGGGCTCCCTTTGATATGGGCTTCCCAATAATCCCTATCTGTTTGCTTGAGGTACCGTCGTAAAGTTTGAACATCGGAATGCCCCATTAATAACTACAAAGAGAAAATATCAACACGGTCTCTTTCTTCAACTGATTATGGTATGCAGATTCCTAATTCAAATATATAATTTATTGGTGGGATTAATCTACATTCCTTCATGTTAGGGTTACGGACAACATAGAATATATCTAGCTATATGGGAAAATCGAATCAGAACTATAAATTATATTTTTGGTTATTGGTTATTGGTCTAGTTATTCATTCTTGTCTTGTTGACTCGGATAATTCCATCATAAACAAAAAACCTACAAGTACACCATATAAATCTACTTTTTGGTCTCCTGCGCAACAAGAATTTGATGATGAAGTTGAAGCAGCCGGCGGATTTGAAGCTTGGCAAAAACAGCAAGATTTAATGAATTGCTGGGATGCATGCGATGGGTATGACGACCCAATTTGTGAAATATGCGCTCAAATGAGTAATGGGACTTCGATTGAATCCGCAACTACTAATAACAGTAACTGTAGTGCGTGTTACCCAACTATATGTATCCCTGACCCTCCCCCCGATTTGGACTGTAAGGATATTAGGGCGAAAAATTTCACTGTTCTGAATTGCGACCCTCATAGGTTCGATGGGGATGGAGATGGGATTGGTTGTGAACCCTATCATTAATATGTTTAAAAGGATTTATACCATGAATGATGAGAGAACTTCTACTAAGCAAATAAACAATGCTAATTCACAGAGAATCCCAGAAATGAGAGACATTCTGAATAAAGGAACAATACTCTTTTTATTAGTTCTGCTTTGTTCATGTACCCCCATAATATCCTCTTCCTCAACTTCATCAAATCGTTCCGAAATTGTTTCCTGGGCAATAGAATTGTCTACTCTTGAAAAGAAAGCTAAATTACTGGTTGATGGAATTCAGCCTTTAATGTTAACAATTGTAAAACGCCCACCAACAGCTTCTGAGTTAAGTCAATTGAACGATTATAGTAATAACATAACTGATTTATACAATCAAATAATAGGAATGAATGTTCCTAAAGAAGCAAGAGATATACATAGCAAATACGTTGATAATTATGCAAAAATTGCTGATTCTGCCCGTTATTATGTATTAGCGATTCGAGAAAACAATGTTGATTATTTTAATAAGAGCGTAGCATCTGCTCAAGAAGCAAACAGGATAGGTACCGATGCTTATTATGATTTCACTGATTTGCTAGAAAAGTACTCTATATCCTGTACTGAGATAAACTATTGCGAATAGAATATAATTAATGTCATCATATTACCCTAGCATTGCCTAGGACGTTAACAACCGCAAGGCTCTTGTATATCCGATGTAGGGCTCTATAGAGCCCTAGAGTGAAACGATAGTCGCGCTTGCATGGGGTGCAAGAGGTCGGAGGTTCAAATCCTCTCGCCCCGACCTTTTAGTAGTATTTGGGGATTCTTTATTTACTACGAAGATTCGCCCCTCTTTCTTATTATTATCCTTTCAACATAACAGCTTTATGATTATTTTTTGAAGAGGTTTACAATGAAACAATAAACTTTTTTAGTTCATTTTTTCACTTCCATTTTACTTGCTTTCAAACGATACAATTCGTCAAGAAGGATTATCCAAAGTCAATAGCAACAAAGGAGGTCAATTGATATAGCACTCCTATTGAAGATCCATTTAGGGGAAGCATAATATTTCATTTTATTGAATCATTAATTATAGGGAAAGATGTATAGTTATTTACTTTAGAAGAGCATATATCTTTATTAAACAATGGATATTAAGTATTTAGTAAACCTCATAAGGGTAGCAAATCCAGAAGATTTGCATGATATCTTACAAGATCCTGATTTTTGCGAGAATCGGCATATAGAATTCAAAGCTGTCTTTTCTAAAGGTAATAATTCAGCGAAAGAATTAAGAAAAGACTTTTCTTCGTTTGCAAATAATGAGGGAGGATTAATTTTTTTTGGCATTGATGATAATAAGAATATTTGTGGGATTATCCTCCCAGAAATAAGGCGGGAAATTTCTCAAAAGCTATTCGGAACCAGGATAAACTGGAACATTCTTAAATCAATTGAATTGCCCTCTTGAAATTTTGTGTATGTAACTCAAATATACGAAGAGGCTTTCTATTGGAATAAGCCGATCATAGTTGATGGATCTATGTGGTATCGAGAGAATGGAACTTGTGTATTAGTCAATAATATCTCGAAGTTTCTTAAATATGACAAGTTTTTACCATCTGACATAAAGTATTTTGAGCGCTTATGTAATGATGATCGTGACAAATTGCAGCTATTAGAAAATGGTTCCGATTCTTTGCCATATTACTATATCCGGGTATTTTGGGCATTTGAAATTTTCGTAAGAGAATCAATGAACAGAATGGTTTCAGAACAAGATAAACAAAAAGCAAAGGATTTATTCAGTAAATTTCAAAGATTTAATGGAAAAATTAAAGACAGACAAAAAAGTCTGTTATTGATTCACGAAAGTGATTTACAGCCCACAGAAGTTGTTCAAAATACTTTTATTGATGACCTTCAAGAAATCATTAATGATTATAAGGATATATATATATGAGTAAAACAGGACAAGGCAACTATAAAGGGATAAATTCACAAGCTTTTGCAGCTTTGTCTTTATTCCTTCAAAATGTAAATAAACCTGATTTCAAGGAAATGATTCTTGAGGGGGAAAACCTTGAAGATTTTGTTTTAGTTTACAACTCGGGGAAGAGAATAATATGCGAGTCAAAATACAGAACCTCAGGTGTTGGTCTTCATGACTTGAAATCAATCATTGATACCGTATTACGAAATGACCAAATTAGTGATAATGATGAATTACTAATTATTTCGAATAATTTCCATGAAAAAGTTAAGAGGTTAGTCAATAATTATTTATTTTGGACACAAAACGAACTTCTGAAAATGATTGAATCTACTCCAAATTTTTCTGACGATCAGATCGCCCTAATACCTCAAATCAGACTTTGGGAAGTTGGTGAGGAAATAAATCGTAATGGCATACTATTCCATATGTATCAATCTTTGGGAAGCAAGAATGCCTTTTGGATAGATAAACCAACCTTGGAAGACTGGACAAATACATTGCTTATTCAGGATATATACCTTAAGTCTGAATCTGGTGAAATAATAAGAAAAAATGATTTCCTTGACAGTTTAGAAATAAAAAAGAATCATTTTCTAGAAAATAGCGGTACAGATTTTGAAGATGTACAAAAAATTTCATTAAAGAAAATTGAAAGTGTTGTTCATCTTGTAAATAAAAATATTCCCAGCAAACGTGACGTTAACGCAAATGCTATCACCGAATTAATCGCCAACCCTATCCTCCATTATGAAACTTTAAGAAGATTAGGACAATCGACAGATTTACTTCTCTCTTCATGGGATATATTGCTATCAGCAAGTGTAAGTGGTGTCTATTCCTTTGAAATATTTAATATATTAAAAAACAATATTAGTAATACAGAAAATCGTAACTTTATTGTGAAATTTCTTAAGAAAATATTAGAAGAATATCTTCTTAATTATCATCAAGAGGATTTCCTTATTAAAGAGATCGTTGAAGTTTGTGAGAAAATATTAGAAACAGATTCGGATTATTTAAAAGAAGTATTTAGGATAGTTAAAAAATTATTCGAATACTCATCTAAAATCTTTTTCTACACAGAAAGACATCTTCCAAGTCGTAGTTGGGGGAGAGAGCAAGTAGCAACCTTCCTAAATAAGATATACAGTTCAGACAAAATTCAACTCGAATTACGAGAAGAGGTAATAAATTTTGTATTCCATTCTTTTAATTTTATTGAAGATGATGGGCAATTTTGGAATTTTACTCCACCAGCTATCTTTTCTATTGCTAGTGATTATGTCAATGAAGATCCTAAAAGCAGAATTCTAGAGTTTTCAAAAATTGCTTCGGTTCAAAATCAGAAATTCTTGAGAAGGTTTAGTAGGAAATACAAATTTGATGGTTGGGAGCACATTGGCGGTGGCATATTTCAATCAGGAGCCCACATCTCAATTGATGAACGCCACTTTGTAACAAAAATATTGCAACCCGCACTTAATTTACTTCCAAATAATGAAAGTAAATGGGATTACGTAAATCAGTATTTTATATCTCGCAAAATATCGGATGTATCATTCGAGAGACCAGACTTCTTGAATAGATCTGTAATCCCTTATTTGTTTGAGCTATATATTGGAGAAAACCACCATGAAGAGGCATTTGAAATCCTAAGTGATTTTATAAAAATGAGAAGAGGAATCCCCATGAAGGCAGATATCATCTACCAGGAACTTTCGAATGAAAAGTATACATCAAAGCAAAAATGGGATTTAATCGAAGTTGGTCTTAATGAATACAAAAACCTTCCAGTAAATATTTTTGTTGAAAAGATGATGTCTGATATAGCTCTAAATAGTGAGCCTGCGATATATCAACGTAAAGCTATTGACATCTTAGTTTCTTGGTCAAATAATCCGAAATACCAAACAAATGATCCATTTGGGATTAGGGATTTACACATTGTGTTTCAATTATTGAATAATCCTAATACTTTTGATTATGGAATTTCTATCTTAAAAACAAGATTTACCGATGATAATTTTATCAAATCACTTGATATTCATGATTCTCGAGAGGTTGCGAAAGCCTTAGCTATTGTCATTTCGAAGAATTTTGATGAAGGTATAAAGATACTAAAAATCATTGAATCAAACGAAATCTTATCAGTTAATCAACAGTTTTTATTATTTTGGTCCTCTGAAAACCTAGAAACCGATAACAAAGGGATTCTTTTACAGATATATAACGAATTTATTGATCCACTATTATCAAAATATCCTAGTAAGGAGGTTTTCGAAACAAGGTTTTCCCATTCTTATGCAAGAGAAGGGCTTGTAAATTTTGCTATACAGTTAGCAAAATCGAAATACTTTGAACAAAGTATCAGTATTTTAGAAAGACTGGTTGAGGATTCTGATCCTAAATTGGAAGAACAGAAGGATGATCTACTGGAACACAATCTACATCAAAAGGTGATTAACGGAGAAGATGTACCTATTATCACTTCTGTTCGAGGTAATGTTGCATGGGCTTTAAGATATTTTTCTTTTTTATCAGCGAGAGAATATTTCGCGAAAGCATTACCTTTACTCAGAAGTTTGTCTGAAGATGAAAATTACTATGTTCGAGTTCAAGCAACATATCCTTTAGTGGAGTTCATGAGAAACAGAGATACATATGTCGTAATCGGAGATAAAAAAGAAAGATTTGTGGATGAATCTACATCTACAGAAGTTTCAGATATTGCTTTTTCAATGTTACATAATAAACAGAATCAAAGTCTCCCGGCAGTATTAAAAGGTCTAGCCCATGTCTTTTCATATTATAAACATATGAATCATCACCAAGCTCTAGAAGTGATAAATACTTTGCTATTTTCAGATTTTGAAATTGTAATTCGAGATGCAAGTTCATTGTTACTATATTTTGCTGAATTCAGAAAGAATTCATTTAAGGAATGGCCCTGGGGCAAATTACCAGAATTTGATGATACACAATTAAAGAACTGTATACTACAACAGATTAAATCAGGGAAAGAGAACATTAGATATTTATTGAGTTGGGAGTTCTTGAGATTACCAAAGGAAAATTTAAGAGATACTGAATATTACAACAAAGATCTATTTCAAATAGCCTTCAGTTATTTTAAAGAGTTCGTTAAATGCGATTATGAGAAAGATATTTGGAGAAATATTTACATTTTTATTAAAGACTACTTGGATAATGAATTCTATCCTTGCATAAATCTTTGGAAATCATGTGTTTTAAAAGAAAAACCATATTTAACTGAAGAAATAAAAAATAAAGATAAAATACAGGATTTGTCTTGGAGACCATTTTCCTATAATGGGAAAGTTCTAGTTTCTATTTTAAAGAATCTTGGTGAAGAAGAATTTATTAAATGGATGGAATACCTATTGGATTATCCTAATGAAGTACTAATTGCACATGATATTGAGATTGCTGTGTCAGAATTATCTAAACTTCCTGGTACTGTAAAGAGAATTGAGATTGTTTTCAATAAATTAGTTGAAAGATACCCAAAGTATTTCGATGCTAGAAGCATTTGGTTAAATTCAAGAACATAAATAACAAACACTTTTTATTGATAGCTAATGAAATAGCTACAAAATAAATACCTTTCTTTATTATTAATTTTGATTCACCTTTTTCAGAGAAACAAGAACTATTACCTTTAGGATTTGAGAATACCCTAACTGCCTTCCATGTTCAAAAAGATCCTCCTGTATTCCCATTCTTCTCCGATCTCCATCAGTATTTCAGAGATAAGTTAAGTACGTCTGTTCATTGGATTGAAAAGTCTTTGTCTATCATTTTTTGGAGAAAATAACATATCTTCACAATTAATCCATCCATTTACATGAATCTGGACAAACAGCCTTGATATCTTCAAAAGTCAGCCAACCAATTCGCGAAGTAACACTTCTGCATGCACTTTGATCGCGATGGACGAGATCGCGTGAAAGAGCATCTGGATTTGTCCGATACTCTTCTAATAAATATCCATACAAACGTGTCCATGGTTTTTGGCGGAATACATCTGGTGTGAGCAAGAAGAACAAGCATTTATCCGGGTCTCTCTTTCCAAGCGCTTTCGGTAATTCATTGTTCGCTTCAAGCAGGATATCAATACAACGGGCAAGCTGGTTGCGGGTGATATCAAATGTCACTTCTTTTGATATATCCGAAAGCACCTTTGATTCAAACAAGATAGAAAACCCATTCGTGCTATTCACCAGGATTGCATCCAGATGAGTTGGACCCTCCATTGGCCGCCGCGATGCTCTTCCAGCCGCATCCAAAACATAAGGAATAAAATGCGTATCAGCAATATTCTTGCGAAGCCATTCTGTATATTTCTTGGGTGATGGGATTTGGGCTTCAAAATATAAATGCAGATCACCAAGGAAACAATCCTCCCAAGTCCTCACCCCTGAGATGGGCGGCTTTTCTCCAAATTGGGTGGTTAAGAGTTTCACCCAGATACGCTTACGATCAGGATGATCGTAGAGTGCTTTCAAGGCAGCCGCTGTCCAAAATCGCTCATCCTTTTCTATCTGGCGCTGGATTCGTGATCTTGATACGGAGATACCTTTATGATCAGGGTTTGCAGCAAGGAACGTATGGTATCTTTCCGCACTTCTGACAAAATAATCAACTTGCTTTTCTGCATCTACCAGGAAATGCTGGTAGAGTTCTTCCGGTTCAAAGGGCATATAAGTGCTATCGATCATGGGTTCAATTTCCTCCTGGTTTTCATTGTATATGTGAAAGCGCTAAATGCATTGAAATGTTCTGTATCATCGTCAACCTGATGCTCCATTATTGTCTATTCCAACCCACAAAAACAGCTCGCTGATCCCAACTTGCAATCATCCATTCTTTGGTCTACCCTCGCAGCGTTTGGCCAGATCAAAACCAAATTTGAATGAAATAAAAATGCTTTGGTATACTATTAACCATCGGGGACATTCTTAACAGTTTTTCATTATTTACAGGACAATTTCAGAAATTTACGAATAGCAAGAAAAGTCAACGCTTTCAAGGCTATGCCGCTATTCTGGTACGTCCAGATTAGGGGCGAAGTAAAGGAGAAATAAATGAAAAACACAAGATTCAAATCACACCCATGTACAAAATTCTGTCTGCTGCTCTGCACGTTGGGACTAATGTTATGCTGCACAAGCTGTGATAGCAGTGCTGCCGATCTACCTCCCGCGCAGCAAGTAGCGCAAGCCACTGTCTTTGCCCTTTCCGTACAACCTCCCGTTGTAGAACTGGTTTCTTCCAGCGCCACACCGGACTTGCTAACTTTCACGATCCGCATTACTGGCTTTGAATTGATAGAAAACGCGATGGATATTCCCAATATGGTCTGCGATCCATATTTCACTACCGGGGAAAACCTGCACATAACCACTACTTCTGGAGAGACCGAAATGCCATCCAAACCAGGTGGTCCTATAACCATCACCTACCGATATGGAATAGACGCGGGTACGCTGGAAGAGCTGGATGTACATCTGAATATCACGCTGGGTCCTTGTGGTCCTCGTTTCGATGAAATGAACATCACTCCTGTCCCACCGATCCCGCTCATCGCAAATTACAGCCTGAATTTTATTGTCCCAATTCAATAACCAGAAAGGGCTGAGATTGATCCTCTGTCCTTTCGTTTATTAATGATGTTGATGCTGATTTAATAAAGCATGCCAATTTATAAGAAGATTTTCCTGTCCTTGGGCTTATGTGCTGGGTGAACAAAGATCAGAGCAAATTACGAAAAAATTCTATATAGGACAAAGATCATGCCATCCTGGTTTTTACAAACATTGAATGAGACATTTAAACCCTACCACCCATATAGATTAAATATCGGGTCACGATGGCCACATGCAGGACAACTATTTCCAGGATTATGACCATCTCTTGGATCGTATTCCGATATTTCATTGCATTTATTACATTTGAGTCGCAGGCCATATCCATTGACCGCATAGGAAGCTATGCTATACCAATTGAGTTCTGGTTGGCGTTCCCTCTGATGGGCCATTATCTTAATACAGTGTAACGAGAGATTATGACAAACAGCGATGACACGTGAATACATCAGAGGATACGACACAGTTGACACCATTGCAATATCCGATACTACTGAGTCCCAACGAATTTTTACAAAAGGTTTCTGCTGAGTAGCAATTTCAAGAATGCGGCCATCAATGTTGATGATACTGGATTCCCCGCGCATCATGTTCAGATCGCGGGTTCTGCGCCATCGAATGTTCTTTAATTCCTCGTTTTCATCAAGATCTACTTCTTTTCCACTTTCTATAGTTAGGTGAACTATTCTTTGTAAAGTACTTGTCGAGATGGATGCTTGCTCTTCTACATGGATCATTGAATCTGCGTATGCGATTTTCGTAATAACGTGTCCCTCTGGGCTGGTGTAAAACCATCTAATTCGTTTGGCTTTTTTATCGATATTCAGAAATGCGATTTTTGATGGACTGATCCCATCTGTGTGGTACACCAAGAGTATCCCCTCTTCAGAAAATGATTCCGTACCAATGACAGATACAGCATCAATAAATAACGATTCTTCGGTTAAATTGTGTTTTAGATCATCGATGCTCCAAACCTTTTGACAAAGTATTTCAATTGCATCTTTGGGTATTCCAGTTTGCTTTGTTATGTGCAATAAACGACATAAAGAATCTGAGAGTTCATCAATATGTTTTTCAACTGGTGGGTTGAATGCATCAAGCCATTGATGTGCACTTATGTAAGGATCAAGTAAATGCGAGGGGTTGATATTGTCAATACGGAAAGGGATTATGGGAATATTGGATTCTACCGCTTGTATGATCTCCTTGAGAACTTCTTGAGACGCATTCGAATTTGAAGTAAACACAAGAATGATGGATCTTGAATTTTTTATCCCTCGTTTTATCGCATCATCCCATTTCTCACCACCAATAATATCCCGAGGAGCGATCCAGCACTTTATCCCTGAAGCTTCTAGATTACGACAAATTACTTCCGCAAGCCCCTTATCCTTCGATGAATGACTAATAAAAGTATCGTAACTCATAGTTTTTTGTCCATTGCTCTCTACAAGAGATTATATAGTAGGAAATTCGTACTTCGTTCCGGTTTCTCCTTGTCTACCAAGAAATCCACGTCATAGGTGCGTGGGTACAACGAAGTTCGCAAATGGTGCTCTTCACGGGTTGAATGTAGGAGGAGTTGGAACTATGCTGGTCGTTACATATTTCAATGGAACACTTTCAAGGCTATGTCTCTATCCTGGTGTATTCAGATTAGGGGTGAAGTAAAGGATTGACACCTATATTTCCAGTCTACTTTGTACTGTAAATGACTAAATAACATTTATTAAATAAAAAATTGTCGATCACATAATTTGTTTGCGATGTTCTCTGACGGCTGCGTGGTAAAAGTATTTCTCCAAGATAGGAGCAAAAGGATAAAGGAATTTGCTGATACTACCGGTCAGTATTAACGCTTTCCTACTTTTCATGCCTTTAACAATAATATCGGCTACTTCATCAGGCTGCATTTCTTTTGCGACTCCGTTGATCTTCCTGGTAATATCAGGCATGATG
>NPIF01001053.1_pt1 | contig 16488 bp, 19 predicted proteins | sample 8637461 | NCBI WGS metagenome assembly NPIF01 (sample SAMN07420641, study PRJNA396082) | bioreactor metagenome | isolation source: sample BR12 brine-fed electro-methanogenic bioreactor BR | place: Japan: Kochi | collected 2016-12-09
CGGATAAGATGCGATTGCCCTGGGAGCCGGTGAGGGGTTATTCTTGACAGAATGTCGCGCCCCCCATAGCTTGTAGCGTTCAAGATTACGCCGCGGACATGAGCCGACGGCGGGGAAACGGTATGTCCCGGCCGACGGGTTGTGGTTCGGCGCTCAGGACAAGGGAGTTGGCATGTTACCGGTCAAGAAAAAGTCGAAGTGCCGCAAGCGGACGCGACGCGCCCATCACGCGTTGACCCCGCCGAACGTTGCGGCGTGTCCGCGATGCGGGAAGTCCAAGCTGCCCCACGCAGCCTGCGGGCAATGCGGGTACGTCAGTGGGAAGGTCCTGCTGCCCACGAGCACCGAGGAGGACTAAATGGCTGCGGCACGGATAGCCGTAGATGCCATGGGCGGGGATAACGCCCCACGCGCGATCATTCGCGGAGCGCTGGCCGCCTTGCGGGACCTTGACGACATTGTGATCGTCCTGGTCGGGCAGGAGCCGGTGATTCGCGCCGAGCTCGACGGCGCCGACGCTCCGGCGGACCGGATCAAGATCGTACACGCCTCCGAAGTCGTGGACATGGACGAGACGCCGACGGAAGCGTTGAGGCAGAAGAAGGATTCCTCGCTGATGGTGATGACCAGGCTCGCCGCTGCGGGTGAGGCGGACGCCATCATCAGCGCCGGGAATACCGGCGCTTGTGCGGCTGCGGCGCAGCTCCGCATGCGGCCGTTGCGCTGCATCTCCCGTCCGGGGATCGCGGTTACTCTGCCGACGTTCTATGGGCCGGTGGTGCTATGTGACGTGGGCGCGAACATCCAAGCCAAGCCGCATCATCTGTACGAATACGCTGTCATGGCCACGCTTTACGCCGAGAAGGTCGTCGGCGTGAAGAAGCCGCGCGTGGGGCTCGTCTCCATCGGGGAAGAGAGCCGCAAGGGCACGGAAGTGGTCAAGCAGACGCATGAGTTGCTGGCCGGCGACCCGCGGATCGACTTCGTGGGTAACGTTGAAGGCCGGGAACTGTTCGCCAACTGCTGCGAGGTGGCGGTCAGCGATGGTTTCGTGGGCAACATCCTGTTGAAGTTCATCGAAGGGCTGTCCGAGGGGTTGTTCAAGACCATCTCGGCGGAATTTCGAGATGAGGATCCCGCCGCCAAGGAACGCTTCGACGGCGCGTTGCAGCGGGTCTGGGCGCGACATGACTACAGCGAGTACGGCGGCGCACCGTTGCTCGGCGTAGACGGGGTTTGCATCATCTGTCACGGACGCAGTGACGAACGGGCGATCCGCAACGCGGTCAAGGCGGCCCGCCTGTTCCTGCAACACGAGTTCAATGATGCGGTCGTCGCTCGCCTGGGCGGCGCGCAAATTGCGGGATAATTCAATAATGAACAAGCCGCTAGGGGCCGTTGTGCGCGGAACGGGTCGCGCCGTGCCGAGCGAGGTCCTCGACAACGCTTATTTTGTCTCTTACCTCGATACCTCGGACGAGTGGATTACCTCGCGTTCGGGGATCAAGCAGCGGTACCGGGTCACCGAGGGAGAAACCACCGTCACGCTGGCGCGGGACGCGTCGCGCAAGGCGTTGGAAGAAGCCGAGATCGCGCCGACCGACCTCGACCTGATCATCCTCTGCACGGTTTCGCCGGACACCTTCGTGCCCGCCGGCGCTTGTTGGCTTCAGGCGGAATTACAGGCGACCAATGTGCCGGCGATGGATCTCAACGCGGCGTGCGCAGGGCTGGCGTACGGCATGAGCCACGCGGCGCTTCTGATCAGCACCGGCGCGTACAAGAACATCCTGGTGGTGGGTTCGGAAACGCTGACGCGCATTACGGACTACCAGGATCGCACCACGTGCGTGCTGTTCGGGGACGCCGCCGCGGCCGTTGTCATGACCCCGACCGATGATCCGAACCGCGGGATGCTCTACCACGCGCTGGGCGCCGACGGGAACGGCGCGAGCTACATCACGATGCCGGCGGGCGGATCCCGCTTGCCCGCCAGCACGATTACGGTTGCGGAGAATCTGCACACCATCCGAATGAATGGCCGCGAGGTGTACAAGTTCGCCGTGCAGAAGTTCAACCACCTGGTGGAGCAGACGTTGAAGGAGACCGGGCTGACTCCCGACGACCTCGACCTGATCATTCCGCACCAGTCCAACCTGCGCATCATCAAGAGCGTGCAGGACAAGCTCGGCTTGCCCGATTCGAAGGTGGCCATCAACATCGACCGGTACGGCAACACCTCCTCCGCTTCCATCGGCCTGGCGCTCGATGAGGCCCGCCGCGACGGGCGCATCAAGGAGGGCAGCGTCGTCATGCTCATCGCCTTCGGCGCCGGGCTCACCTGGGGCGTGGTGGTTTTTCGTATGTAGACCTGGAGTGCGGCCGCGGACAATTCAAGCGGACGCTCTCCGACGCAGGGTAATCAGTATATGAGCAAGACAGCGATCATTTTCCCGGGACAGGGCGCGCAGTTGGTGGGCATGGGCGCCGACGTGGCGGCATCCAACCCCGAGGCCGCCAGCGTGTTCAGTCGGGCCAATGCGGTGCTCGGCTTCGATCTTCAGGCGCTCTGCTTCGAAGGGCCAGCGGAACGGCTCGAGGCCACCGACATCCAGCAACCGGCGATTCTGGTCACCAGCATCGCCCTGCTGACCGCGCTGGGCAATCGGGCGGAAGTGGCCCGCCAGGCGGCGGCGACTGCCGGTCTGAGTCTGGGAGAATATACGGCACTGTACTTTGCCGGCAGCCTTTCGTTCGAGGACGCCGTCACGCTTGTGCGGCGCCGCGGCTGCCTGATGCAGGAAGCGGCCGAGGCGCACGACAGTGGCATGGTTTCGCTGATCGGCGCGGATGAAGCCAAGGCACAGGCGCTTTGCGAGCAGGCGGCCGAGGGCGACGTGCTGGTTCCAGCGAACCTGAATTGCCCGGGCCAGGTCGTGGTGTCCGGTTCGTCCGCGGCGTGCAATCGGGCATTGACCGTGGCGGAAACGTTGGGTATGCGGGCGGTGCCGTTGAAGGTGGCCGGGGCGTTTCACTCCCCCTTGATGCAGGCGGCGGCCGATCAGCTCGGCGAGGTGCTTGCCGCCACGGAGATTCGCCCGCCTGAAATACCGGTCTTGTCCAACGTTACGGCCGAGCCGCACGGCGATCCGGACAGTATCCGGGGTTTGCTCCGCCGGCAGGTCACGAGCCCGGTGCGTTGGCAGGCGTGTGTGAAACGTATGCTGGCGGATGGGTGCGATCAGTTTCTGGAAATAGGCCCGAATCGGGTTCTGACCGGGATGATGCGGAAAATAGCCCGCAAGGCAAAGGCCGCGAGCATCAATAGCCAGGAGAGCATAGGGGCCCAGGATATCCTGACGTCGGTCGGCGTCAGCTAGCCCCAGTCTCGAACGCGTGAATTGCGACGACGCAGGCCCAGGAAGGAGCCATCACCGTGGACTTAGCCAAGCAGGTTTGCATCGTGACCGGGGGCAGCCGGGGCATCGGCCGGGCGATCTGCCTGGAGTTGGCCGCGCAGGGTGCCACCGTGGTCGCGTGCGCTCGGGATGCCGCCAAGCTTCAGTCGCTGGTGGCCGAAGCCAAGGAGCGCGAGGCGGCGGGCGCCATCGAGCCGCAGGCGCTGGATGTGACCGATGGCGCCGCCTGTGCCGCGATGATCGACCGGGTGGCCGATGCCCACGGCCGAATCGACGTGCTGGTCAATAACGCCGGTATCACGCGCGACGGGCTGCTGGCGAGCATGGACGACGAGGCGTTCGACGCGGTGCTCGACGCCAATTTGAAGGCGGTGTTCCGTCTGAGCCGGGGAGTGACCAAGCACATGATGCGGGCCCGCAAGGGACGGATCATCAACATCACCAGCGTGGCCGGCATGATGGGCAATCCGGGACAGTGCAACTACGCAGCCAGCAAGGCGGGTGTGATTGGCTTCACAAAGTCAGTTGCCAAAGAGCTGGCCAGACGCAATATTACGTGCAACGCGGTGGCGCCCGGATTCATTGAAACGGACATGACCGACGTGCTGCCGGAGAAACTGAAGGAGTCGGTGACACCGCTGATTCCGATGCGGCGCTTCGGAAGCAGTGCGGAGATCGCTGCGGCAGTGGCGTTTCTGGCGGGAGAAGGGGCGTCGTATATCACCGGGCAGGTGCTGGTGGTCGACGGCGGGCTGTACATGTAGTACGCGGACGCGGGACAGGCGGCGAGTGGCGCAGGGTGAGCTTCGCGCAGTTGCGAAGTCGGTGGTCTGACACTACTATCTCCGCCTGATTCAGCGTTGACAAAGACCATTGCTTACGAAGTTTAGGGAGGATCGGTCGGTGCCTACACGTGAGGAAATCCTGGAGAAGGTCAAGGAAATCGTGAGCGAGCAGATGGGCGTAGACAAGAGCGAGATCAATCCTGAGACCTCGTTTGTCAACGACCTGAATGCTGACTCGCTCGACACCGTGGAGTTGGTGATGGAGCTCGAGGACGAGTTCGACACCAGCATCCCCGACGAGGAAGCGGAAAAGATCCAGACCGTCGGCGCCGCGGTGGATTTCATTGAGAAACAGATCGAGGCCAAGGCGTAGATACACGCAGGACGTACGCCGTGGAAACCGAGGTTTGCGGGGAACGGGAAATCTATGTCTGACCGTCGCGTTGTCGTCACGGGTATGGGTCTCATCACCAGTCTGGGTGAGACCGTGGATACCTTCTGGAACAACCTGATTGCGGGCGAGACCGGCATCCGGCTGATCTCCCTGTTCGACCCCACGGCATTCGACTCCCACATCGGGGGCGAGTGCGCCAACTTCTCCATTGACAACTACTTCGATCGCAAGGACGCCAAGCGACTCGATCGGTGCGCCCAGTTCGCGCTGGCGGCCGCCCGTGAAGCGGCATCCATGTCCGGGTTGGCGGAGGCGAACGCCCAAGGCGATCCGCGGCGCATGGGGTGCATTCTCGGCTCCGGGATCGGCGGGCTGATGGAGTTTGAACAGCAGCATGTCCGTCTGCTCGAAAAGGGACCGGACAAGGTTTCCGCGTTCACCATTCCGAAGTTGATGATCAACGCGTCGGCCGGCAACATCGCCATCAAATACAACCTCAAGGGCATCACCACGACGGTGGGGACTGCCTGTGCGTCGGCCGGCCACGCAATGCGCGACGCCTATGAGGCCATTCGTCACGATCACGCGGACCTGATCATGACTGGCGGCACTGAAGCCGCCCTGACCCCCCTTGGCCTGTCCGCCTTCGCCGCCATGAAGGCCCTCAGCACCCGCAACGACGACCCCGCGAGGGCCTCGCGTCCGTGGGACCGCGATCGGGACGGGTTCATCCTCGGCGAGGGGGCCGGGCTCCTGGTATTTGAAGAAATGGAGCACGCCCGCAAGCGCGGCGCCCGCATTTACGCCGAGGTGCTGGGTTTTGGCGCGACGACCGATGCCGGCCACATCGCCCAGCCCGCCGACGACGGCGCTGGCGCGGCGGAGTCCATGCGGTTGGCGATCCAGCAGGCGGGCCTCAACTTCGAGGACATCGCCTACATTAACGCCCACGGCACCAGCACGCCGCTGGGTGACCTGGCCGAGGCGGTGGCCATCAAGCGGGCCTTCGGCCCCTCTGCTCCGAAAGTTGCCGTGAGCAGTACGAAAAGCTCGATCGGGCATTTGCTGGGCGCCAGCGGTGGGGTTGAGACGATTGCGACCATCTTGACGATTGTCAATTCAACGGTTCCGCCGACGCTGAACCTGGAGAACCCGAGCGAGGGGTGCGACCTTGACTTCGTGCCCAATGCCGCCCGCGACCTGCCCGTAAAGTACGCCATGAGCAACTCGTTCGGTTTTGGCGGGCACAACGCCACCATCGTGGTCGGTCGCTACGAGTAGGTTCCGATAACTGGGCCGCGTGAAATCCTGGCAGGCGGGTTTCGGCGGCGACCTTCAAGCACATCCACTGGCTGACCGATAAAACAAGCGGAATCGCGCGCCCGCGGTGCGGGCGTGCCTGGCAGTCAACGGTCGCCGAATGTCGATACTTGACCAAGCAGACATCGATGCCCTGCTTGCCTCCGCCAATGAGCTGGTTGAGGAAGCCGGGGATGGTGCAGATCAACAGGCCCAGAGGGCGAGCGCGCCGCGGGCCCCGGTCCAGGTCGACCTGCGGGAACTCCGCCGCATCCTCCACATGCGCTTCCCGGTCATCGTCACGCTCGCAGAGCGAAATATGCCGCTGGAGGACGTGCTTCGCCTGACCGCCGGATCGATCATTGAATTCGACCGGGCGAGCGATGCCGAGCTCCATCTTTCCATCGGTAACCGCCAGATCGGAGCCGGGCAGGCGGTCAAGGTGGGGGAGTACTTCGGCCTGCGTATCACGGAGGTTGATCCGGTGCATGATCGTATCCGGGCGATGGGCAAGTAATACAGGCCGCACGACACGGCGGGCGCCCCATACCGGCAACATCTATTCTTCCTGCAAAATGTCGTCCAGCATGGCTTCGGCGGCCTCGCGCGTCGTAATCGACTCGTTGAGCTGGGCCCGATACAGGCGCTCAAGGATGGTCTTGAAACGCGGTCCGGGACGAACTTGGCGGGCGATGAGGTCGTCCCCCCCAATCAGCGGTGGGGGGGCGGCGGCCTCGTCCGACAGCGCCCTTCCCCGCTCTGCCAGACGATCCACCGACGACTGCTCAAGGTTGTCCGCGAGAGAGATCGCACGGGCCAGGGCAATGAGTTCCTCGAACAGACCGCTCGCGCGGAGTTGCTTCACGTCCGCCAGTTCCCAGTCGGTTCGTTGTGCTGCCAGCGGTGCTGTCCGCACCAGCCAGGCAATTGCGCGGGTCACGGCGACGCTACAGCGCAGCCGCTGGCCGAATGTCTCCGGGGTGACGACCGAAGCGTCCAGGGCAATCGCAGCCAGGGCCAGTTGAACGGAGGCAATGTCGGGCAGAGCGGCCAGGATGCGTTCGGTGCGGTCGGCTGCTGCCGGCGACCAATCAGTGTCCGCGACAAGGTGCTGGGCGAGTTTGCTGTCGACAATCAGCCGCCAGCCCCGCGCGCGGCGGGGATGGGTGAGAATCATCTCCAGCTCCATGCGAATGCGCTCGGCGCTGATGGCGGCGATTTGGGGGGCGTGATCCTGGATGGCACGAAAGGTGGCGGATTCGATGTCGAAGTTCAGCCGGGCCGCAAAGCGCACAGCCCGGAGCATGCGCAGGTGATCCTCCGCGAAGCGTTGGTCCGGCGTGCCGATACAGCGGACGAGGCCGCGCTGAAGATCCTCGCGGCCGCCGACGTAATCAACGAGGCGCTCCTCGAAGGGGTCGAAGAACATGCCGTTGATGGTAAAATCGCGGCGGCGGGCGTCCTGCTCGGGGGAGGCAAAGTGGACGGCGACGGGACGCCGGCCGTCGACATAGTCGGCGTCGGTGCGGAACGTGGCGACTTCAATTTCGCTGCCGCGTTCTCGCACGAGAACCACCCCGAACTGAGCGCCGACCTGGCGGGTGCGGCGAAATAGGCGGCAAATCGCATCCGGCGTGGCGTCGGTGGCGACATCATAGTCTTTGGGTACCTTGCCCAAGAGCTGGTCGCGCACGCAGCCGCCGGCAAGCAGAGCGACGGCGCCGTGATCGCGGAGTCGACGGATGACTGCCTTTGCTGCCTCGAGCTCAGACATCGGCGTCATCTCTCGCGTTGCGCACTTGGTCGAGCGGGTCTGGCGCGGCGCCAGGGATCGGCGTAAGGAAGGTGATGGCGCTGACGCCGTATTCGCGGCGCTGCTCGATCGCCCAGTGGCGGCCGATGACGGCAGGGGGGCGCACCTTACGCTCGTGGCGGAACACGACCAGCGCGTCCGTCGCTGCGAATCCACCCGGGGTCAGCCGGCGAAGCAGCGAACCTACCTTACCCCGGTTGGTGAAGATCCGTGCGTCGGCAAAAGGGGGATCAAGAAAGATCAGATCCAGGGGTGCGCATTCTTCCGGGGGGTGCACGCCGTGGCGCCAGAGATCGGCGACGACCAGGCGCGCTTCCGGACCGGCGTCCAATGCATTGAGGTTGCGCTTCAGACAGGCGACCGCTTCCGCGTCACGCTCAAAGAAGCACGCTTGGGCGGCGCCGCGTGAGAGGGCTTCAAAACCGAGTGAACCTCCGCCGGCGAACACGTCGGCGACGCGCAGGGGCGGTAACTCGTTGGGGGTGCCGTAACGTGTCCCCAGCGCCGAAAAAAGCGATTCGCGCACGCGATCGGTGATCGGTCGCGTGCGTCCGGTGTCCGGCCACGCCAGCTTGCGTGAGCGCCATTTTCCGCTGATGATGCGCATGATGAGTACTTGGTCCTTCGGGCCGCGCGATCGACGCGTTGACCGTCTAGCGCCGCCCGTCCTATAATCCGCCAAACGATTCGAATTCGCAAGAGAATGTGAGACGTCCATGGGTTCTGTGCTGTGCGAACATTGTACCGCGGTGTGCTGCCGCTACATCGCCTTACCGATTGAAGAGCCGACGGATCGCCGCGACTACGACGATATCCGCTGGTACGTGATGCACGAGGGAATCTCCGTGTTCGTCGAGGACGGCGACTGGTACATCCAGTTCGCCACGCCGTGCCAGAATCTCCGGCCGGACAACATGTGCGGCATCTACGAGAGCCGCCCGGCGATCTGCCGCGAATACCAGGCCGGCGACTGCGACTACGCCGGTGGTGAATACAAGTACGAGGTGCTTTTGACCACCCCGGAACAGGTGGAGCAATACGCGATCGAGCAGATTGGCAAGCGTGGCGTCTTCACCGACCCGCCGAAGAATCCTCGCGGCCGGAGCAACGGCGTCGCCCAGTCGCTCAAGGTGCTTTGCCGCCATGGCTGAGCCGGGCTGCCCGCGCGGATCCGTCGCGGCAGCGGCGTGCGCCTTGGCCGTCGGCTTGATCACGGCAGGCGCAGGGTGTCGAACCGGGTCGCTCGCCACGAGCACCGATGATGGCGCCGGCGGAGAGTGGTCCGTTGCCCCCCGCCAGCGGGCGCACGTCGGCGAAACGGTCGAATTCAGCTTCATGTTGACCGAGGCCTTGGGGACGGAGCCGATCCACGCGTTTGGCGTCGCGGACTACTGCACCTTCAGGATCGGCGACCGACGCATGGACACCGACATCGACAACCGCGGCGGGTTCCGCACCCGTTGCACGATGGATCGCTACGCAGCGGGCGATTCCGTGAAGGTCTCCGCCACCGCCTACCGGGAGCGCGACGCCCGCGACCAGATGCTGATTGCGGGGGAGTGGATCACCAACGAAAGCCCGAACAACAAGCCGGACGACTTCGTGGCCACGGCCTCGCTGCGTTTGGACGTATATCAGAGCCACGTGCGCATCGTGCTTCCGCCGAATGCCGATGGCTACGACTTCTCCACAGCGCGGATGATTCTGCGGCGTGCGGATGGATCACGAACCATGGTGTTCGAGCACCGGCCGCCGCGCACCGGCTTCGCGGTCTCGCCGCAGGCCGGCGGGGGATGGCTGGTGGACTACGCCCCAGCCGGCGATGAGGTCAACCACTCGGGCACGACCGATGTGGAGTTCTCCGTCTACGACCGGGCAAATAACCGCCATGTTCAGACGGTCGAGATTGAAACGCCTTAAGAAGGCAGAAGGCAGAAGTCAAAAGTCAGAAGTTGGGATCAATAGGGCGGCCTCGCTGCAATGGCGGGTGCGGGCCATCCTGGTTCTTGCCGTCTCTGCTGCCGAGTGCCGTTCCCCATTTCGCTGCTTTTGCCTCCTATCGGGCTGGCGGACGCCGGAGGCGGTTTGTTGCGGTCGGGTGTCGCCGCGGCTGGTTTGTGCTATTCTGTCGCGGCCATGAAACTGCAAGCTCCCAAAGGAACGCGTGACTTCTATCCCGAGGAGATGGCCCTGCGCAACTGGATCGTCCAGCGCTGGGTGGAGACCTCGCGGCGTAATGCCTTTGTGGAATACGACGGGCCGATTTTTGAGTCGCTCGATCTGTTCCGCATCAAGAGCGGCGACGAGATCGTTTCGCAGCTCTTCCACTTCGAGGCGCGGGGCGGCAAGGAATTCGCCATTCGGCCCGAGATGACGCCCACGCTCGCGCGCATGGTCGCCGCCCGGGCCCACACCCTGGGTAAGCCGATCAAGTGGTTCAGCGTGCCGCGGCTATGCCGCGCGGAGCGTCCGCAGCGCGGTCGGCTGCGCGAGTTTTTTCAATGGAACATCGACATTGTCGGCGAACCGTCGGAAGTGGCCGACGCCGAGTGTATCTTCGTGGCCATCGATTTCTTCCGCCTGCTGGGTCTCGCACCCGAGCAGGTTGCGGTGAAGATCAACTCGCGGGCGATTGTCGCGGCCTTGCTGCGCACCGTGGAGTTGGCCGACGACCAACTGCCCGGGGTGTACGCCGCCTTGGACAAGCGCGACAAGGTTTCCGACGAGGCGTTCGGCGAAATGCTGGATGAACTGGGGGTCAATAATCGACAACGCGAGACGCTGCTGGCGATGGGGGAGGCCAAGGGGGAAGCCGGACTGGCCCGCATCGAAGCGCTGCTGGCGGACGATCCCGCCGGGGCGGAGCATTGCGCCAGCCTGCGGAGGGTGTTCCACTATCTCGAGCGACTTGGCGTGGCCGACTACTGCGGATACGACATGGGAGTGGTTCGGGGCCTGGCGTACTACACCGGGATGGTCTTTGAAGGCTTCAGTCTGGGCGGCCTGCGTCGCGCGATTTGCGGCGGAGGGCGGTATGACGAACTGGTCAGCAACCTGGGCGGGCCGTCGATGGGCGGGGTGGGTTTCGCCACCAGCGACGTGGTCATTCAAGACGTGCTCGCCGAATTCGGCCTCCTGCCGCAACTCGACGCGGCGACCGATTACTTCGTGATTGACGCCGATGAGTCGGTTTTTCCTCAGGTGCTGAACATCGTGGGCGAGATGCGCAAAGCAGGCATCGCGGCGGCGTTTTCGTACAACCGGCAGGGCGTGGGCAAGCAGTTCAAGCAGGCCGCCGGCCGCAAAGCCCGGCGGGTGGCGATCGTGGAAGCGGATTTCGCCCAAAGTGGGGCGGTGACGGTGAAGGACATGGCCGCCGGCAAGCAGGCGGTTGTCCCTTTGGCCAAGTTGCTGGCCGACCCCTTTCAGGATATCGCAAACGAGCCATGACCCGGCGGTACATCCACTACGAGGCGGCGTTCGAAGACTACCTGCGGTCCCGGGGCTTGCCGTACATCGCAGTGGACGAGCACAAGAAGGCCATCTTCGCCGGGGGACGCGTCAAATCGTTCGACTTTCTGGTCTATCGAAGCGAGGGGTGCACCTGGCTGGTTGACGTCAAGGGCCGCAAGTTCCCCTACGACACCGACGGGCAGAAGCGCTACTGGGAAAACTGGATCACCCGGGAGGATCTGGACGGGCTCACGCAGTGGCAGGAAGCGTTCGGGGCGGGGTTTGTGGCCATGTTCGTCTTCGCCTATCTGCTCTGCGGCGAGCACGAGCGGCGGCCCACCCAGCACATCCATCCCTACCAGGGTGCGCAGTACGCCTTCATGTGCATCAGCTTGGATGACTACCGCCGGGTCTGTCGGCAGCGTTCGCCCAAGTGGGATACGCTGAGCATGCCCACGGCCGACTTCCGCGACGCGATCAAGCCCATTCAACTGGCCTGAAAAGCGTGAACAGGGGGCTGCGGGTAGAGTTTCGGCAATCAGGCGGAGTAGCAACCAGCGGTGGGGGGCGGGCAGACTTCGGACGGCAGGGGCTTGCGGAGGGGGCGTCGGGCGGTTTACCCGGCCGCGGAAGTCTCTATAATGCCATCTGGAACGCGGTTCACGTGAGGTACCGCAAGCCCTGATGTCTTCCGGTGGATCGCCATGAAACGCTTGTTGCAACGGATGCTGGCCGCACTCCTGGGCATGTACGTGTTGCTGCCGGGTCTGCCGGCCGCCTTCGCCTTCAACGCCACGAAACCCCCGGACGATGCGAAGGCGATCTTTCAGTGGATCGCGTCGCTGGCCGCGGCCGGCGCCTGTGCCGCGATCGTGTTCAAGAACGCCAAGCGGTCGCACCAGGGCTGACGCTGCCGCCTGCCGGTGCTGGCCGACGGTTCGCGGCGTACCTGCTCGTATCCTGCGTGTTCAGGCGGCATATGGCGCCGCCAAGTCCTTGAATTCATCCAGACGGTGGGCGGCTAGCGGGACGGCCTTGCGCCTCGCCCGGTTGCTTCATTACTCGCCCTCTGGCATTTCCCAACTGCGCTCGTGTGGAAAGGAGTCGCCGTGTCTCGGAAAAGATCCGTCATCGTCGGACTGGTCGGCGTGAACCTGGGCTTGCTCGGGTGGCTGATCCTGTCCCTGTCGCCGACGCCGGCGGCCGTTGCGCAAACTCCGGGCCGGCCCCAGGATTTCAGCATGTTCACCTGCCAGATTCACGAGGATTACGAAGCCCTGGCGATCGTGAACAACGTGCAGGGGGCCATGTACGTGTTCGTTCCGCGCGACACGCCGGCCGGCCCACGGCTGACTTTCACAGAAAGCCGCGATCTCGCTCATGACTTTGGCCGGCGGTAGCCGGGATGTGATCCGCACACGAGCACGTATGACAAGCGCGACGTCATCTCACGGCCGGCGGCGGTCGCCGTGATCGATAGAAAGGACCACTCGCAATGGATCGTAAGGACCTGGCAATCGGTGTACTGAGTGTGACTGCGGTGATGTTGCTCGTGAGTGTGGTCGTCGTGCAGACCTGCGCCGTCCCGGCCCAGGCTGCCGCGGTCAGCGTCTATTCCGGCCCGTTCACCGTGGTTCCCGGTCGGGTCAGCCGCGACAGCGAGTTGATTTACGTGCTGGACAATGTGACGCAGCGTTTTCTGGCGTATGCCATCGATCGTCGCACTGGCCGGCTCACGATCATGGACAAGGCCGAGTTGGGCAGGATTGGTCAGCCGCAGAATTCGAAGTAGCTGGACTTTGAGGTAGCTGGGCAGTGCTCTGACCACTTGGTCGAACGGGTGCACTGCGCATGCCGCAGGATCAAGGCACAGGCTCGAGGCAAGAGGCGCGGCGATCTTGCCTCGCAAAGCCGTCATGCTGCGGAGAGCGGAGATGAGCGTCGCTGCGGATAGGGCCCGTAGAGCCCGTTTTTGGCCTCAAGAGGGCCGATTCAGCGGAGATTATCGGCCGGGCGGGATACGTGTGGGTGCTAGAACCGCCCCACCGGCAATGCAACATAACATTCATTATCGGACCTTGGAGATCTCGCGGCGGGGCGGTTACTTAGGCCGGCTTGCCAGGCGTCTCCAGCCCAGCTGGCCGGTTGGTCCAGTCAAGGGAGGTGTCGCGCCTGTGTGGTAACCGCCCCCGCGAGCGCGTCGTCCAGCCTGGGAACGTGACTTGCGGCCCCGAAAAGGGGTTGCAGGTGCTCTACCAGGGACTTCGAGGATGCACGCCAATCGGGCGGCGCGTCGCACCAGGCCGCGAGCCGTCGGAAGAGGATCTCGTCCGTCTCATAAAGATGTATGGCATGCAGATCCGCGGGGAGCAACTCGGGGTAGCTCAGACGGTTCGGAAACAGCGGCATACAGCCCGCGAGCATGGCCTCGACAACCGCCAGCCCGAAGTTCTCCTGAATGGCCGTACTGACGACCAGGTCGCAACCGCCGATCATGGCGTGGTAGTCCGCGGCCGATTCCAGGTAACCGGCGTGGGCGATCCAGGGCTGCAAACGCTCGAAGCTGCCGGAGAAGGCGTCGGGAATCGTGCGGAATTGCTCACCGACGAGCACCAGCTCGAATCGGCGGCCGGTATCTGCGAGTCGCAGCATGGCATTGAAGAATGCTTCCGGATTCTTGTCGTACTCCCAGCGGTGGCTCCAGAGGATGCGTAGCGGTCCGGCGGGGCGCGCAGAACCCTGGTTTTGAGCCCGCGCCAGGCCTTTCGTGAGATTGACCGGCGGGGCCCAAACCGTGGATTTCTCTTCGATCGCGGCCATCACCGAGGTCGGCACGAAACCCGGCATCCGGCGCAGTAGATCGCTGGCCGCTTCCAGAAATGCCTGGCGGTGGCCATGCGAATTAAACCACACGGCGTCCGCGGCAAGCGCCGAGGTGATATTCGTGATCCCGTACTGATAATCGCGCCAGTCATCCGGCGACAGCGGATAGGTCAACTGGTTCTCGTGAAAATAGCAGATGATCGGCAGGGCGCGCAAAGGCTCGGGCAGCAGAGCGCGGAGATCGGCGACTGCGGTCATATCGCAGGTGAATATCAGGTCGAACCGCCCCGCCGGCGTTTTGGCGAGCCGATCGGCAAACCACATGGCCGAACCGCGCATGCGCCATTTCCACTGTCGCGCCGGCAGCGTTTCCAGGGTCCATCCGTGACGGCTGCTGCGCATCCACGCCTCGAGAAAAGCGCGATGAGAGCCTCCAAAATACGGCTCCAACGCGAGGACGCGGCAGGATGAACGTTGCGTGGGCATAGCAGCCGTCTGAAAGCAGTGTCAAAACTGCGGGCCCCCGGCGGGGCGGCAAGCTCGGGCGATTCCGTGCTTCATCGGGTGTGCGCCGTCAGCCCGCGAGACATTAAGCCCCCCACCGGCGAAGCCCCGAATAGCCCAATTGGCGCGTCGGTGAAGCCCCGACGAGCGAACACAACCGCCCCACCGTAGCGTTCTCAAGACGAGTTTCAATGGTCGCCGCACAGCAATCGCCAGGCGAGCGCGAATGGCGGAGGTTTACCCGCGACGACTCGTCAGGTGCGGCGCGGCCGCCTGGAGAACAAGCACGAGGATGCGGCCGCTTTGCGTAAGCCAGTATAGATCCCGCTCCTTGGGGCCGATGAGCCCGGCCGCCCGGAGCTGATTCACATGATGATACAGCGGACCGACCTTCAGGCCGGTCGTCTTTTGCAGGTGCTGATAGGTTGCGGGCCCGCCGAGGAGCAATTCGAGGATGGCCAGGCGATGCGTGCTGGCGGCGGCGTCCAGCACGACACCCAGACGTTGCCGATGGCGGGCAGTGATTGGCTTCGCCCCCGCCCCACCGGGGGTTGCGCTGCGCCGTTCCACGCGGAAGCGCCCGGCTGCGCGCACCGCGACGGCGATGTCCACCCGATCGGGGTCTGCGTTGGCAGTGCCGAACAGTTCCACCGCGGTTTTTTTGCTGGCAGGCGTGACGCGTTGTCGTACGGTCGCCTTCTTTCGGCGGGTCTTGCGGGTCGCCCGGGCCGCGGTTTTTGCGTGTTCGGGGCGTTTCTTCGCGCGTGGGACCGGCTCTTCGGCGGGCGAGGCTCGATGCGGCGTGGTCCGACGTCGCGGCTGTTGGGAAGCGCTGGACATGGACGGCTCCTATTACCTGATTACATAGATATATTATAAGCTATTAATATTATTATGTAAAGTTAAAATAAGAGAATTGCGCTGCGCCCATCTGGCATGCACTGGTCGGCGGTTTCAAGAGGCACGTGGTGGCGGGTCGCGGTCCGCAGACGACCCGGCGCGCGCGCCGTTGGCCAGCGCGTTGCGGGCGTTGCGCCGCAGCATGGTCGGCTTGGCCCGCTTGACGGCGCTGCCCGCGAGGATCTCCCGGTATTGCGCGTCGGTCCAGGCGATCATTTCGTCCAGCCGCGGCGCCGGGCCAGGCGCGCGCGTCGTGAAGCGCGGCTCCCCCGTCTCGGGCGCGGCCCGGTTGTGGGGACAGACCGTCTGGCAAACATCGCATCCGAACACCCAATCCCCCATGTCACGGGCCAGGTCGGCCGGCAACTGGTCCGCCCGATTCTCGATGGTGAGGTAGCTGATGCAGCGTGTAGCGTCCATTTGATAGGGCGCGGGAAAAGCCTGGGTCGGGCACGCGTCCAGGCAGCGGGTGCACGTGCCGCAGTGATCCAGCGCGGGGGCGTCATGAGGCAACGCGAGCGTGGTCACGATCTCCCCGAGGAAGAAGAAGCTTCCCAGACGGGAATTCATCACCATTGTATTTTTACCAATCCAGCCGACCCCCGCGCGCATGGCGTATTCCCGTTCGAGCAACGGCGCCGTATCCACGCAAACCTGGGCCTCGAACGGCTCGGCGAAGGCGGCGCGCATCCCGTCGGCGACCCGGAACAGCTTGCGCTTGACCACCTTGTGGTAATCGTCGCCCCAGGCGTACATGGCCACCCGTCCTCGAGCAGCGTCGCCCGCCGGCCCTTGGTCCGGTAATCGCTGGTGATAGTTGAGGGCGCAAACGATCACCGTGCGCGCCCCCGGCAGCAGCACGGTGGCATCGGTGCGCTGGGCGGGATACCGATGCAGGTAGGCCATGGACCCCGCCCGCCCCGCCGCCAGCCACTCCCGGTAATATCCGGCGCGTTCGAGCGCATGGGGCGCGGCGAAACCCACGAGATCGAACCCCTGGGCCCGAGCCAGTTCCTCGATACATTGGCGTTTATCGGCCGGTTTCACTGCACCAATCGGGGGGCGAAATGGACGACAGGGCAATTGCATCTAAATTCC
>NPIF01000921.1_pt1 | contig 16468 bp, 14 predicted proteins | sample 8637461 | NCBI WGS metagenome assembly NPIF01 (sample SAMN07420641, study PRJNA396082) | bioreactor metagenome | isolation source: sample BR12 brine-fed electro-methanogenic bioreactor BR | place: Japan: Kochi | collected 2016-12-09
TCCTTATCACTATCGGTCACAAAGCGGTTTATGGCAACGATGGTTGGAACTCCGAACCTGGCAGAAATGCCAATATGGTGGAAGAGATGATCCATTCCTTTGCGTAAAAGATCGAGGTTCTCCTCGGTATAGGCTGTATCCAACGGTTTGCCAGCCGTGACTTTAGGTCCGCCACCATGCATCTTCAATGCCCTGATGGTAGCCACTAAAACGACCACGTCAGGTTTGAGCCCAGAGTAACGGCACTTGATATCGAAGAATTTTTCCATCCCAATATCAGAGCCAAACCCTGATTCTGTAACCACATAGTCCGCAAGTTTCAGCCCGATGCGATCCGCCAGGATGGAACTGTTGCCATGGGCAATATTTGCAAAGGGACCGGCATGCACAAATACCGGGGTGCCTTCCAACGTCTGGAGCAAATTAGGTTTGATCGCATCAGCCATCAATACAGTCAGGGCACCTGCGATGCCAAGGTCATCAGCGGTGACAGGTTCTCCCTTGCGGCTGAGGGCAACCACCATCTTGCCAAATCGCTCCCGCATGTCTTCCAGGCTGGTGGTTAACGCCAGGATCGCCATGATCTCACTGGCAACGGTGATATAGAAACCAGTATCGCGTGTGATCCCCTTCTCTTTTGGTCCTTTCCCAACCGTGATGCCGCGTAAATACCGATCGTTGGTGTCTATCCCGCGCATCCAAAAGACCTGGTCTGGATCGATATCCAGGCGCACCAGTTGTTCTATTTGGGTTTCGTTCAGATCACCGAGTTTTTCAGGATCGATCCCTAACTTCTTCAAGCGTGGTAATTGACCCAAGCCAACCTTATACTTTCCATCTTTGCCAAGAGGGTATAGACGGCGGAAGAGCGCTTCGTTGGTCTGTCGGGTCTCATGAAAAATGCGAGTATCGAGAGCCGCTGCCAGCAGGTTATTGGCTGCTGTGATGGCGTGGATGTCTCCCGTGAGGTGTAAATTCAAGTCTTCCATTGGTATGACCTGGCTGTAACCGCCCCCAGCCGCACCACCTTTGATGCCAAAGGTAGGCCCTTGGCTGGGCTGCCGGATGCACGTCACGACACGTTTATGTAAATAAGCCCCTAAAGCCTGGCTCAAGCCAACAGTCGTGGTAGTCTTGCCCTCTCCCAATGGGGTTGGATTGATCGCTGTGACATCGATATATTTCCCATCGGGTACATCCTTGTATCGCTTGAGAACATCGAGCTTCACTTTCGCCTTGTAAGGACCATATAGCTCCAATTCATCCTCGTGAATCCCAAGGTCCTGCGCCACATCGTTGATGGGACGCAAAGTGGAAGCCTGGGCAATATCAATATCGGCAGGAACAGGTGTTTTACATTCGATCTGCCTGGTGCTGAATGGTTTACTCTCTTTTTGCATGACGTCCTCTTTCAAAACCAATTAAATGCTAAATTGCTGCTTTCTTTTTCCTTTGTGTAGCAGCTTGCAATAGAAGATAGCCGAAGGCTGAAATCGTACATATGATGCCCCCGGCATACCAGACCAAATTAGGATCATGGTTATCCATAATGATACCAGCAGCCAGAGGTCCAATGGCATTGGCAGTACCAAAACTCAAATTGAAAATAGCCATATACCTACCGCGCATGTCTTCTGGTGCAAATCTAGCTACCAGAGATTGCATGATGGGAGAACTGATCATCTCCCCAACAGTAATGATGACCATCGCAAGTAAGAACAGCCAGTAGAGATCCACAAAACCATACATGGCAAAGCCAATAGCGTAGAGAATATTGCCAACGAACATCAAGACCATAGGCTTATAGGAAGATATTTTTCTGGTGATCCAGAACTGCATGACCACCACCATGAGCGCATTAAGGGTCAGGATGTATCCATAACCCTGTGCAGAGACACCATGCATATCTCGCAAGAAAACTGACAAGGTAGAGTTCATCTGAGTATAGACAAGATTGGTCAATAGAGATAAAAGAACAACCATTACAAAGACAACATCTTTTAAAACACGCCAGTACCCACTCATTGTGAGTAAAAAGCTATCCGTTTTATGAGAACCAGTTGAGGTATTGTCAGGTTTAGTCTCAGGTATCTTGCGGTAGACAATGAAAGCTGTGATCATCGAAACTACAAAATCAGTTACAAACAAAATCATGTAGGAATAGCCTGCCAGCAAACCACCGATAGCAGGGCCAATGGAAACAGAAAGATTTGCGACTACCCGCAAAATACCAAATCCCTGTGCGCGCTGCTCGTCCGGCAAGATATCCGCCATCATAGCGTGTAGAGCCGGTCCCCCAATATTACTCACCAAACCAGTAACGATTGAAAAGACCATGAAAACCTCATAATTGGGAATGAAGCCCATCAGCAAACTACTGGTACCACTCAAGATGATACCAGCTAGAAGCATATTCTTACGACCAAAACGGTCAGTTAATGCCCCACTGAGGATATTTCCAAAGAACATGGCTGAGGTATGCAGAGTAAAGATATAACCCACCCCAGTCATCCCAACCCCAAAGCGTTCAGAAATATAAAGCGCGAAAAATGGGAAAAGAAGAGCTCCTCCCAATCGATCGATGAATAAAGCGCTTATTAATGTCCAATAAGTAGGTGAAAATTCATGATAGGTCTGTTTTACTTTGTTTAGCAATTTCCTACTCCGTAGTAATGTCTTGTAAACGTCGTTGTGCTTTATTATTGAGCGACAAGTAGCCGATCATGGTTATCAGGCACAACCCTCCCGCAAAGACCCAAACCAGGTTGGGATTAAGATTGTCCATCACCAGACCAGCGAAGAAAGTGCTGAAGATGTTCGGGATACCCCAACTCAAACCAGCAAAGGCATTATAACGACCGCGCATATCCTCAGGCGCCATATTCGCCACCAGTCCACTGGAAGTGGGAATGTGCACCATCTCCCCCAGTGTGACGATCGCCATGGCGATCATGAACATCCAATATTGATCCACGAATCCAAATAAGGTGAAGCCAACCCCATACAAGATGGTGGCTAATGCCATCATCACCATGGGTGAGCGTTTTTGCGTGAAACGTGTGACGCTGAACTGGAAAATAACCACCAAGGCAGCGTTCATGCTCATTAACCAACCGTAGCCCTTAGCAGGAATAGCATGCTGCTGACCCAGGTACACCGAGAGCGTGCCGTACATCTGCCCATAAACTGTGATGAGAAGCATGGAGATCAATACAAATCCCAGGAACAATCCATCTCGGGCTACGGTGCCGTATCCCTTGATGGTTTGCATCAGGGACTGCTTTTCAGTTTCTTCATCTCCCTGGGGTTTGGTCTCGGGGATCTTCAACATGAAGATGATAGCGGTGATGATGCTGGCGATGGCGTCCAGGATGAACACCAGCATATAGGATTTTCCAGCGATCACTCCACCCAGAGCGGGTCCGATGATCCAGGCCAGGTTTCCCACAACACGAATGATGCCAAAACCTTCCACACGTTTGTTGGGCGGTAGCATATCCGTGGTCATTGCGCCGCGTGCAGGACCAGCCACATCTGAAAGCATTCCTACCACGGTCGAGATCAACGCAAACAGCCATAATTCATTCACAACACCAAGCAGGATACTGGTTACTGCAGACAAGATCAACCCAGCGATGATCATGGTCTTCCTGCCCAATTTATCGGTCAGCGCCCCGCCCAACATATGACCAATGACACCGGAAATGGACCACAACCCAAACAACAGACCGATGGTGGTCATATTGACATTGAACTTTTGGGAAATATAGAGTGAGTAGAACGGGTGGATCATCGTTCCCCCGACACGATCAATGAATGTCGCTACTGCCAGAATTTGAAAATTTTTGGGATAATCCTTGAACGTTGCCGTGATCTTATTCAGCACAGTATCCTCCTTAATAAACAAGATTAAAAGTATACCTTGCAATTTACTTCAAGGGAAATTAGCTTACGATATAATTTCCATATATGACAAGCAACCAACGCATTTCACTGGGCAAGGTCTTACCCACCAGCCTTCTTCTAACTCTCGCCGGAGCGGGTGGATTATTCCTGATCTTTATCAACACACAGCCGTTCATCGGTCCTCGCTGGCTGATGTTCTTCTTCACCACCCTGCTTACCAGCGGTATAAGCCTTCCATTTTTCACCATCATCCAACATAGATTCTCACGAAAAGGATTCACGGAAGCAGTTATTGTGCGTGAATCCATATTCTTCGCCATTTTTATCGATCTTGTATTATGGCTGCAGCTTGGAAGAGCTCTCAATAACCTCATCCTGATATTACTAGCGATAGGATTCAGCCTTTTGGAAATTTTCTTACGCATCAGTGAAAAAGCTGTGTTCGATCCCGGAGAGGATTGAACATGCCTGATAATCTTCGATTTCCTTCCATAGACAGCATGCTGCAATCTTCTCAGGCGGTGGAAATGGTCGCGAAGTTCGGTCGTCGGTTGGTGACAGATGCGCTGCGCCAGTCTACCGCGACATATCGAAAAGAACAAAAGCAAGCCTCGCTTGCAATGATCCTGGCTGATGCTTCTTCCTTGCTGGAAAGGTGGACAAAACCAAGCTTACAGCCCCTGATCAACGCAACCGGTGTGATCCTACACACCAACCTGGGGAGAGCACCACTATCGGATATAACCTTATTGGCGATGAAGCAAGCATCTTCCACCTACAGCAATCTCGAATTCGATCTTAGATCAGGTAAACGCGGAAAGCGCGCAGAACACGCCGAACAGATATTAACCCGTCTGACAGGAGCGGAAAGCGCGTATGTTGTGAACAACAATGCCGCAGCCGTCCTGCTGGTGCTGACCGCCCTCGCACGACGCAAACGTGTGCTCGTCTCGCGCTCTCAGATGGTCGAGATCGGCGGCGGGTTTCGTATACCAGATGTCATGCGCCAGTCAGGCGCGAAGCTGGTAGAGATCGGCACCACCAATCGCCTGCATCTCTATGATTATGAGAACGCTCTGGAAGAGAAAGCAGCCATGATACTGGTGGCGCATCATTCCAACTATAAGATCAGCGGATTCACCAGTGAACCTCCAATTGAAGACATTTGCAGATTGGGTCATGAAAAAGATGTCATCCTTTTTCACGACCTGGGGTCAGGAGCGTTACTGGAGACCAGCGAATATGGTCTGGCGCATGAGCCGACCGTGCAGGAATCCATGCAGGCTGGCTTTGATATCATTTCTTTCTCAGGAGATAAACTGCTCGGAGGGCCACAGGCTGGCATCATCCTCGGGAAGAAAGCGCTTATCACAAAAATTAAAAAACACCCGCTGGCACGCGCCCTGCGCCCTGACAAGCTCTGCCTGGCTGGGCTAAGTGCTACTTTATTTAGTTATCTGCAAGATAAAGCAGAGGAAGAGATCCCGATCTGGAGGATGATCTCACAGCCGCTGGAAAACATCCTGAGCAGGGCGGAACACTGGTGCGATGTTCTGCAGGCAGGTGAGATCATCGAAGGCAACTCCATGGTCGGCGGTGGCAGCCTACCGGGGGAAAGTCTTCCAAGCGCTCTGCTGGCATTAAAAGTAAAGAAACCGTCCCTCTTCTTGAAGAAACTACGCGAGCTTCCGCTGCCCATCATCGCTCGCATCGTAGATGACAGGGTGCTTTTCGACCCACGCACCGTTCTGGTCGAGCAGGACAAAGCGTTGATCGAAAGTATAATTCTGCTACTACAACAGCAATGATCCACAGGAGGATAGAAAAATGAAACAAGATCTTGATCGCTTCATGGAAGAGAAAGATATTGATGCTATATGGGTAACTGGTGCGACGATGAATAATCCCGATATGGTCTACTTCACCGGCATCCATCACGTGAGTTACGCAGATATGCTCAAGATACGCGGTGAGGAACCCGTCCTTTTCCACACCAGCATGGAACGCGAAGAAGCGGCGAGATCTGGCTTACGGACCATCAGTTATTCCGACGACTACCCGCTCTCATCCTATTACAAAAAAAGCAATGGAAATGCACTGCAGGCGTATGCCATGCTGTACACGGATATTCTGACCGACTTCGGTCTGGCCGAAAAGAACATCAGCGTGGCTGGTAAAGTTGAATTAAATGATCGCTTTGCCCTGTTACAGGAATTACAACAAAGATTGCCCAAGGCACACCTCAGCGGCTCGTTCAACGATAGTATCATCCACAAAGCGAGACTGACCAAAAGCCCCGAAGAAGTGGAACACATCCGCCAGATGGGGAAGGTCACCACGACTGTGGTGGGCAATGTGCTCGACTTACTCTCCACCAGTACAGTGAAAAACAAGACGCTCTTGAACAAGGATGGCACCCCCATCACAGTCGGGCAGGTCAAATCTCTGATCCGTATGTGGCTGGCAAAAGAAGGCTCCGACAATCCGGAAGAGACCATCTTCTCCATCGGGCGAGATGCAGGCGTTCCGCATAATGCCGGGAATCCTGACAGCCCCCTGGAATTGGGCAAGACCATCATCTTCGATATTTTCCCCTGCGAAACCGGCGGCGGATATTTCTATGATTTCACCCGCACCTGGAGCCTTGGTTATGCCTCGGATGAAGCGCAAAAGATGTATGAGGATGTGTATAAGGTTCACCAAACCATCTATAAATCCCTCAAAGTAAACGCCCCCTTCAAGGACTATCAGGAGCAAACCTGCAAGTTGTTCAGCGAGATGGGGTATGCCACCGTCATGGATGATCCCAGCCTCACCGAAGGTTATGTACACAGCCTGGGTCATGGACTGGGGTTGGATGTCCATGAGAATCCATTCAGCGGAATGAGCGCGGGGCCAAGAGATATCCTGCATCCCGGCGTTGTGTTCACCATTGAACCCGGTTTGTACTACCCATCCAAAGGAATGGGAGTCAGGATCGAGGATACAGTATATATGAATGAAGAAGGGAAAGCCGAGATCCTGGCTGATTTCCCCTATGAATTGGTCATACCTGTGAAAGAGTGATGTATGAACGATAGAATTGAAGAAAATAAACTAGTACGCATCCTGGGAATCGAAACTTCCTGTGATGAAACTGCAGCTGCTGTGTTGGAGAACGGCGCCACCGTGTTGAGCAACATTGTAGCTTCCCAGGCCAACCTGCACGCCCGATTTGGTGGTGTTTTCCCAGAGGTCGCCTCAAGAGAGCATATCAAGACCATCTACACCGTCATTGAAGATGCCCTCAATAATGCGCATCTCTCTATCGACGAGATCGACGCGATCGCAGTCACACGCGGTCCCGGCTTGGCCGGTTCGCTGGTGGTGGGTATGAACATGGCAAAAGGGCTCAGCCTGGCCAGTGGTGTTCCCCTGGTCGGGGTGAACCATCTGGAAGGGCATCTTTATTCAGCCTGGGTACCTTTGGATGATCCAGAATTCAAAGCCCCACAATTTCCTGCCATCGCGTTGATCGTATCAGGCGGGCATACTTCCCTGGTCCTAATGGAAGATCATCTGACCTACAAACAGCTCGGACGTACCTTGGACGATGCAGCCGGGGAAGCTTTCGACAAGGTCGCCCGTCTGCTGGAACTGCCATATCCCGGTGGCCCCTCCATCCAAAAAGCGGCAGAATCGGGCAATATTCACGCATTCGATTTCCCACGCGCCTGGCTGGACGATAGCTGGAATTTTTCCTTCAGTGGATTAAAGACCGCCGTGCTGCGCAAGCTCCAGGAACTGCATGCAGACGGCAGACCGCTACGTATTGAGAACGTGGCAGCGAGTTTTCAGGAAGCGGTCGTAGACGTGCTCTTCAACAAGACCATGCAAGCCGCCAGGCAGCATAACGCTGGTGATATTATCGTGGCGGGCGGTGTTTCAGCCAATCGTGCGCTGCGCAAAGCCTTTCAGGAGCAAAAGGAATTCCGAGTACATATCCCACCGCTCAGGTTGTGCACGGATAATGCGGTCATGATCGCTGCAGCCGGGCATTATCGCTACATCAATGGCTTCAAAGACGATCTCGATATGGATGTGCTGCCCAACTGGCGATTGATATCAATGCAATGAACTCAGATAGACCTCTCCCCCATTCAGGGAACGAGAAACCTGATAAACAAGAGATAGAAAGCAGTGCCCCAACTTGCGGTTTTCATGTTGGGGCTCTTTGTCCAAAGTGCGGGAAAGGGATCCTGGATTACAACGGGATGCTAAACCTGCAGTGCCCATTATGTGGATATGAGAGCGGATACGGATTTACCTGATAATCGATTATTACACCCCGGCGGGGTGAGAAGAGGAGACAGCATGGATGCAAAAGTAGTGTGGAAGAAAAGGATGAGTTTTGAAGGGACATCAGACAGTGGATTCACTGTACCGTTGGGCACCGTTCCAGCGGTGGGAGGGGATGACGATGGGTTCCGTCCATTGGAATTGCTGGCAATAGGACTGGCAGGTTGTACAGCTATGGATGTCATCTCCATCCTGCGTAAGAAAAAACAAGATGTGCACGATTTTGAAGTATTGGTGCATGCCGACAGAGCCGAAGAACATCCGAAAGTTTTCACACATATCACCATCGAATACCTTGTTACAGGGAAAGACATTAACCGCGCAGCAGTGGAACGAGCGGTAGAGCTATCCGAAAGCAGATACTGCCCTGCGCAAGCCATGTTCAAACAGATAACCCCCATGGATCTGAAGATCACCATCAAAGAGATCGAATAGATCTCAATACGATCAGATATTCAACCACCTGGCGGCAGAATCGGGCAATTCCTCGACCATACCGCGCTGGGTGGTGCACACGGGCAGCGAATTCAAGAAAAGCTGCCCATATTGTTTACTGATGAGGCGTTTGTCCAGCACAGCGACCACACCGCGGTCTGATTTCGTCCGAATAAGTCGTCCAAAGCCCTGGCGGAAACGCAGAATGGCTTCCGGGATCTGGTATTCATAGAAAGGATTCTCAAAGGTCTCGGAACGAGCATTGATGATGGGATCATTGGGTACATCAAAGGGCAAGCGGACGATGACCAGCACAGATAACGCTTTGCCAGGCACATCCACCCCTTCCCAGAACGAGCGTGTTCCCAGCAGTACAGCCAAATCGGTCTTTTTAAACATCTCCAATAGTGCGTTTGGGGATGCTCCCTGGCCTTGCTCAAAGACCTGAATATTATCCTTGTTCAACAAAGGTGTGATCTTGCGCGACGTCAGGCGCAGCTGCTTGTATGAAGTGAAGAGAGCCAACATGCGTCCCCCGATCGCTTTTGCCAGGCGCAGAATGGTGCGTTCGACCCACATCTGGTACTGGCTGCGGTCAAAGGGTTCCGGCATATCCGTGGGTAAATAGAGCAGGGTTGAAGTCTCAAAATCGAATGGAGACCCAAGCATCAACTCATCCGCTTCATCTGCATTCAGCCGACTGCGCAGGTAATCAAAATCGCCATTGGTGGTCAGGGTCGCAGAAGTGAGGATAACGCTTTGCTTCTCATGCCAAAGGTATTTCTGCATCATGGGGCCAATATGCAGTGGAGCCACGTGCACCGATAAACGCTCAGAACGCGAATTTATATCCAACCAATACACATTGGATGGGTCCGGTTCATATATCATGGAGGAAAAATGTGTCAGTACTTCCTGGAAATTCCTCCCAATGCGGGATAGGTCTGCCAGGCTTTCTTCGACCTCCAACTCACTGGCGAATTCCAGGTCAGCCACATCTCGTACAACGCGCGAGATCTCATTGAGCATATTTTCCATAGTGATGCTGGCTTTCTGCCACTGCACCTCTATCTCGGACCAGATCGGTAGTCGGGTGGTGGAACGTTCAACCCGCTGCCGCTGCCCATACTCACTAACCTCACGCCCATCGCGCATCTCCTCCATAAAGCTGTCCATACTGATGAATACCTGCTTCATCTCTTGTTCAAGACGGAAAGCCAGGGTGGTGATGACATCCAGTACATCATAGAAAGCGGTGAACTGGTCCCGCCCCATGCGGCTCTGCAGACCAGCAGCAAGGCTGCCCAGAACGCCGCTTTTTTGGCTGCCCAATTCTTCCAGATAACGCGATATCTCCTTGGTGGAGATGCGATAGCTGAGTGCATTGGTAGAAGCATCTTCGAGATGATGCGCTTCGTCAATGATCAAATATTCATATTCCGGCAGAACGCGGTTCTCGGTAACAACATCTGCCAGCAGGAGTGCATGGTTCACGACAATGATATGCGAACGTAAAGCCCGCTGCCGAGCCAGGTAATAGGGACAAACCCCACCCAGGCGTGACATGCACGCTTCTGCACCGCAGGTCTCGTCCTCCGCAGATATCTTCGCCCAGGCTTCCCATTCAAGCCCCCCGGTCAGATTCAACTCGCCCCGGTCACCGCTGCCACCTTGATGCAGCCAGACCAATACCTTGCACAACAGACGCAGTTCTTCTACTGTTCGTGGACCGCGGTAGCGCAATCCCTCCAAACGACGCGGGCAGAGATAATTACGGCGCCCTTTCAACACGGTCGCCGTCAGATCCAACCCCAGCGCTTTCTGTGTGTCGGGAAGGTCCTTTTTGATGAGCTGATCCTGCAAGTTGATGGTGTTGGTTGAGATAACCACGCGTGCCTGGTTGCGGGTCGACCACAGCGCTGCGGGAACAAGATAGGCAAAAGATTTACCAGTGCCGGTGCCAGCCTCGACCATGAAATGCTGGCTGCCGCTCAATGCAGAAGCGACCACACGCGCCATTTCGATCTGCTGTGAACGGCTCTCGAATTGGTTGATATAGCGTGAAAAAGCACCGCCGGGTTCCAGATGGGCAGCAACCTCTTCATCATCCAACTCTTCAAAAGTAGCCTTCGGCTTGAGCGGAGGTTTGCTTAATTCATCCAAACTGCCAAATAAGGCACCATAATCCACCTGTCGCACGGTGCGAGCCTTAATGGGTTCTTTGATCCTGGTTCGGAAAACCTGTTCGAAGAACCATTTGCCGCCCCAGTTGATCCCTTTACCCTGCTCCACGATCTCTTTTATCAGTTCAACGGGGAGATCATGTGCGATCTTAGCAAAATGCATGAATATCCTGCGCGTCATACGGGCATCATCAAGAGCGCGGTGCGCCTGTAATTCATCCCCATCCACGCCCAAGATCTCTACCAGTGAACCGAGATTATAGCGGCTGGCAGAAGGCAGCAAGACACTCGCCAGGTCGTATGAATCGATCTCAGGATTTGGCAGCTTGAACCCATTACTGCGCAGAAAAGATAGGTCAAATTGGACATTATGCCCGAGTAAGGGTGCATCACCAAGGAAGTCAGCAAATTCATCCCGTACTTCTTCGATCATGGGTGCGTCGCGTACCATTGCATTGGTGATGGATGTGATCTGTGTGATCTCAGGAGAAATGAGACGCTGAGGATTGATCAGCGTCTGGTAGGTTTCCAAGACCTCCCCACCATCAAATTTAACCGCACCGATCTCGATGATCTTATCGTGGGTAGGATCCAGTCCGGTCGTTTCAAGGTCAAAAGCAACAATGGGAGGCATGCAAGGATTATATCATTGCGCCCGAAAGGGAAAATAAATTGGCTGAAATTCCTCGAAAATACAGTCTTAATCCAATTGCACGAAAGGTAGGAATTGTTCCGCTTGTGCAGCAGCCAATGGATAGACGCCAAATACGATCCAGTTCTCATCGTAATACTCCCCGGGGATGCCCAACGCAGCTTTGATATGATCATGCAATTGAAAAGCAACCGTTCCATAATAGTGTTTGCTGTCAATGGTGTCCGTTTTAATCAAAGCCATGGCAATGCGAGCGGTCAGGTTGGGGTCGCTGGTCTGCTCCCCTGCTGCAAGAGGACGTCCCATGACAACCAAAAAAGTATCCACATTGAAAGGATTCAGGTCAGGATATTCTTCTGGCAGAAAACTCAAAGAGAAACATGAGCCGCCTTTTTCTTCATACTGAACAAGCCCATACTGGAGCTGAGAGTGCTCACACGGCATGCTCCTGAGCTCAATCGACAATAGATCGGCAGCTGTTTGGAACATATTCCCATAATCAGTGAGTACTTCATCCTCTGGTGGAATATGAAGCGGTAATAATTGTCCAGTATAGTTCGACAGGTCCGATAGGTCCTTGATCTTTGGAGAACACGCCGTAAGCAAAATCCCCACCAACAAAAAGCATAGGTTCAATGGTCTTTTCATGAATGCCCCTTTAGCAAAGCAGTAATTGCTACCAATTCTACCGGGTTTTTCTCCATCAAGCAAAAACCATTCCCATTTCCCTGTGGGTGCACTACAATTGAAAGAAATCATCCGAAGGGGATTCATGAAACAACAATCCACACCTCGCAGTATCCTGAACCTGATCGGGATAGGCACAGCCATCTCACTCCTAGGTGATGCCACCCTCTACACCGTTCTCCCACGCGAATCCACCGCCATACAGGTGGGTGTCACTTTGGGCATGGTCGGAACGCTGCTGGGCATCAACCGTGCCACCCGCATTCTGCTGAACCTACCCATCGGGCACATCTTCGACCGCTTTTCCCGACGCGGGTTGATGGTGCTGGCGATGTTCCTGGCTGCTGTATCCACCCTGTTGTATGCCATTGGGTACGGATTCCCCATCCTGCTCATCGCGCGCATTCTATGGGGTATCGCATGGGCATTTATCAGCATCGGTGGCAACGCCATGCTGTTGGACCTGGCAAACAATAAGAACCGCTTTGCACTGAGCAGTCAGCTCAACAGCTGGTTCTTCTTCGGTGTGGCAGCCTCTTCACTCCTGGGCGGTGTACTCACTGACCTGATCGGCTTTCGAGCTACTTTGTTCTTCAGTGCAGGCATGACCGCCCTGGCAGGGATCGCTTGGCTGATCGAACTGCCCGAGACATCCCGTGCCCAAACGCCGGAAGAGGAACAGGAAGAAAAACCAGACAGCGGTCAAATGAAGAGAAACGTCTTGTTACTGGCGGTGATCACATTTACCACCCGCTTCATCACCTGGGGTGTCATGTCATCCACCGCCATTCTGTGGTTGGAGCGCATGTTCGGTGAACAGATCCAGTTGCTGCAAATCTCCATCCCCCTGGCTTCCTTCACCGGGATCTATAAAGCAGCCTTGTTAGGAATGACGATCCTGGGTTCACAGATGGCGCATTATTTCATCCCCTTCTATGCGCATAATTGGAAGAATATTTCCACCTCATTGATGTTCAGTACTTTTACAGTTGCACTCATGAGCCTGCCCAACCCCCTCTTTGCCCTGCTGGGAGCATTTGCTACGCAATTCTCCGAAGGAAATATCAAGACCATCCTGCCCACCCTGCTGGGTGAGAACACCGTTCACCAACAACGCGGGAGAGCACTGGGTGTCATCTACTCCATTGGAGACCTGGGTGCCACACTGGGACCCGTCTTCGCATTATTCATGATAGAGAAATTCCAGGGGACAATGAAGGTTGTATTTTTGCCGTCTGCAGCATTAATGCTGTTGACATGCTTGGCAGCCGCGTTCTTTTCACGATCCAAGGATCAAGCAAAGCGGAAAAGTAATTAAAAGAAAAAGGTGCGGTCTCTGGACCACACCTTCGTTTATTTTTATTGGATCGCGGCAAGTTCCATCAAGAAATCCGCATCGGGAGAGGATTGTTTAACCATCCCCACGCCCCGAACATACCAGGACGACATCACATACTCGCTCTTCATAGCTGGTACGGTCAAACCTGCCATCTTGAAGCCAACCTCGATATACATGATCGAGTCCACCCGCAATGCTTTTTCATAAGTACCCGCGGGGACCGTGATCGTCTCTTCAGCGGCGATGACGTTGTTCATGGTCACATCAATATCCGCGTTGACCAATCCCATTTCTTCAACATTGATCTCGCTCGCGATCTTCCAGGAGCCGACCCATTCGGAACCGACCACCCACTGTGCCTCCGCCGGGAAGGTAATACCGCTGAACTCGAGGGTCTCTATGCTGTACTCATAATCATAGTCCATGGATTCCATGATCTGGGGAATATTGGTTGCAGCGTAATCGGTGGAGATGAGACCATCTTCTGAACAGGTCCAGGCAGATTCCGCCGTGATGGGCGGATCACCCTCCAACTCCTGCTTCCACACGAAGGAATCCTCGGTGATTTCCTCGTACCAGACCTTGTTCTCGATGAAGATTCCCTCATCATCCTCCATGCGATACACCCAGGTAGTATCCGGCAAAATGGGGAAATAGCTCACCCCACAAGCGCCGCTGACGATCTCAGGAGCTTCTTCTGGTGCAGGTTGCGGCGCATCCTCCTCCACCACATCCTTTGCAGAACAAGAAACCAACACTAACCCGATCAAGATAAAAATCAATAATCGATGAGAAGCCTTCATCTTTCGCTCCCTTCTTCATCCAGATAGAAAACTATATAAAATCATTCTATCAAAACCAGCCTGGATTACCAGTATAGGAATTTCATCATAGAAAGGGAGAAGAGCAGGTACAATATTCGTGAATTGACCTATGCAGAAAAAACTATTCTTGTTCACACTCATCATCCTGCTGGCTGCCTGCCAGCGCTTTGACGCGGCGGATATTCCCCAACCGTTGGAAACAGATGCCGTAGAAAGCAGTGCAGCAGCACCACGCGGCACACCCACCACTCCACCGCTGGTCTACACTCCGCGCCCCACTCCCACTCCGCTGTATGAGGGCTTTCTACCGCACATCTACTGCGGGGAGGACTTGCAATTGGAGGGCATCTTCGCCACCGGCAACGCACTCACCCTCTACAAATACAATGGGCTGGAATATTTCAGCAGCAAGAGATTTATTAAAGGCAAACTATATGGCGAGGTGCTGGCTACCTCAGAATTCAAAGGCAGCAACCTGCGCCTGCCGCACAATGACCTGACCGCTGACTGCATCTGTTATATCGGTTACCACCAGGGAGATGAGTTCATCGGCATCGAACTCAGCATTGATGAACTGCTCAATGAGCGGCGCCACACGGAAGATTTCGAAGGCAGCCTGCTGCTGGAGACCAGGGAACAACAGGTAGAACTTGAGTGGCTCACCTACCGCATCTCGACCAGTTCCAAGAAGGACTGCGTGCTGTACCGCATCCTCAAGAATCCCTACCCCTGCCGTGAAGATTGCGAAAAAAAGAGCCAGGAGAGCGGCTGTTCCTGCTTCTGCGCCAACTTCCTGTATTATGACGAGAACTGCATCCTAACCGAGATCAATCCCGACTGCGTGTGCGTTTGCCGGGATGAATGATCAATCACTTAATGCCAAATCGACCGCGCTGAGTGCGTGAACGCGGGCAGTGTCGAACAGCGGCAGGGGTGAATCAGCCTGCTTGACCAGGATGCCGATCTCGGTACAGCCCGCAATGACGCCCTGCGCTCCTCGCTTTTGCAGATCGTGGATAATGCGCACGTATTCCGCGCGGGATTCCTCCTTGACCGATCCCAGCACAAGCTCTTCATAGATCACCCGATGCACGACCTCCCGGTCGGCAGCATTGGGTGTGAGCACCTGCAAACCATGCTTCTCCCGCAAACGCCCTGCATAGAAATCCTTTTCCATGGTGAATTTGGTTCCCAGCAGTCCCACACACTGGATATGCTCCTCCTTGATGGCGGCTGCGGTCGCGTCTGCGATGTGCAGGATGGGGATGGAGATATGATCCTCGATCTGTGAGACGACCAGGTGCATGGTGTTGGTGCAGATGACCAGGAAATCGGCTCCTGCAGCCTGCAGTTGAGCAGCGTTCTTACCTAAAACATGCCCGGATTCCTCCCAGCGCCCCGCCCGCTGTAGATCCTCGATCTCCTGGAAATCGACGCTCAGCATGACGATGCGAGCGGAATGAAGTCCACCCAGGCGCTGCTTGACCGCTTCATTTATCCAGCGATAATAGAGCGCAGTGCTCTCCCAACTCATACCACCCAGCAAACCGATCGTTTTCATACGGTAACCCTCCAGCATGAACAATAGAGTTAAATGAAGAATTCCCCTTGACTATACGCTCAAAATTGAGAAGGACGAAGTCACAAGAATGTGCGCTTAATCCCAACTCTTAAGCAGTTTTGCCACGCGCACCACCTGGTAAACAGCGATATTCGCCTGCACCAACTCCCGCAGCAGATCGGGCACACATTGGATGGGCAGGTCCAGCTCATACCCATGCGGCAGCGCGATCAACGTTTTCACTCGCTCTTCGCCAAGAAAATTGGCGATGATATTTCTCGCCTTCCCGGCATGTTCCCCAACCTCAAAATAGAAGCGGTACATATCGCTGGTGTAATCACGAGGTGTACCGATCTCTTGGGTTTCATAGGGTGGTATAGCATCTGCAGAACGCATAGTTCATCCTTCTCTGTAAAGTTGATAACCCCCATTATAGAACCAACGACGCTATACTTTTTCCACTATCAGCAAGAAGATCACTTTGGCTGTGGCACCCATACCCTGAAAAGTGGGGCTGACATAAGGCACCACTGAGATGATCTC
>NPIF01005051.1_pt1 | contig 16442 bp, 10 predicted proteins | sample 8637461 | NCBI WGS metagenome assembly NPIF01 (sample SAMN07420641, study PRJNA396082) | bioreactor metagenome | isolation source: sample BR12 brine-fed electro-methanogenic bioreactor BR | place: Japan: Kochi | collected 2016-12-09
CCTGCCCGGCGGCGGTGCGGAGATCTTCGACGACCGCGTCCACGAAGAATCGCATCGCAACAAAGTCGGCGAGAAGGGCTGGTTTGATGTCCATCGGGCGGCACACGAGCTGGGCATCCCGTCCAACGCGACCATGCTTTACGGGCACATCGAAACGCCGGCTGAACGCATCGCGCACATGGTGAAGCTGCGCGAACATCAGGACGAATCGCTGCGGTCACGAGAGGCGGCCTTTAACTGTTTCATTCCGCTCTCATTCGTTCCCGAGGGCAGTGAGTTCGCCGACCTTCCCGGTCCGAGCGGACTTGATGATCTCAAGACGCTGGCGATAAGCCGGTTGATGCTTGACAACATCCCACATATCAAAGCCTTCTGGATCATGCAATCGGCCAAGCTTGCGCAGGTTTCGCTGAACTGGGGCGTGGATGACATCGACGGAACCGTCGTTTACTACGATATCACCAAGCGGGAAGGGGGCGGCGGCAGCCGTCACCAGGAGATGACGACCGATCAGATGCGGAGACTCATCCGCGAGGCGGGCAGAGAGCCGGTTGAGCGCGATACGCTGTATCGGACGGTTCGCCGTGATGGCACGGGAGCCGTTCTCGCCGAGTGTTCGTGAAACGATGGGAACCCGGCGGTGCGGCTCAACGTAGATTCCATGGTGGGACGATACTGAAAGGGAGTTTCCGGCATCGATCTCCTTGCCGGAAGGGTGGATCGTTCCGGTCGACACTGTCTTCCGGCGTGGGTTATACTGCGGAATTCTGCCGGGCCCGACGGTCCGACCGCGGTCGTCTCTTCACGCGACGCATCCGCACCATTGCGACGGTTACGAGATCAGGGCAGTTCGCCCGCTCCGCCCGTCGGCGATCCCGTTTATTCAAGCCCGATCGGTGTGATCGGTGAGGTTCTTAGCGGAAACAGCATCATGACTTCGCAGCACAAACGGATCGACAGCTTGCAGCGGCGATGCGCGCTCGTCGCGTTGTTTATGGCCCTGCTGGTGTGGGCGTCTCCGGCCGAGGCATACATCGGCCCCGGCGCGGGCTTTGCACTGGCCAGCTCTTTGTTCACGATCCTCATGACCATGCTGGCGGCGTTTCTCACGCTGTTGACATGGCCGATTCGCTGGATCATCCGCTCGATCAAGGGCCGTCGGGCATTCGCCAAGGCGAAGGTGAAGCGGCTGGTCATCCTGGGCCTGGACGGGATGGAACCATCGCTGGCCGAGAAGTTCATGAGTGAGGGCAAGATGCCCAATCTCACGCGGCTCAAACAGATGGGCAGCTTCAAGCTGCTCGGTACGACGACCCCGCCGTTGTCGCCGGTTGCATGGTCGACGTTCCTCACGGGTGTCAACCCCGGCAAGCACAACATCTACGACTTCCTGAACGCCGATCGGCGAAACTACCTGCCGAGCCTCTCGTCGGTGATGATCAATCCGCCGACGAAGAATCTGAAGATCGGCAAGTACGTGATCCCGCTGAACAAGCCGGAGATCCGCCTGCTGCGCAAGGGCATTCCCTTCTGGAACACGCTGGGCAATCACGGCATTTTCACGTCGGTCATCCGCGTGCCGATTACGTTTCCTGCCGAGAAGTGCCGCGGCGTGGTTCTGTCGGCGATGTGTGTGCCGGATCTTCGAGGCACGCAGGGTTTGTTCGCCTTTCACAGCACGCGCAGCGACGACGACACCGATCGCACCGGCGGCGAGCAAGTCCGCGTCAAGCGCGAGGGCAACATCATTCGCTCGGAACTGATCGGCCCCGAGAACAGCCTGAAGGCCGGGGCAGGCAACATGAAGCTGCCGTTCAAGGTGACGATCAGCGAAAAGCCCGGCGAAGCGACGCTGCACATCGGCGGCGACAAGTACCACCTGAAGAAGGGCGTTTATTCGCCTTGGGTCAAGGTTGAATTCAAGGCGGCACCCGGCGTCAAGATCGCGGGTCTTACGCGATTCCTGCTGGTCAACACCGAGCCGGAGTTCGAGCTTTACTCTATGCCGATCAACCTGCATCCCGAGAAACCGGCGATGCCGATTTCGTATCCGGCGGCCTACAGCAATTACCTCTTCAAACAGTTCGGCGACTACGCGACGCTCGGCCTCGCGGAAGACACGTGGGCGCTCAACGAAAATCTGATCGACGACGACGCGTTTCTCTTCCAGTGCGTTTCGATCGATGAGGAACGCGAGAAACAGTGGTTTGATTCGCTGAACAACACGGCCCGCGGCCTGTGCGTCTGCGTGTTTGACGGCACCGATCGCATCCAGCACATGTTCTATCGCTATCTCGACAAGACGCATCCCGCGCATCCCGCCAACCTGCGGCCCGACACGTACAAGCCGAACGGCCACGACAAGACAATCGAGAATCTCTACACGCGGATGGACAAGCTTGTCGGCGAAACGATGGACCGGGTGCTCAACGACGATGAGACCATGCTGATGGTCATATCCGACCACGGCTTCAGTGCGTTCAAACGCGGCATTGATCTGAACCGATGGCTTGTCGAGAACGGCTACATGAAACTCAAGCCGGATGCGAAGCCCGGCTTCAAGTATCTCAGCGGCGTCGACTGGGCCAACACGAAGGCCTACGCCCTCGGCCTGGCGGGCATGTTCATCAACCAGAAGGGACGAGAATCGCAGGGCATTGTCGAGCCCGGCGAAGAGACGCGCAAACTCAAGCGCGAGATCATCGAGAAGATGACGGGCCTGAAGGATCCCGCCAACGGCGAGACGGCGATCGTTCGCGTGCAGGACAAGGACGTTGCTTACAAGGGGCCGTTCAAGGATACGGCGCCCGATTTTGTCATCGGCTACAATCGCGGCTATCGCGTCGATTGGGATACGGCGATCGGCAAGCTGACGGACAGCGTGTTCAACGACAACAAGAAGGCGTGGAGTGGTGATCACTGCATCGATCCGCAGTTGATCCCCGGTGTGATGTTCTGTAGTCACAAGGTGAACTCTGAAGCGCCGCGGCTGATGGACCTCGGCCCGACGGCGCTCGAGCTGTTCGGCGTGGACGTGCCGGAGAACATGGACGGCAAGCCGTTGGATATCCAGGTCGGCGCCGGAACCGCCGCATGAATGGGGTTAGATCGAACATGAACGTGTTTACTCGCCGGGGGGCGATGGCTGTTTTTGTGATCGCCTGCCTGCCGGTCTGGCTGCTGGGGTGTGACTCCAGCGACAAGGGCAAGGCGGGCGGCAAGCAGGTGCTGATCCTCGGCTGCGACGGCATGGACCCGAAGCTGGTGACGCGCCTCATGGCCGAAGGCCGCCTGCCCAACATCTCGAAGCTCGCCGAGGAGGGCGGTTTCCTGCCGCTTACGACGAGTATCCCGCCGCAGAGCCCGGTCGCGTGGTCCAACTTCATCACCGGAGCCGGCCCCGGTGTGCATGGCATTTTTGACTTCCTGCATCGGCGGCCGGAAGACCCCGGCATCCCGTACTGGTCGGGCAACCAGATCGTAACGATCTCGCAGAAGGAACCGCTTTCAATCTTCAAGAACTACCAGTATCCGCGCGTCGAGGCGGAGAATGAACTGTTGCGCAGAGGTACTCCTTTCTGGGAGCATCTGGACGCGCGGGGCATTCCGGTACAGATGTACCGGCTGCCGGCCAACTACCCGCCATCCACATCGGAGCACGGTAATCTCGAGACTCTCTCGGACATGGGCGTGCCGGATGCGCTCGGCAATCAGGGCACTTACGAGTTCTTTTCGACCAAGGTGCGGCGAGAGTCGAAGGGTGGCGAAGGCTACAAGCTGCGACTGGCGCCCGACTACAAATCCGGGGCCTACAAAGGCAAGCTCTACAGCATTCCGAACGTCTATAAGGAAAAAGAACCGGAGATGTTCGTCGAACTGTTCGTCTATCCCGACCCCGAGAACGATGTCGCGAAGATCATCTACACCAACGAGAGCCCGTTCGGGGATGAGACAGTCGAACTCGTGCTCAACGTCGGTGAGTGGAGCGAGTGGACCGAGGTGCACTACTTGCAGACGCCGATCGGGCCGACGTTCAGCACGATGACGCGGTTCCTCCTCCAGGAGGTGCGGCCGAACATCCGATTGTTCGCCAGTCCGCTGAACTTCATCCCGACGGCGTGCCCCGTGCCGATCAGCGAACCGCCGGAACTCGTCGCCGACATGGGCGTGGAGATCGGCCCGTTCTACACGCAGGGCTTTGCGGAGGAATACAACGCCCTCAAGCACAAGGTGTTCACGGATGAGGAGTACAAGACGCAGTCGTGGTACGTGATGGAAGAGCGATTCCGGATGCTCGACTACGCACTCGATAACTTCGAGGAAGGACTGCTGTATTTCTACTTCTCGAGCACCGACCTCCAGGCTCACATGTTCTGGTGGGATTCCGACGATCCGCATCCCGTACGCGAGCCGGAAGAAGCCCGCAAGTACATGAAGGTCGTCGAAGACGTTTACGTCAAGATGGACGAGGCGCTGGCCCTGTGCCGGCAGAGACTGAACGACGATGCGACGATCATCCTGATGTCCGATCACGGCTTCGGGAATTTCCGGCGTGGCGTTGCGGTCAATACGTGGCTCCAACAGGAGGGCTACCTCGTACTCACCTGCGAACCGCAGACGATCATCGGCAGAGTGGGGCGCGGCGTGATCAGCGATACCGACTGGACGAACACGCGAGCCTACAGCCTCGGCGTCGGCGGCAGCATCTATCTCAACCTGCAGGGGCGAGAAAAAGACGGCATCGTCGGTGCGGGCGAGGAAGACGCGCTGCTGGACGAGATTGCCTCAAAGCTCCTGCGACTGACCGACCCGGAAACCGGCAAGCCGGTGATCGCGCGGGTTTACAAATCCAAGGAGTGGTATAAGGGCGACGAAGCGAAGAACGCGCCCGACTTGATCCTCGGCTATGCGCCGGGGTACCGCTCCAGTTGGGATACGTGCCTGGGCGGCATCGAGAAATCGGTTATTGTGGACAATACCGATGCATGGAGCGCCGACCACGGCATTGCTCACGATCTGGTGCCGGGCATTCTTGTTACAAATCGCAAGATTTCTACTCAGTCGCCGGCGCTGATCGACGTCGCGCCGACGGTGCTTGAGTTGTTTGATGTCAGCAAACCGGATTACATGACGGGCAGCAGCTTCTTCTCTCAATCCGCCCCGGCGAAGGAGAAGACGGCATCCGTTCGTTGATGGACTTGAAGAGAGCAAGAGGAGAGAACCAGTGCTTGGTGGAAATGTCAAACTCGACAAGGCGTTGTTGGAACGTGTGAAGAAGTATGCGAAGGCTGCGGGCTACAGCAGTCCGGACGAGTTCATCACGCATTGTCTGGAGAAGGAACTGGCGACGCTCGACGAGGCGAAGGGCGGCGGCAGCGAGACGGACGAGGCGGTCCTCGAACGGCTCAAGGGACTGGGCTACATCGAGTAGGATCGATCCGCCCGGTCGTTCGGCGTTTCGGCAACAGCCGGCTAATGGTCATTGGGTGTGAGGGCGCCGCGTGGACGTTGTCACGAAAGTCATGGTGTTCCTGGGGGACATCTGTTTCGCACCGCTGTCGAAGCTTCCGCCGGCGGTTTCGCTCTGGATCGTCTCGGCCCTGATCGGCGCCGCGATGCTCGTCATCTGGAAGTACACGTCCAATCAGGACGCGATTGCCGACGTGCGCGCCAGGATCTCGGCGAACCTGCTGGCCAGCCGCCTGTTCAAGGACAATCTGGCCGTCACGTTTCGCGCGCAGCGGCAGATTCTGTTGCAGGCGCTGCGGCTGATGCTCTACTCGATTCAGCCCATGCTGATCATGCTGGTTCCGTTCGTGCTGATCATGGTGCAGATCGGCGTGCGGTACGAATTCAAACCGCTCGAAGTCGGCGAGCCCATTCGCGTTACGGTGACGATGAAGAACGAAGGCGATGTCATGGGGGTCGGCAGCCGGATCGAGCTGCCGCCGGGCATCACCGCCAATGCCAACGACCCATGCCGCGCCAAGAAACTGCGGACGATCGACTGGCGGCTGACCCCTGCGGAAGCGGGGGACTACGTACTTGTCTTCGGCGAGGGCGAGGACAAGGTGGACGTGCCGATCGTCGTCGGGTCGGATCGATTCGAGCGTGTCAGCATGATGCGCGGCGGGAGTTTTATCGATCGCCTGCTCTATTCGACCGAGCCTGATGTCCCGCATTCATCGAAGTTCGAGTCGGTTCGCGTGGCGTACGATCATCGCACGACGCCGATTTTGTTCGACTGGGAACTGCACTGGCTCCTCACGCTGCTGATCCTGTCGATCGTCTTCGCGCTGCTGATCAAGCCGTTTACGAATGTGAAGATCTGACGCGATCGGCGGCTACGAATCTGCAAAAAGGAAAAGCCCGCATCGGCATGACGGTAATCCGATGCGGGCTTTTTGACGCGCGTCCGGCGGCTTCATCGCCGCCTACGATTCTGCGGCAGTTTCCTTCTCCTTCAAGTGCAAGTGCCACGCGGCCAGCACCTTTTTCTCTTTTTCGGGATCAATGCCGGCTCGCAGTTGGGCCTGTCGCTCCGCGGGCTCCTTCTTGAACCACTCGAGCGTCTCCTTGACCGTCTGCTCCAGCGGCCTCATCTTCAATCCGGCACTGAAGGCCTTCTCGACGCTGACCTGCGAGAAGGCGAGATGGTCGCCTTCGGCCGGCGCCCACGCGGGCAGTTCCGACCAGCCGGCGACTTCGTGTTCGTTGAGGAATTCGAGATCGACCCAGGTGAATTTCGCGTCCGACTTGGAAACCCGCTTGCAGGCCTGCAGCACCTTGCCCATCTCGATCGGTTTGCTGATGGCGTTGAAGATGCCGTTGGTCTTGTCTTCGATGCACTTGATGATGAACTCACCGAGATCACCGGCGTGGATGATCTGCGTCAGTTCCTTCGGCGAGACGGGGCACAGCACCTCGCCGCCGCGATCGACTCGAACCGGCCAGTAGGTGAAGCGATCCGACGGATCGAGCGGGCCGACGATCAAACCGGGGCGAATATTGGCGACCTGCCCCGGCATCATCTCTTCGGCCTTCTGCTCGCAGAGGGCCTTGAGCGCGCCGTAGTTTTCGCCGGTGATGTCGCGGTGCGTCTTGGCCTTCGCGATCTCTTCATCGCTGATCGTGGCGACGGGGTAGGTTTCGTCGAGACCGACCTTCTTGTAATCCTTGTAGGCGGAGACCGACGAGATGAGCACGTACTGACCGACATTGCCCTTGAGGATCTTGATCGTCTCTTCGATGACGTGCGGCACGTAAGCGAAGGTGTCGATGACGGCGTCCCACTCGCCGTTCTTGAGTGCCGACATGTCCTCGTAGCGATCGCCGATCAGTTGCTTGCAGCCGGGGAACATATCGGGACCGCTCTTGCCGCGGTTGAAGAGCGTCATCTTATGGCCGCGATCGAGGGCCGCCTGCACCGTATGCGGGCCGAGGAAGCGCGTGCCCCCCAGGATCAGGATGTTCAGCTTCTTGCCGCCGGGTGGGAAGAGGTTCGCCATCGCCCGCGGCTGCGTGCCTGAGAGCAGGCCGCCAAGCCCCAGCGCCGCACCGCCCGCGGCCGCCTTCTTCAAGAAATCCCTGCGTGTGGAATCCATCATTGTCTCCTCTTCTGCTTCGGCTGCCTGATCTTTTTTTCAACGATGCCGCCGGTGCGCCTTCACACCCGCGGCGTTATCACCGGAAAAGCGGCCTGCGTCGTCTGTGACTTCGCCAGTCGCCGCTGCTTCACACCCAGATAGATGCCGACAAGTGCCCACACCGCGCCGATCGGCGCCGCCATGGTCGCCATGGCGGTGATGCCGAACCCCATCGCCGTCAAGGCACTGAAGGCCGTCGCCGTCAGCGCGTCACCGCCGCGATAGACGAACGTGTCGATAAAGCTCTTCGCCTTGTATTTCGCTTCGCGCGAGACAACCGTGAACAGCGTTTCCCTCGCCGGTTTGCCGATGCCGTACCACCCTCCGCGCCGTAGAACCTGAAAGAGGATAAGGATGCCCAGAACGGGTTGCGCGGCGAGCGCAATGAAGCCGAGTGTCGTAATCAACGGCACGATCGTGAGCGTCGCGGCGACGCCGAATCGCGTCAGCAGTCGGCTGGTGATGAAAAGCTCGGCGGCAAGTGTGACAATGTTCACCCAGAAGTCGATCGTCGCGAAGATCTGCACGCGCTCAGCCTGCGCGACCGCATGCGCGGCGACGATGTTCGCCTGGAAAAAATAAACGAACGTCGACGTCGAAGTGTAGAGAAACAGAAACAGGCAGACCATGCAAAGGTAGGGCGATGAGACGGTCCGCCAGATGCCGGCAAACGCGCCGCCTTGATCGGGGATGTCTGATCGCTGTTCTTTCGCGTGATCCACCGGCGCGAACTCGACCAGTGCTTTCGTGGTCGAATCCTCGCCGCTGCGCTCGTCGAAGACTCTGCCGAGTCGGCGCATACATTGCACCGCCGATTCAAGCAAGGCAAAAGCGATGATGAGATTGGCGAACAGCACGAACAGGCGGGGGTTTGCCAGCGTCCCGGCGTCCGAAGCAGCCTGCGCCCAATCGGCGATCTGCGTCGTGAGGCCGGCCCCCGCGATCGCGCCGAGCGAACCGCCGACCGAGATCACGCCGAAGATGCGTTTGCTGTCACCGTACTTGAATCCGTCGGCCATGAAGCCCCAGAAGAGCGTCACGAGGAACATGTTGAAGATGCTAACCCATACGTAGAAGACGAATCCGACGTAGAGGTGATTCGACTGTGGCAGGAGTCTCATCGCCGCGACGAAGCCGAGCAGGCTCAGCATGAAGAAGCGATAGACAATCGCAATGAAGGTCCGCCGCCGGAACCGCATCACCATCAGCCCAAAAATCGGCGTGGCGATCAGCGTGCCGCCCAGCGTGCCGAGGTAGAGATAGGGCAGATCCTCGACGTCGCGCGAGATTCCCATCGCCTCGCGCAGCGGCCGGATGAGGTACCAGCCGCACATGACGCAAAAGAAGAAGCCCGCTGACCAGGCGACGGGTCGGACTTCGTCATCGCGGATCTTCAGTGCGGCTTTCAAGAGGTCCATGGCCTATCCATCGGCTCGTCGCGGTATGTCGCGGCGGAACGCGAGCACCGGACCGCCCGCTTCGGGCCGCGGCGACGGCAACAGGCGATCGGGCGGTCGAATTCGCGTGTTAAGAGGAATTCGCCGGGAACGCAAGGAGGCCGCGGTATCCGCACCGCCTGGGCGTTCGCGCGGCGTGGCAGTGACGCCGCCTCCCCCGGGATGCTGTCCCAAACGCGACAGAAGTACAACGGGGTGCGCAGACGCCGCTCACGCCGCCGCGGGTCCGGGATTCCGGCATGGGAGAATTGGCAGGATGATGCGGGCGGACGCTATCTGGACTGGAGCACCGTGTAGATGGTGTCGCCGCCCCAGTTCACGCGCAGTCGTACGCCCTTGGACAGCGCTTCCCTGGTCAGAATGGCTTCGAGGTCCGACAACTCGCGGATTTCCTTGTCATTGGCCTGCACAATGATCTGGCCTCTGCGCAGGTTGCAGATGTACGCGTCGCTGGTGGGGCTGACCTTGGTGATGATGACACCGTGATCGATGCCGTGGCCGCGGCGCAGGCTGCGAACGTCCTCCCGCGGCAGGTTGGCCGCCGCAAAGCCCAGTGCCTTGAACTCCACGCCGGCATCAGGATTCGCCGTGGGGGATATGCCGCCGTCGCTCTCAGCGGGTTCTTCATCATTCGGCTTGTCCTCGTCGTCCTCGGGATCGAGGCTGCGGATGGAGCCGGTGGTGGAGAAGCCCGTCGGCTGCGTGCCGATGCGGATCTTCAACAGGGTCTCCCTGCCGTCACGCCAGACGAGCATGTCGACATCGGTCTCCGGCGGGGTGTAAGCGATGTACTCCTGCAACTGCTCGCGGGTGTCCATCCAGACGCCGTTGACCTTGAGGATGATGTCTTCTTCCTTCAAACCGCCACGCTCAGCGGGGGAATCGGCTCCGACGCCCGCCACGAAGACGCCGCGGGCTTCCACGAGGTCGTAGGCCCGCGCACGCCGGAAATCGACCGGCTCGATGCTGACGCCCAGATAGCCGCGCACGACGTTTCGGCCTGTCTTGAGCGTCTCGGCAATGCGGATAACGGTATCCGACGGGATCGCGAATCCAACGCCCTGGTGGCCGCCGGAATCGGTCGCGATCGCAACGTTGAGGCCGACGACCTCACCGCGGGCGTTGATGAGCGGTCCGCCTGAATTACCGGGGTTGATCGCGGCGTCCGTCTGAATCCAGTTCTTGTAGTCGATGTCGACGGCGACGTCGGTGCGGCCCAACGCGCTGACGATCCCGTGCGAAACACTGTGCGTCAGACGGAAGGGACTGCCGATCGCCAGAACCAGATGGCCGACTTTGACGTCATTGGATTCGCCGAAATGGGCGGGATGCAGCTTGTCGGCGTCGATCTTCACCACGGCCACGTCGGTCATCGGATCAGCGCCGATGACCTCGGCGGTGAACTTGCGGCCGTCAATCAGGCCGACCTGCACGCGGTCCGCGCCGTCGACGACGTGGTTATTGGTGACGATGAAGCCCGCAGCATCCAGGATGACGCCGCTGCCTGAGCCGGTGATCGGCGGCAACTGGATGTCGCGATCGCCGAACAGGTCGCGCAGCTCCTCGGCGATGCTCGCCGGGTCGCGCATCGAACTGATGTTGACGACGGAAGGTTTGACCGCCTCTGCGATGATGTTGAACGCGTGTGAAAGCTGCTCGACGCAGGCGACCTCCGCGGGCTCGATCTGGGCCAGGTACTCTTTGTCCGCGCGAAGCTTGCCGCGCTCGGCGTTGTACGCGACCTGCCCGACGATGTCCGTGTGATACGCCGCGACAAACGCGAACGCGAGTATAAGCGTCCAGACCGCCGTGCGATTGAGTCGAATCAGCTTACGCATCGAACACCGTCCTTTTGTGTCGTCGGCTTGCCGTTGTATCACCTGCGCGCCGGGCTTGAATTGTACGCCTGGCGCGTTTCCCCCCGCACGCGCCGGCGTCTGTCGGAGTCTCGCCGCGGCGGCGGTTCGAGGTCTGCTTTGAAGATCCGCGTCGGGAATCTTCCGTGCCCCGGCCGGCGCCCGGCGTTGTCCAGCGAGCAATGGTGCAGGGCGGCTGCGCGGGCCGCTTCACTGGTCCGCCCGCGTCGCCTCTCACAAGAACTGTAGGAACCTGCTCCCTTTGCTTCTACTCCGGCGGCTAAGCGGCGCCGCGGCTGCGGCCTTTCTCGGACTGCTCAGCCTGATTAACGAGGTGAGGCGGGGGCCGGCACGATGTGCCCAAAACGGACGCGGGCGTCGTCAACGCGCAGAGGAAGCCCCCGGTCCGAATCGGCGGCCGGGGGCGAACAGGCCAGTGTCGTGAGCCACGATGCGAATCGGCTATCGCGTGTCGCAGCGGNNGGAGTTGTTCTTCCTGTGCGGCGATGAGGTCGCGGATTTTTCGCGTCTGCATGCCCGCCATGCCGGGCCATGACACGTCGGCGTCGTCCTCGACGAGCTTACCGATGCGTCGGCAGGCAAGCAGGACGGTCGTGTGGTTCTTGTTGCCCATCAGCCGCGCGATCTCGGGGAAGCTCAAATCGGTGTGCTTTCGGGCGAGGTACATGGCGATGTTGCGGGCCAGCGCGATCGTGCGCGATTTCCGCGAGGTGTGTAGATCGGCGGGGGTGAGCCCGAAGTACGTGGCCGCGCTCTGCTCGATATCGCTGACAGTGAGGATCTTGCCCGTCTGGGTCAGATGATCGTCGAGCGCCTGCCTGGCCATGTCGAGCGTGATAGGAGCCTTGGTAAGCGAAGCATACGCCATCAGCTTGAGCAGGCAGCCCTCCAACTCACGCACGTTTGCGCGAATCTTGTCGGCGATGTAGTGGATGACCGGCTCGGGAATCGTGTTGTGCGTCTTCTTTGCGCGGCGGCGGAGGATTTCACAGCGCGTCTCGAAATCGGGCGGTTCGATGCGGACGATCATGCCCGCAACGAGTCGATTGACCAGTTGTTCCGAGAGGTCGCTGATCATTTTGGGATGGGCGTCGGACGCGAGCACGACGCGCTTGCCGCCGGCGTCGATCGAGTTGAACGTGTGCAGAAACTCTTCCTGCGTCGCCTTCTTGTTGGCGATGAACTGCATGTCGTCGAGCAGCAGGACGTCGATGTCGCGATAGCGATGGCGGAAGGCGTCGAGCCGCCGCTCGCGCAGGGCGAAGAGGAACTGGTTGGTGAATTCCTCGCCGCTGACGTAGACCCAGCGGATGCTCGGCTTCTCTTCGGCCAGCGCGTTGGCGATACCCTGCAACAGGTGCGTTTTGCCCAGGCCGCAGCCGCTGTGATAGAAAATCGGGCTCGCGTCCTGATTCGGGGAATCGACGAGCGACCTTGCGACGGAGTAGGCCAGCCGATTGGAGGCGCCGACGACGAACGTGTCGAGCCGGCCGCGGAGCTGTCGCTTGGGCGGAATGTATCCGGGTGTCTCAGAAACAGTCTTGGCCCGGTTCGCGCGGATGGAGCGCTCCGCGTTCTTCTCGATGAAGGCGGCCTGCGAGTTGAGCTGGCTCTTGCGCATGTTGCGGAACAGGACCGGATCGATGGCGAACGTGACCGACACGTCGCGCCCCAGCACGTCGCGGGCGGCCTGTGCGATGGAATCGGAGAAGTGATCTTCGATCCATCCGCCTATGAACAGGTTTGGAATGCCGACCTTGAGGAAACCGTCGGCGACAGTGAACTGGGTGGAATCTTTGAACCAGACTTTGAATCGCTGCGCCCCGACAAGCTCTTCAATCCTGGTTCGAATCATGGCGGCGGCGTCTGCAATCTGCGTGGTCACTGCGCGCTCCTCTTCCGTGCCGCTGCGGCTTGCGGCTGAAACAGGTTCGAGTAAGCTGAATGTCTGTCTTGAAACCGGTCAAACGACCGCGCGATTCCTAAGCGGGTGGAGCCGGCCCCCGCGAGCTCAACCCGCTTTTCAGTGTTGATATCGCGTTTTCGACGGGCGGAAGTGTATGTGAGAGCCTATGGAGCGTCAACGCTCTTTTTCTAACGAAACTTTTACACACGGCGCGATTACAAGCCTGACAGAACCTTACGACATCAAGAAAAAATTACTCCACGCGTTGCCCACATCGTGTGGGAAAAAGTGAACAAGTAGTGGACAACTTGGGCGGTTCTGCGGTGCATGCCGCATCTTCATTCGGCTGCTGAAGTTGTGCGCAGCGGCAGGATGAACGCGCGGCGGCTTGTCGTCACGCGGAAACCAAGATCGGTGTAGAGCTTGAGCGCGGGTGCGTTGTTCGCGTCGACCGCAACGGTCATAACGCTGCATCCTCGGGCCGTCGTTTCACCCAAACCGCGCTGCACGAGCAGACGGCCGATGCCGCAGCGGCGGTATTCCGGCCGCACGCCGAGATACGCCAGTTCGAACGCCTCGCGGATCGGGTTCGCGACGAACAGGATGCAGCCGGTGTTCTCACCGCGCATGCGAGCGAGGAACCAGAGATCGGGATCGAATCGACCGGCCGCCTTGTGGCCTTCGATGACGTCTTCGATGTCGCGCAAGCCGAGCAGGCCCGGACAATCGAGGCTTTCGATGTAGCTTGCGGCGATCGTGTCCGCGAAGTCGGCATGTGAGTGCTGCCCGTATGTCACCCATTCGAATTCGCCCGGCTGATTCGCACGCTGCGGTTCCGTGCCGGAGACGGGGCGAGCCGGATCGGCATGCCATTCAAGATAGAGCAGTTCCGCGAGATCGTGAAAACCGCAGTCCGACAGCACGGCGGCATTCTCACTGTCGTTGACCTTGAGAAGGCACTGCAAAAGGCTCAGATTGCGTCCATTCGTTTCCGCGATGACGTGTCGAATCAGCTCCGTCGTCGCCTCGCGTGTCGCGGTTGTTGCGCGGGCCTCGGAGATGAAGAGCATGGCTGTTCGGCCGGGCGATTCGAGACAGGCGCATCCCGTGAGCGGGGTACCATCGTTGAGGCACCACCAGGTTCGGCTGAGATCGAGATTCATCGTACGCGCGTATCTGATGAACGCGGTGACCTGCGCCTCGAGGTCCGCCGCGGATTGCGCCTGCGTCGCCAGTGACAGGCGCAGCACCTTGCGAAGATCCTGCTCGCCCACCTGCCTGACTGCGTATTCGGACATGCACTGCACCGTGACGGCGGCAACCATGCGGCGGCTGCCATTCGCCGTCGCTGCATGATAACAGAGTTGCGTGCGGCGCGTCTCGTTATTGTTTACTTGCTTGTGGTGTAATGCGGAGGCCGGCTTCGATTGTCGTGATGACCGCGTCGCGATCGGGCCACAAACGCCGCGCGGCCGGAGAGACAATCCAAACCTGTGAGCCGAGCGGACGCCATCGCCGCGGATCTGTCGGGCCGAAGATGACGACGCTCGGCGCGCCGACGGCCGCGGCCAGGTGCGAGATGCCGCTGTCGTTGCCGACATAGAGTCGGGCGGAGGCGATGAGTATCGCCGCGTCGCTCAGGTTGAGGCCTTCGATCACGGGCATGGACTTTCGCAATGTGTCTCTCGCCGATGTTGACAGCCGCTCGGCCTCGACCGGGCCCAGTAATGCGATTGGCGGCAGGCCGATGTTGCGGAGATGGCGGCCGATCGCCGCGAATTCGCCCACGGGCCAGCATTTTTCCATGCCGCCGCTGCCCGGATGCAGGACTGAGAATGCATTGCCGCGAAGAACCCCCCCGGCTTCACCGAGGATGCGATCCAATTCGTGCCTGTCTGCCTCGATGTCGATCCGCGGCGGTCCGGGCTCTGCGTACAGCCCGTGCCCAGCCAGATCGGCCAGCCATTGCTCGCTGATGTGACCTTGCCAATCCGGCCGCGGGTTGGGCTCGATACTGATAACGCGACCTGTTCCCGCGTCCCGCAATCGCGCCGGAAGATATCCGCCGAGCATCTCGACGGCGAGCTCGCACTGTCCGAGACGCCGGGCGAGGTCGTCCGGTATGTTCTCATGCTCCGCGAAGAGGGTATGCACGCCGCCGCTGTCGAGATCGATGACCTGGTCAATGCCTGAGGAAGAGCGGGCGAGCCGGGCGAAATGCGGCTTCCCGAGGAGGATAATGCGGGCGGCGCCGACGAGCCGAAGCGATTCAACGATTCTCAGCGAGAGGATGAAATCCCCCAGCGCGCCGCCGTGGACGAACAATGCATGCGCGATTCGGTCCGGCGCTCCTCTTTTAACGTGCGAGGCGTCGTCATTCATGGTCGGCTGTCTCCGAGAACCGCCAGAGCAGGATGTTGTTGACCAGCCGCGCCGTCGAGGCGATTGAGTAACCGCTGCGATCGTAGATGAAATGTCCGTCGATGCCCGCGATCAAATCGAAGGGGCATGCGAGTACGGCGACGCGGCCGTCGATCGTCCGCGTGATGATGGGCGGCGGATCGTCTCCCCTCCGCAGACTCGCACCGACTCGCGTCGTCTCCAGGTCTTCAAGCGGCCGGCCGCGGTGCATGGTGCCTATGACGATCGGATGGTCGGCGGGGAGGATTCCTTTTTCACCGATCCGCAAACTCGACGCCAATGCGCGGACGGCGGAGACGCCTTCATCCTGGCCGTCAGCGGCATCGATCAGGAGCAATCCGCCCGCGCTCAGGTACGCTTCCAGAATCGCCCGATCGTCGTCGCTCAGGTCGATCGCCGATTTGACGGGCAGGTGCCAGATTGAGGCCGTCGCTGAATTGCGGGCAGCGTCCGCGTCCGGCATCTTTTTTTCGTCGACGATCCTCAGTTGCAGGCCGGTGTCGTGTGCCAGCTTCTCCGTGTAGCGATTCCACGCGCCGCCATGTGTCTCCCAGGAGCGTCCCAGCGGCACGCGTCGCAGCGTCAATTCGCCGAGCGGCGCCGCGGGCGGCGCGGCCAACGGGTCACTGCGTATCCTTGTCGGCAACTGCGAATAAGACGGCGCGCAGTACATGCGGATGTTGGCAATGATCTCGAAGAGCGGCGAGAAGCGTTCGCTCAATTCCTGGTGCCAGGCTCCGGCGATGTCGACGGGGCAGAGAAATACGCATACCCGCGAGCCGTCGCTGAGGCCATGAAGCCGCATGCCGGCTGCCCTCCGCATCAGCGTTTTTTCAAAGTGGCAGTGGAAGACGGGATGGTCCTTTGGCAGGCGTTCAAATCGATAGCCCTCTTCGACGAACATCTTCTCGAACAATTCCCGGGCGCTGCGGGCAAACACGTCCGAGGCTCGATCGGCGTGCAGGAAAACGACCCCGCCGTGATCGATGTATTCGCGGATGCGCGCCCGCGTTTTCTTCGGCAGCGTCAGTTCGCCTGCTCCGGCGATGTAGAGGATGGGGGCGTCCTGGAAATCGTGCAGCGAGGCGTCGATCGGAATCCGCTGCCAGCGATGGATGCGTTCGAACGTGCGCGA
>NPIF01001149.1_pt3 | contig 16440 bp, 16 predicted proteins | sample 8637461 | NCBI WGS metagenome assembly NPIF01 (sample SAMN07420641, study PRJNA396082) | bioreactor metagenome | isolation source: sample BR12 brine-fed electro-methanogenic bioreactor BR | place: Japan: Kochi | collected 2016-12-09
AATCACTTATGACAAAGAAAATGGTCACCATCGACGGCAACACTGCCGCGGCCCATGTCGCCCACGCCACCAACGAGGTCATTGCCATTTATCCCATCACTCCGTCGTCCAACATGGGAGAGATCTCGGACCTTAAGAGCGCACAGGGAGAGAAAAACATCTGGGGTACGATTCCCCTGGTTACCGAGATGCAATCGGAAGCCGGAGCGGCCGGGGCGGTGCACGGAGCCTTGCAGGCCGGGGCGCTGACCACCACNNTGATTCCCAATATGTTCAAAATCGCGGGAGAACTGACCCCAACCGTGTTCCATGTCTCGGCGCGGGCGCTGGCAGCTCAGGCCTTGTCCATTTTTGGCGACCATTCGGATGTGATGGCCTGCCGCTCCACCGGTTTTGCCATGCTCGCCTCCAACAATCCCCAGGAGGTCATGGACTTTGCTCTGATCGCCCAGGCGGCGACGTTGAGCTCGCGGGTGCCTTTCCTGCATTTCTTTGACGGCTTTCGAACCTCCCACGAAGTGCAGAAGATCGAAGAGCTCTCTTTCGAGCAGATGCACGCCATGCTCGACGAAGAGTTGATCTCGGCCCATCGGCTGCGGGCCCTGTCGCCGGATCATCCGGTGATTCGCGGCACCTCGCAAAATCCCGACGTCTATTTCCAGGGGCGGGAGAGCGTGCATCGCTTTTACCTGGCCACTCCGGAAATCGTACAGCAGGAAATGGACAAGTTTGCCGCCCTCACCGGCCGCCAGTATGGCTTGGTGGACTATGTCGGGGCTGCGGATGCTGAACGGGTGATCGTGCTCATGGGATCCGGGGCCGACACCGTCCACGAAACCGTGGAGGCGATGGTCGCCAGCGGCGAAAAGGTCGGCCTGCTGAAAATCCGTCTTTATCGCCCCTTCCCCGCAGCAGCGGTTCTGGCCGCCCTGCCCGCCACCGTGCGCAAACTGGCGGTTCTGGATCGTACCAAAGAACCCGGTTCCCTGGGGGAGCCTTTGTATCTCGATGTTCTCGGTGCCATTGCAGAAAGCCCGCTGTCCGGCCCAAAACCAGCCATCGTCGGCGGACGTTACGGCCTCGGCTCCAAGGAGTTCACTCCCGCCATGGTCAAAGCCGTGCTGGACAATCTGACCCTGGAGGCACCGAAAAACCACTTTGTCGTCGGCATTAAAGACGATGTCTGCGGCACCAGTCTCACCGTGGACACTTCGTACAGCAATGACACAAGCCAGACCTACGCCGCCCTGTTCTACGGCCTGGCCTCCGACGGGACGGTGGGCGCCAACAAAAATTCGATCAAGATCATCGGCGATCTGACCGACAACCAGGTCCAGGCCTACTTTGTCTATGACTCNNTCACCACATCGCACCTGCGTTTCGCTCAAACGCCTCTGCGCTCCCCCTACCTGATCAGCGAGGCCGATTTTATCGCCTGCCACAATTTCAGTTTTCTGGAAAAGTGCGACATGCTCTCCAAAGCCAAACCGGGGTCGATCTTCCTGATCAACTCCTTGTTCGGCAAGGACCAGGTGTGGGATGAGCTGCCCCGCGAAGTGCAGCAGCAGATTATCGATAAAAAGCTGCGTCTATTTGTGATCAATGCGGTGGACATCGCCGAGGAGCTGGGGCTTGGCGGTCGCATTAACGTCATTATGCAGACCGCATTTTTCAAAATCACCGGCATCCTGCCCCTTGAAAAGGCCATGGCAGCCATCAAAGACGCCATTCGAAACACCTATGGCAAAGCCGGCGAAAAGGTGGTGGAGATGAACTGCCAGGCCGCCGATGCCGCTCTGGACAAAATCGCCGAAGTCCAGATCCCGGCCAAGGTCAGCAGCGCGCTCACCAGACCGCCGCTGGTGACGCCTGACGCGCCGCCCTTCGTCCAGAATGTGGTGGCTCCGATCATCGCCGGCCTGGGAGACACCCTGCCGGTGTCCAGCATGCCGGTGGACGGAACCTTCCCCACCGCCACCTCCCGTTACGAAAAACGCAACATCGCTCTGGAAATCCCGGTGTGGGACGAACATCTGTTCCTGCAGTGCGGTCTCTGCTCCTTTGTCTGCCCCCACGCCACCGTGCGCCTGAAGATCTACGACCCGGCCTGCCTGAAGGGGGCACCGGCCACCTTCCGCAGCATCGAGGCCCGTGGCCAGGAGTTTTCCGGGCTGACCTGCTCCGTGCAGATCGCGCCGGAGGACTGCATCGGTTGCGGGGTCTGCGTGGAAACCTGCCCGGGAAAAGATCGGCTAGAGCCGTCACGCAAGGCTCTGCAGATGCAGTTCAAGGCGCCCTTGCGGGAACAAGAAGCCGCCAACTGGGAGTTTTTCCTGTCCCTGCCCGAAACCGACCGCAGCCGCTTCAATCCGGGGACGCTGAAAGGAAGTCAGCTGGTGAAACCGCTGTTTGAATTTTCCGGGGCCTGCTCCGGTTGCGGTGAAACCCCCTATCTGAAACTGATGTCTCAGCTGTTCGGGGATCGCGCCCTGATTGCCAATGCCACCGGTTGCACCTCCATCGTCGGCGGCAATCTGCCGACCACACCCTGGGCCACGCGAGATGATGGACGGGGACCGGCCTGGTCCAACTCCCTGTTCGAGGACACCGCAGAATTCGGTTTCGGCATGCGCCTGGCCGTGGATAAATTTGCCGAAGCGGCACAGGAGCTGCTGGTCGAAAGAATCCGCGGCGGTCAGTTCAGCGACCCTGCGGAAAAGGATCTGCTGAAAGCCATTTTAGAAGCGGATCAATCGGATCAGGTGGCCATCGAAGCTCAGCGGGCACGGGTCGTCGAACTGAAAAACAGGCTTCAGAATTCTGCCGACGACGCGGCGGCCAGACGACTGGCCAGCCTCGCCGATTACCTGGTTAAAAAGTCGGTCTGGTGTGTCGGCGGCGACGGCTGGGCTTACGATATCGGTTATGGCGGACTGGATCACGTCATCTCTACCGACAAAAACATCAATCTGCTGGTGCTCGACACGGAGGTCTATTCCAACACCGGCGGCCAGGCATCCAAATCGACCCCCCTCGGTGCCGTCGCCCAGTTTGCGGCAGGGGGCAAAGATATGCAGAAAAAGGATTTGGGACTGATGGCCATGTCCTACGGAACCGCCTATGTGGCGACCATATCCTTGGCGAATCCCGTACAGGCCATCAAAGTCTTCATGGAGGCGGAGGCCTTTGACGGGCCGTCCCTGATCATCGCCTACGCCCATTGCATCGCCCACGGGATCGATATGGCCAAAGGGATCGAAGGACAGAAAAAAGCTGTCGCCTGCGGTCACTGGCCCCTCTATCGCTATCATCCCGAGCGCGCTGCCCGGGGAGAAAATCCGCTGCAACTCGACAGCAAGGCTCCCAGTATTTCCTTCGAGGAATTTGCCGGGACCCAGAACCGCTTCCGGGCTCTGAAGAAAATCGATTCTGAAGCGGCTCAGAAGCTGATCGAACAGGCCAACGCCTGGGCCTTGCGCCGCTACTCTCTTTACCAGAAACTGGCCAACTAACTCCAACGCCCCTGTTCTTTCAAGGGAGGATGCCGCCCCGCTCAAGGGGGGCGGTATCCTCATTGGAAACAGCGGACGCCCGAGTATGGTCAACTCATTTTTTTCTTTTTTACAGGAGCCATCATGAACCCCAAAGTACTGATCGTCATGGGCAGCGATTCGGACTGCCCGGTGCTTGAAGAAGCCGCCAAGATCCTGGAGCAGTTCGACATCCCCTACGAAATGCGTATCGCTTCCGCTCACCGTTCCCCGGCCAAAACAGCCGCCCTGGTCGATGGGGCCGCAGAACGGGGCATTCAGGTGATCATCGCGGCCGCCGGTCTGGCCGCACACCTTCCCGGAGTGGTCGCCGCGGGCACCATCCTGCCCGTCATCGGCGTCCCCATGGGCGGTGGCCCTCTCAACGGGGTCGACGCGCTCTACTCCATTGTGCAGATGCCCGGAGGCATTCCGGTGGCCACCACGGCCATCGGTAAACCCGGTGCCAAAAATGCGGCCCTTTTGGCCGCCCAGATCCTGGCCTTGAGCCACTCAGGTCTGGGTCTGAAGCTCCGCCGCTACCGGGAACAGATGGCCAATGAGGTCGAAGAGAAAGACCGGAAACTGCAACAGGGTAAGTAGCCAGAGCTGCGGGGGCATGGCTCTCCCTTCGACCTAGTTTGCCGGTGGTTCACTCCCCCTTGGATCCCGGCCAGTTGAGTCCTTAGCCGGAAACCCTCTTATTGCCATGTAGATTGAAACTTTGGCCGTCATCGACTCTTCCCCTTCGGTGACGGCCGTTTTTTTGTGCTTTTCCACAGCCTGCAGGCAGAGGCGTGCTAGCCAGCCGAATCTTTTTTTTGGCCATGCATTGCCTCTTGAGGCTCTGGATCCCGCAAAAAGAAAATTTTGGCTTTCAAACGGTCAAACATGGTAGCATGCTTGACAATTTTGATAGTAAACGTTGCGCTCTCTGGTTGTCGCAACGAAAAAAGATCCACAAGGAGAATTCAAGAATGAGCAAACCGAAAGTGGAAATCATAGAAAGTTATTGCAAGGGATGCAGCATCTGCGTTGAATTCTGCCCGGAACAGGTATTTGAAATGGAAGGATTTGTCGCCAAGGTTATCCGCCCTGAAGCCTGCACCCGCTGCATGCTGTGCGAATTACGCTGTCCCGATTTTGCTGTCAAAGTTTACTAAAGATTGATGGCGGCGCCATCTTACAAGTTTTGCGAAAGCATCAAAAATTATTTTACAGGAGGTCAATACAGTGGCTAAAAAAGTAGCTCTGTTACAGGGAAATGAGGCCTGCGCCTACGGTGCCCTGTATGCCGGCTGCAATTTTTTCGGCGGATACCCCATCACCCCCTCGACAGAGGTGGCTGAGGTGATGTCGAAGGAACTGCCGAAAACCGGTGGCATATTCATTCAAATGGAAGATGAAATCGCGGCCATGGCATCGATCCTCGGTGCAGCTTTAACGGGCGCCAAGGCGTTGACGGCCAGTTCCGGCCCCGGCATCTCCCTGAAACAGGAACTGATCGGCTATGCCTGCATCGCCGAGATCCCCTGTGTCATCGTCAACGTCATGCGCGGCGGGCCTTCCACCGGCATGCCGACCGGGCCCAGTCAGTCGGACGTCATGCAGGCCAAATGGGGCACCCACGGCGACCATCCTGCCATCGCTCTGGTCCCCGCCTCCTGCCAGGAAATCTTCAGCGAAACGGTGCGGGCTTTCAATCTGGCCGAAACCTACCGCATGCCGGTTCAGGTATTGCTGGATGAAATCAACGGCCACATGCGCGAACGTATTGAACTCCCCGAACCGGGCGAACTGGAGGTGATCAACCGCCAGCAACCGACCGTGGCTCCGGAAGACTATAAACCTTTTGACGCCAGTCAGGGGGATGTCCCGCCCCTGGCCTCTTTTGGCTCCGAATACCGCTATCACGTCACCGGGCTCAACAAAGCGGCAGACGGTTTCCCGACCAGCAAGCCTGAACTGGTCGACGCGGAAGAGCGCCGCCAGCTGCGTAAAATCGAAGCGAATCGGGCTGATATCGAAAAAAATGAAGAGTACCTTGTCGACGATGCGGAGGTCATCATTGTCGCCTACGGCACCATCAGCCGCTCGGCCCGTTACGCTGTCGACGTGTTGCGAAAAGAAGGCATCAAAGCGGGCTTGTTCCGTCCCATTACCCTGTGGCCTTTTCCCGAGAAACGGATGGCCGAACTGGCCAATCAAGCCAAGGCTATTGTCGTACCGGAAATGAACCTCGGCCAGATGATCCTTGAAGTCGAGCGGGTTACCCGGCGGGTCTGCACCGTGGAGGGCATCGGTCGGGTGGACGGAGAACCGATCAACCCTGCTCAGATTATCGCCAAGGTCAAGGAGGTTCTTTAGTCATGGCTTTTGATTACGAACAGTATTTGCGCCCCGGCAAACTGCCCCACATCTGGTGTCCCGGCTGCGGCCACGGCATTGTCATGAAGGGACTGCTGCGGGCTATCGACAGTTGCGGCCTGCAAAAAAACAATACAGCCATTGTCTCGGGCATCGGCTGCGCCAGTCGCCTGCCCGGCTACGTCGATTTCAACACCCTGCACACCGCCCACGGCCGGGCCGCAGCCTTTGCTACCGGCATCAAAATGGCCAAACCGGAAATGGACGTGCTGGTGGTCGGCGGCGACGGTGACGGCGTGGCGATCGGCGGCAACCATTTCATCCACGCCTNNGCAACATCGACATGACCTATGTCCTGCTAAACAACTACATCTACGGCATGACGGGCGGTCAGTTTTCGCCCTGCACTCCCACCGGCGACCGAGCCTCGACCACCCCCTACGGCAATCCCGATCCGGTCTTCGATATCGCGAAACTGGCCGTCGGGGCCGGAGCCACCTTTGTCGCCCGTACCACCGCTTTTCATGCCACCCAGATCGACAAACTGATTGCGGAGGGGATTCGTCACAAAGGTATGGCCGTGATCGAAATCCTTGATGACTGTCCGACCACCTACGGCCGACGCAACAAATTCCGCTCGTTGGTGGACATGATGAAACGACTGAAAGAAATTGCGGTACCGGTCAAGGCGGCGGCTCACATGACTCCCGAACAACTGGAAGGCAAAGTGCTGACGGGGATTTTGCACCAGGAACAACGTCCGGAATACTGTGAACAATATCAGCAGGTTATCGCCAGGGCTCAGGGGGTCTGAAGGCCGTAAAAATGAAGGAGCTAGCTGTCATGTCAAAAAGATACGAACTGCGTTTTTCCGGGGCCGGCGGCCAGGGCCTGATCACCGCCGGGATTATTATGGCCGAAGCGGCGGCCATCATTGAGGGCCACCACGCGGTACAATCCCAGAGCTACGGTCCTGAAGCCCGGGGCGGGGCATCCAAGTCGGAGGTGATTATTTCCGACGAGCCCATTGACTACCCCAAGGCGACCAGCGTCGATGCCTGTCTGGCTCTGACTCAGGAAGCCGCCGATAAATATGCCGTCGGCATTAAACCGGGCGGTATGCTGCTGATCGATTCGGATTTTGTCAAACGAGAGCCGCAGGGCGATTTCAAAACCATTAAATTTCCGATTATCCGCACGGCCAAAGATGACGTGGGGCGGGAAATCGTCGCCAATGTGGTCGCCCTCGGGGCCATGGTCGCGCTGACCGGTATCGTCTCGCGCGAAGCCGGCGAGCAAGCCGTTGTCGCCCGGGTACCGGAGGCTTTTATCGAACTCAATAAAAAAGCCTACAACACCGGCTACGATAAAGTTAAATCGCTGCTCGCTTAGGTCTTCAAAAATACCGCTTTCGCAAAAAAGCCCCCGCCCAAAAGGCGGGGGCTTTTACCTTCCACCATGCCTTAACCCCGGGCGCTAATCAATTCCTCAGCCTTGGCCACATCCTCACAGCATCCGCAAAAGAAAGGCTGACACTCGTCAATAGCCTGCGGTTGCACCTCCAGAATTCTCTGCCGTCCGTTGGAGGCTGCACCGCCGGCCTGTTCAATCAGGAAGGACATCGGGTTCAATTCGTAAAGAAGCCTCAACTTGCCCTGGGGCGATCCCTGCAAGTGGGGATAGAAAAAAACGCCGTTCCGTTTCATCAAAACCTGGTTGATATCCGGAACCAGCCCGCCGCTGTAGCGCAGCTTTGTCCCCCTCCCCTCCAGATAGGAAACAAACGCTTCGACACCGGGCGTATAGCGATTGCGCAAGCCACCGGGAGAATAGATGACCGCCTTTGATTCCAGACGGATATTGCTCCGCAACAGGGTGTATTCCATCAGTTGATTCATGCCGAATTCATGGACGCCGTTACCGGTGGTATACACCAGAGTGGTTCGTGGCCCGTAGAGGATGTACAGAGCCGCTACCTGCCGCTGCANNTCGACACAATGGTGCCTACCGCGAGATTGACATCGACCAACGAAGACCCGTCCAGAGGATCGAAAGCCACCGAGAAATTGCCTGCACAGTGAGGCGAAACCGCGATCACATCGTGGGTTTCCTCCGAGGCGACATTGCTTACCACACCGCTTTTAGCGAGACGCTTGCGCATAATCCGGTCGGCCAGAACATCGAGGGCCAGTTGTTCCTCACCGTAGAGATTAGAGGTACCGGCGACCCCCAGATCACCGGTACGGATGGAATTGATAATGTACTTGGAAGCCTCTGCAATCTCGCAAATAAGATGAATTAATTGATCGTCTACGCCATCTTCCCGCAGATAACGTCTCAAATCGATTTGAAATTTGGTCTTGCCGGCTGTGAGCATCCGTCTTTCCCTCCTTTAGCTTAGGCTGTTTTGCCGATGGTTTGCGGCAACACTTCGCGTCCATACCCCGGTTACCGAGCCACCTCAAGTCTTGACTCAACAGACATGTATGCTAGTATTTTAGCAGACTTTGACTATTAATCTTCAGGAGGATTCCATGGAAGAACAAGGCGCCCCCAACGACAAAAAGAAATCTACCGGTGAAAAACTGTGGGAATCTACCCGCAAGACTCTTCATGTTGCCGGCTTTCAGGCCAATAAATATAAACGCATTGTCCAGAAAAAAATCGATCTGGCTTCCCTGCACAGAAAGATCACCTCTATTCACGGGGATCTGGGAAAACTGATCGATGATATCCGGGAAAGCGGGGCTCCCGATATACTGGCTAAAAACGAGGTGCAGGAGTTGTTTCTTGCCCTTGATGAGCTCAAGGCCGAAGCGGCGACTCTGGAGCAGGAAATCGAGACCATAAAGTCGGAAGAACACCCGGAAGAAGAGGAAGAACCGATCGAAACCGAGGAGAAATAGGATTTGGTTTCTCCGCCCCCGCCGCAAACCCACCAGAAAACCAAAAAGCCCCTCCGCAAGAGGGGCTTTTTGGTTATTGTGCTGTAAAACTCACCGCCGGTGTTTCATAGGGCGGGGCACACTGTGCAGATACTCATCCTTGTGTTCACGATCCCGGCTACGCATAGAGGCCTGAATGCCATATTCCGCCATGGCCAGATCGGCTGCGTAACGGTCCATAATGCTGAGGTCTTCATCGATCCTCTCTACGCCTTTCTTCAATTCCGCCCTGCTGCTGGTACGCTCGACTTCCCGGTTGATCAGCTTGGTCATATATCCCCCTCATGACTGCTTAAGCCCGCCCCGGCTGGAACACCCTGTTCCAATCCGGTTACAGCGGACCGATCAGATACTGGAAAAATCTTGCCCTCGCTGAAACTATATCATATGCCACCTTCGGTTGAGTTTCAACCAAGCGATCGCTGAAAAGCCAGCCCTCACAAGTTGTCGCAGGCCGCGGGATATCAGCAAACCCAAGTTCTCCGATGTCCCTTCTCCCCATCAGGCAGAGGAAAAACAGCCACTGCCATCCGCTAAAGATGACAGTGGCTGTCAGACCACTCGGGTTTATCCTGGCTGAAAAGATCAGAAGATAAAGGTCAGGTTAACTCCACCCAGCGTCTCTGTATCGATGGCATCTTTGGCGGCACTGCTGATACCGGAGGAAAAGGTAAAAGCAGGGCTTACGCTCAGCTGATCGGTGAGGGCATAATCCAGCCCGACGCTGAGTTCGTAGTTATGAAAACCGGCATAGTCGCCGACCGAGTAATCGCTATGCATGTTATAGCTGACCAGGGCTCCCAGATTGAGGGCCAGATCCTCCATCAAGGCAATGGAATGGCTGACATCAAAGGTAAAGAACAAGCCTTCTTCTTCTGCGGCGTCCCAATCCCAGTACATAGCCAGTGTCGGCGCCAGCAGGGTGTTGAGGGTACCGGAGAGATAAACCTCATTGGTATCCTCGGCACCGTCCAGAGCGTACCAGACATTTCCCACGGAGACGGACAACATCTCACCCAGATCCCGCGAATAATCGATGATGATATCGGTTTCGTTCGCCTCTCCGGCGTTAATACCATCCGAGCTCTTCAACTGCCAGTTGGTCCAGTAACTGACAGTAAAGTTGCCGGCGGCGATATCCACACCGCCCTGAATAACCGGGCGGCCATCGCTCAAGTCAAAACCGCGCCAAAGATACTTGTCAAATACACCCACGTAAGCATCGCCTTCCACCGTTATGGCTGCAAAACCGGTGGTCACCATCCCCGCCCCGAGAACCACCAGGGCCGCCAACAATACACTCCACTTCTTCATTTTATAAAACCTCCGTATGGCATGATCTGCGGCCCTTGGGAGGACCATCCTCGTCCGGGCCGCATGAATTAATAAACCAAATTATTTCTCAGAACCTTCACCCGGGGTGAAGACGGTTCCCATATGTACCGTATGAAAATCCGCATAGGCCGTGGCGCCATGTTCGCAGAAGTCGAGACCGGCCATTTCTTCTTCTTTGCTGACGCGCATGCCCATCACCATGTCGATAAGCTTGAACAGGATGAGACCGGCAATAAAGGCCCAGGCAAAGCAAGCAACGATACCAACCAACTGCACACCGACTACTTTGAGAGAAAATCCACCGGTATCGAACAGACCCGCAGCCAAGGTTCCCCAGGCACCACAGACACCATGCACAGATACGGCACCAACGGGATCGTCCACTCTGATTTTGTCGAAAAACAACACCGAGTAGAGCACCAGGACACCGGCAATGGCGCCAATAATAACGGAAGACAAAGGGCTGACGTTGGCACAGCCGGCGGTAATCCCGACCAAGCCAGCCAGGGCACCGTTGAGGGTCATACCGATATCGCTTTTGCCAAACTTGATCCAGGTCGCCAGCATGGCCGTGATGGCACCGGCAGCGGCAGCCAGAGTGGTGGTCACGGCGATAATCGCAATAGAGGTATCGCCGGTGGTCGTGGAACCGGGATTAAAACCGTACCAGCCAAACCACAACAGAAATACTCCAAGCCCTGCCAGGGGGATGCTGTGACCGGGAATCGGCCTGACTTTACCCTTTTTGTCGTATTTACCGAGACGAGGACCGACCACAATGGCCCCGGCCAGAGCCAACCACCCGCCCACGGAATGAACGACCGTCGAACCGGCAAAATCAATGAAGCCGAGACTTTCGAGCCAGCCGCTGCCATTGAACAGGCTGCCCCAGGCCCAGGAACCGGAGATGGGGTAAATAACCGCCGAAACAAAAACCGAGTAAACCAGATAAGCGCTGAATTTGGTGCGTTCGGCGACGGCACCGGAGATAATCGTCGCCGCCGTTGCCGCAAACACAGTCTGGAACATCCAGAAGGCGTAATTCCAGGCTTCACCGTCACCACTGGCGCCACTGAAGAAAAAATCGGTGGTGCCGAAAAAACCATTGGTGGCACCGAACATCAAACCGAACCCGATAGCCCAGAAACCGATGGCTCCCACCGAAAAGTCCATCATATTTTTCATCAGGATGTTACAGGCATTTTTAGCCCGGGTGAAACCAGACTCCACCATGGCGAAACCTGCCTGCATGATAAACACCATGAAAGCAGCTACCAGGGTCCAGACGAAATTGAGGTTATTCTGCACATCGGCAGCACTGATCGCTGCTTCCTCGGCAAAGCCGAGAACAGGGATCGCCAACAGTAAGCCGGCTACAATAAGCAATAGACCGAATCGTTTCACTTTATGCCTCCTCTTTCTGTTTCAGGATCAATTAGAGTGCCTCTGAGCCGGTCTCGCCGGTACGAATGCGTACCGCCTGCTCAACCTCATAAACGAAGATTTTGCCATCACCGATGGTACCAGTGGCTGCCTCCTGACGAATCGCTTCAACTACCTCGGCCACCCGTGCCTCAGGGATCACCAGTTCAATTTTGATCTTGGGAATAAAATCGATCTGATATTCGGCACCGCGATACAGTTCAGCGTGACCCTTTTGCCGGCCGAAACCACGTACTTCACTGACGGTCATTCCGTTGATGCCAAGATCGGATAAAACCTCCTTGACCTCATCCAACTTGAACGGCTTAATAATACATTCGATTTTTTTCATCTTTCTGCCTTTCATGGGTTATGGCCTCCGGGAAGCGACCATCAGGGTGTGCTTTCCGCCCAGGCCCCAGGGCAAAATAACCTGCAGAACACAACCGACGGAGACCGGAGACAGGCCAATGTTTTCACTCTTTGCCGGATAGAGTTTGCATTGCATATGCCAAAAAATTTAATGTAACAATTTAGTATAGTTACAAACAAACCCATCGATATATGATTAATAAAGTGGCTGCGATTGCCCCCCCTGCTGCCCCCACTCGCTCAAGAAATAACCAGTAGAGCGGCAGGACGAAGTGTCCGCACAAAAAAAAGGCCGCTTCATTTTGAAGCGGCCTCCCATCTGTTCCGATCCGGTTTTGACTCAGGAATCGGTTCCTTTTTCATCTACGCGCCCGAATTTTCGAATCGCCTCGAACATTTCCCGCAACCGTTTATCCACCAGATCATTAACCGTTCCCTCGGGCCAGGACCCATCCTCCTGTCGTTCACCTGCCGGGACCCCGGTAAGAAGTTCAATACCTTGGTCGACATCGGACACCGCCCATACGTGGAACCGCTCGGCCGCGACCGCCTCGATGACCTCCTGTTTCAGCATCAGATTTTTGACGTTGGATGCCGGGATAATAACCCCCTGCTTTCCAGTAAGGCCTTTGGCCTTGCAAACCACGTAGAAGCCTTCGATTTTTTCGTTAACGCCGCCGATGGCCTGCACCTTGCCGCGCTGATTGACCGATCCGGTTACGGCAATCCCCTGATCAATAGGCAGGTTGGACAGGGATGACAGCAATCCATAAATTTCAGCCGAAGACGCACTATCGCCTTCCACACCACCATAGGACTGTTCAAAACAAATAGAGGCTGAAAGGGCCAGGGGCTTGTCCTGGGCAAAACGATCCCCTAGAAATCCAGCCAGAATCATCAATCCTTTGTCGTAGATAGGCCCGGACAGCTTGGCTTCCCGTTCAATATTGACAACTCCGCCCTTTCCCATGAAGGTGCGGGCGGTAATGCGCACGGGCCTTCCAAAAGCATAGTCTCCGAGCATATAGACCGAAAGTCCGTTAAGCTGACCGCTCACTTCCCCCTCGGTATCAATCAGCAGGGTGCCGTCATCAATTAATTCTTGGACCCGCTCTTCAACACGGTTGGAACGGTAAATCTTCGATTCGATGGCCAGCTCCACGTGTTCCCGTTCCACGGTCTCCTTGTTATGGCGAAGAGCCAGGAAGGCGGCCTCGCGAATCAGGTCGGCCACATCGATAAAGCGGGAGGACAAGCGTTTTTTATCGTCGATAAGCCGGGCTGCATGTTCGATGACCCGCGCCACTCCCCCTGGCGAAAAGGGCAGCAACTTTTCTTCCTGACATTTGGTCGCCACAAATAGAGCATATTGCTGAACATTCTCCCAGGTGTTATCCATCATCCGGTCGAAGTCGGCCTTTACTTTGAAATATTTCCGAAAATCGGGGTCGAGTTGATACAGCATGTAATACAGCCAGGGAATGCCGATCAGAATCACCTTGCAGCGCAGAGGAATCGACTCGGGCTTGAGGGAAACCGTGGCCATCAGGCGAAACTGTTCGGTCATATCCTCGATTTTGATCTCACCATTGCGCAAACAACGTTTCAAGGCTTCATAGGAAAAGATGTTGATCAGCGTCTCACGGCAGTCCAGAATCAGATAGCCACCGTTGGCGCGATGCAGCGCCCCGGGCTTGATCATCGTAAAATTGGTGGTGGCCGTACCGGACTGAATAATATGTTCGATACGCCCGAAGAGATTAAAATAGGTCGGATTCGCTTCATAAACGACAGGTGCCCCCTTTTCGGCACTGTTATCGATAAAAAGATTGACTCGATAACGATCAAAGGACGGTTCCTGACGCACCATCTTCCCTCCTTGGAGAACCTGCGTTCCCTTGGAGGGACGAAACTCATCGACCCGATCGAGCAGATCCTTCATGCAGTTTTCAAAATGCTTCTGGATCTTCGGCTGATCCCGGTATTTTTCGGCCAGAGCCTCGAACAGATGACACAGGGTGCGACTGAGAAAGTCCTTTTCCATCTTCGAAGTAGCGATCCGCAGCTCCTTTTCCAGCTCTACCACTTTGCGTAATACCTCGTTGAGCTGTTCCTGCAGCACCGTGCCCTTCTTCTCAATTGTCTCCTGTTCTTCTTGCGGCAATTCGGAAAAATCCTTCTGCGACAGGGGCTCTCCCTCCTTGAGGGGCACCAGAACCAGACCACCCACCGTTCGTTGAAGCTGAAACCCTTCTTTGTTGACTTGCTCTTCGAGCTCCTGCACCAACTTTTTATTCTTTTCCTGGGATTCACCGGTCAGCTGATTCTTGGCCTGCTCGTATTCCTTACTTTCAAACACTCCCGCTATTGCCGCAGCCATTTCCGCTACCAGGTCATCCACATCCTTGTGAAACTCTTTGCCCTTGCCGGCGGGGAGTCGAATCGTGGTCGGCCGCGAACCGTCCTCAAAACCATGGACATAACACCAGTCATCCGGTATCGGCTCCTGCGCCGAGCGTCGGTTGAGAAGCTTTTTAATCGTGGATGAACGTCCGGTTCCCGGCTCGCCGAGAATAAAAACATTAAAGCCGGTCGCATCAATACCCAGACCGAACTCAATGGCGGTAAGAGCCCGGTTCTGGCCGATGGGTTCCTCGAGGCATGAGAGTTTCTCGGTGTTTTCGAATTCGAATTGAGCAGGATCACAACGCCATGTCAGTTCTTCGGGCTGAAGCCTGTATTGTTTCACGATTGGTCCTCCTGTTTCAGGTTGTCTGATAACCGTTTTTCACGAATTAAAAAGTCTCGCCACATCTGTCTATCGAGTAAATTCCGCTATTTTCATTATGAATAGTATCAATCCCAATTCCATTGGCAAGCAGCAGCGGTTTAAAGCGTCCATCAGCTTTGGTTCCTTTGCTGTTCACCCCATGCTGGCAATGGTCGACATCCAGCAGTTGCAAATTGGCGATGGATTATTTAGGATGGGCGAACTTTTTAACCAACGCCCAACGCCGCCCTGGAGAGGAAAACCTGAATGACTGTCAGATTACCCGCCGAATGGGAGCCCCAGGACGGAGTTCTGCTGGCCTGGCCCCACCAGGAAACCGACTGGGCGCCGCTACTCCATCGCGTGGAACCGGTTTTTATCCAACTGGCCCGAGAAATCAGCCGCTATGAGCGGCTGCTTATTGCGACCGTCGACGCCTCTAACCTGAAGAGCAAACTGCACCAGGCAGGGCTGGATCTGTCCCGGATAAGCCTGGCCCAGGTGCCCCTGGATGACACCTGGTGCCGGGATTTCGGGCCGATCACGGTTGTTTCCGAATCCGGCCCCTGCTTGCAGAATTTCGTCTTCAATGGCTGGGGCAATAAGTTTTCCGCCACCCGGGACAACGCCATCAACGAACACCTGCAGCGCCACGGTTTTCTATCCGGCCCCCTCATCAGCCACCCCCTGGTGCTGGAGGGCGGCAGCATCGAGAGCGACGGTTGCGGCACTCTCTTAACCACCAGCCGCTGCCTGCTCAATCCCAACCGCAACCCTGACCTGAGCCGGGAACAAATCGAAGCCGAGCTGCAACGCCTGCTGGGTGGCCAACGCATCCTGTGGTTGGAAAACGGCCATTTGGTTGGTGACGATACCGATGCGCATATCGACACCCTGGCCCGTCTGGCCCCATACGACACCATTATCTACGTCGCCTGCGACGATCCGTTGGACGAACACTATCAACCTCTGGCGCGTATGGCAGAAGAACTGGCCAGTTTCCGCACCGCCACAGGGTCTCCCTATCGCCTGCTGCCCTTGCCCTGGCCTCAGGCCTGTTTCGATGAAGACGACAGAAGGCTGCCGGCCACCTATGCGAACTTTCTGGTCATTAATGGCGCGGTCCTGGTGCCTACCTATGGAGTGCCGCAAGACAGCGCAGCTCTAAAAATTATCGGCGAGGCCTTTACCGATCGACAGCTTATCGGAATCGATTGTTCTGAGATTATTCGTCAGGGAGGTTCACTACATTGCCTGACCATGCAGCTACCCCAGGGAGTATTGCCATGACCCGACCACAACCGTTGGGGGTAGGCCTCGTCCAGCAGACTTGCAGTGACGACCGCCAGGCCAACCTCGAAAAAAGCATCGCCGGGATCCGATCCGCCGCTGCCCGTGGCGCTCAACTCGTCGTTCTGCAGGAGCTGCATGCCAGCCGCTATTTCTGCCAAACCGAGGATTGCGGTCAATTCGACCTGGCCGAAGCCATCCCCGGGCCTTCGACAGAAAAACTGGGGGCTGTTGCTGCTGAATTGGGCATCGTAATCGTCGCCTCCCTCTTCGAGAGGCGAGCGGCTGGGCTCTACCACAACACTGCCGTCGTGCTGGAAAAAGACGGCACCATCGCCGGCTGCTACCGCAAAATGCACATCCCCGACGACCCCGGATACTATGAAAAATTCTACTTCACCCCCGGCGA
>NPIF01002502.1_pt1 | contig 16440 bp, 13 predicted proteins | sample 8637461 | NCBI WGS metagenome assembly NPIF01 (sample SAMN07420641, study PRJNA396082) | bioreactor metagenome | isolation source: sample BR12 brine-fed electro-methanogenic bioreactor BR | place: Japan: Kochi | collected 2016-12-09
GGCGGGGGAGAGTGTTGTGTGGATGTGAACGGCCGGTGATTGTGGATGGGAGAAAGGTAGTAGAGCCGGAGGAATTGGTGAAGGCAGGGTTTGTGTATAGGGGTGTGGGGCGGGGGGAGTGGAATTGATTTTGCTCCTCTCATCTTTGATGCTTTAGTAGGTTGATGGGTTTCTTTGATATAGTGAGCCCTGAACTAATACAAATAAATTATCGATATTATGTCATCAACCACTCCCGATTCCGAACAGACTAAAAGAAGCCTTATTGCGCAGTTCCCCCGTAATCTAACTGCGAATATTTTCTACTTCTTAGCAAACATAATCATTGGCATTCTCCTCGTTCCATACTTCATCAATACCCTTGGAGTCGCAACATATGGGATCCTCCCGCTTGCAACATCGATCATTGGGTACGCTGGGATCATTATCACATCTCTCAACGCTTCGGTATCTCGATTTCTAACTGTTGATCTCCAAAGTAATAACTATGCAGCAGCAAATCGAACGTTTAATACCGCGTTTTTTGGGTTCACCGCTGTCATCCTTCTGATGACTTTACCAATATTTATATTGGCATTTTTTACTCCGTCGATCTTCAATGTTCCGGATGGTCAGGAAGCAGGCTGTATCCTACTTTTTCTTGGAGTCTCCTCCGCTTTTATTATACGTTCATGGAGCGCAAACTTTACTGTTCAGCTCTTTGCCTACAACCGTCTCGATCTCCAGAACATTGTTAACCTCACGAGCCTCATCGTTTCGACAGGTCTAATCATACTCTTTTTCTATCTTTTTAGCCCGAATCTCGGTCTTGTCGGCGCTGCTTATCTTACCGGGGCTGTAGTGGCTTCAGGAGTCTCAATAATACTCGCTCGTCAGGTATGCCCGCACCTAAAGATATCATTCGGTTCTTTCGATCGCGGAAGATTCAGGGATCTGTGTAAACTTGGATTGTGGGTTATTATCAACGAAATAGGCTATCTTCTAATTTTACAGATTGACCTTATTGTTGTCAATATACTCTTTGGAGCGACTTTGGCCGGGGAATATGCGATCGCTTACCAGCTAGTTATCCTCCTACGAATGTTCGCTGGGGTACTCTACGGCATTCAGATGCCGACAATCCTGTCCCTTTATGCTCAGAAGCAGATTGAGACTATGATCAGGGTTTTAAAGAGTTTTGTCAAATTAATGGGGCTTGGCATTGCACTCCCAGCTGGGCTCATCTGTGGTTTGAGTCCAAATGTACTTATCATCTGGGTGGGAGGAGAATTCACCTTCCTAGCTCCGCTAATCATCCTTATGACAGTACACCTTGCAATCAACTTTTCTGTGATGCCCCTCAATACAATCAACGTCGCATACAACAAGATGATAATTCCTGGATTAATAACCCTATTATTGGGAATTCTAAATGTTAGTTTGGCAGTTACCCTCTCACTTCTGACCGATCTTGGATATTATGGGGTAGCAATTGCGGGACTGTTCACAATCACCTTTAGAAATGCCATTTTTATCCCGTGGTATGCGACGCGATTACTTGGGGTGGGACACTTTACCTTTATCAGGTCGATATTTCCCGGTATTGTGGCGACTGTTATCATCGGAGCCATGGCAGCAACTCTTGGTACCATTTTTCAGATATCAGCCTTGCCTTCGCTCATTGTTGTTGGTGTGGGCATCGCAGGGGTCTATCTTGTGATGGTATGGATATTTGGTCTCAATGAATTTGAGCGCGGGCTCTTTAAATCCTATTTAACTCCAGTGTTCAAGCGAATTAGTGCAAATTTGTAAAAGTTCAATCGTATGAATTTTGTATGTTCTTGTGCCCAATTATATTATCGTAGGAGTATTAAAATGCACACATAAAATAAAAACCTCTATTATCTTTATATCGAACCAAGATGGGCATTGTTTAATGGTCTTGAGGTAGGTGGGGTGTTGAATAGTTACATATAAATTATTTTACGTTGAAGGTTGAGTATATGTTTTGGAGAGGATATGTTATTTAATTTAAGCTTTTTTATAACAGACAAAATTAATTTAGATATTAAAATATATTTCAAATAATACAAATATTTCGTTGTAAAAAAATACAATTAGGTTTTACGGTACATATTATGTGCGGAATTTGTGGAATATTTGGATACGGCGATAAAATAGCTATAGAGAAAATGCTCGAAACACTTCGGCACCGCGGGCCTGATGATAAAGGCGTATTTGTTGACGATAGTATCTCTCTTGGTCATGCCAGATTAAGCATAATTGATCTCAGTCCTCGAGGTCACCAGCCGATGTCAAATGAGGAAGGTGACATCTGGCTGTCAGTCAACGGTGAAATATATAATCATATAACCTTACGCGCTGAACTTCAAGCAAAAGGACATATGTTTCACTCGAATTCTGATAGTGAGGTGATAATTCACGCATATGAAGAATATGGTCTGGATTTTGTTCAGTTCCTTAGAGGAATGTATGCTTTTGCTTTGTATGACTCTTCAAAGAAGATATTGATCTTGGGAAGAGATCCAATAGGAAAGAAGCCTCTCTATTATTTCTATGATAATAATGTATTGTTCTTTGCATCAGAAATAAAAGCCATCCTTGAATTAGGCGTAGGGCGAGAGATCAATTATGATGCTGTATGGGGTTATCTCGCCTATCAGTATTCAGTGGGAGTGGATACTTTATTTAAGGGTGTTAAGAAGGTCCTTCCTGGAAATATCATGATCATTTCAAATGAGGGTATTAGATCAATAGAATATTGGAATATCAAGGAGAAGCTCACTTACGATGATCATAATACCTCAATAAAAAAATTACGTTCTCTTCTGGAAGAATCAACCAAACTGCGCATGGTTGCTGATGTTCCAATTGGCGCTTTTTTATCAGGAGGTCTGGATTCATCTGCAGTGGCAGCCTTAGGAAGGAAATATTCAGATGATGTCTTTCATACATACTCTGTTGGATTTGAAACGTTTTCTGAACTTGAATATGCAGAAATAGTAAGCCAGCATTTAGATACAACCCATCATGAAATAATTATCACAGATAAAATGGTTCTTCAAGATCTCAATAAAATAGCCTGGCATTATGATGAACCTCTGGGAGATGCTGCAATCATTAACAATTTTATCCTATCCAGAGAGGCAAGGAAGGATGTCAAGGTAGTCCTTGCCGGAGAAGGAGGGGATGAATTGTTTGGGGGTTATCAAAATTATTATCAGAATCTGAAAATGATAAGAATGTTTAATCCTGAATCTTTATCTTCCATTGGCTCATTTTTAAATAATCCCTACTTCTCATTACAAAAACATTTCGTAAAACCGAATAAAATAGACAATATCATACGTTACGCGAAATATTTCTGTGGAAAATCTATTGAGGAGTTTCATCATAATACTACAAGGGTTCTTAGTGATGACAATATTTCTGACCTTACAAGTTTAGATAATCCCAAAATTAACTTGAAAGTGAATTATCCTGACCAAATAAAGAACTCATTGAATAAAATGTTGGTTATGGATTGTAAAAATCTGCTCCCTGACAAATTCCTGATGAAGGCAGACAAAGGGACAATGGCGAATAGTATTGAAGAAAGATTACCTTTATTGGATATCAATATTATTGACTTCGCATTTTCTCTATCGTCTGAATTGAAAATTAATAATGGATCTGTGAAATATATATTAAAAGAGTCGGTAAAAGATTTAATACCCAATAGAATTATTAACCGGAAAAAAGTTGGATTCGGAACGACAACAGGACATTGGATGCAGAATGAGTTACGGGAAGTTGTGGAACAGAAGATCTGCGAAGGTAGGTTATTGAAGAGGATTCTAAGGTCCGAAAAACACAAAGAACTCTCTCAGAATATTGATAAAGCAATTTCTACCAATTCAGCCATAATATGGACATTATTTGCTTTAGAAGTGTGGCATGGTGTATATTTTGGAGAGTGAGTTATAGCATGATAAATATTCAAAAAATAAAAATATTGTTATTTTTATGAAACAGAAAGTTGCATTTTTAATTGGATCACTCTGGGGCGGTGGAGCAGAGAGGGTAGTATCAAATCTATCACTGAACTTGAGTAATGATACTAAATGTACAATCATAAAATACGATTGTGAGAAAAATACATATCCATACCGCGGAGATATAATTAACCTTAAACCCTGTAAATATGGAATTATACATGGGGCTTTTCAAAAATTATATTATCTATTAAAATATGTTTATGCTGTAAGATATATAAAATCACAACATGGATTTAAAATATGTATAAGTTTCCTTTCGACATCAAATATAATAAATATTATGTCTGGAGGTCGATGCTACAAATTCTTATCTGTTAGGGCATATACCTCAAAGCATATAAAGGGGTTTTATGGAGGTGTTTATTCTTTACTAACTAGACACTTGTATAACCATGCGGATGTTATTATAGCAGTTTCCGAAGGGGTTAAAAACGATCTTATACAAAATTTCCATATTAAACCTAATATAATTGAAGTTATATATAACCCATATGATACTAAATTAATTCAAAATAAAATGATTGAGGATTTGGAGGGTGATTTTCTTGAGATATTTAAAAATGAGGTGGTATTGACAGTTGGAAGATTAACTCATGTGAAAGGGCATCACCATCTTATTCGATCATTCCAAAAAGTAGTGGAACAGTCTTGCAATACCAAACTTGTCATTCTTGGAAGTGGAGAATGTAAAGAAGAGCTAAAAAGACTAGTAAATGAATTGATGTTAGATGATACCGTTTTTTTTATTGAATTTAATGTAAATCCATTTAAATTTATGTACAATTCAAAACTATTTATTTTATCATCCTTATCCGAAGGTTTTCCAAATGCTATGGTAGAAGCAATGATTTGCGGAACTCCAGTTATTGCTACAGATTGTTTATCTGGTCCAAGAGAAATATTATCACCTGATTTGTTAGAACACAATGGTTTAGATAAAATTGAGTATGCTCAATATGGAGTATTAATTCCTGTTTGTCGTGAGGGTAACAGTGACACACAACTGTCAAAAGAAGAGAATATTATGGCTGATAGCATTATTAAAATGCTCAATGATAAGCAAATGCGGGATAATTACTCAAAGATGGGGGTTATTAGAGGATACGACTTTAATATTAATAATATAATGAAAAAATGGGAGGAGTTAATCGATCGGTACACAAAGGAATAGTTTTATTCTAACATACTGCCCATACATATTTATTATTATATACTAAATTATTTTTCTCTCTTTCAGATATTAATTGTACTACTTCTTCACTATTTAAGTGATAATGTAATTCTATCTCTCTTGTGATCGAAAGTTTACTACCATCACCCACATCCTGCTTTAAACTCAAAGCCACATCTGCTCCATATTTATTAATTAGATAATAATTGAAGCTGTTCATGGTATAGTAGTGTTGAAAATAAAATTTTTCAGTATAAATGTCTGTCAATGTATCGGCGGCTTGCATCTCACTGTGAGTAAATGCCCATCGATGTGGATCATTAGATAATTCTTCATAAAATGGGGTGCGAAGGTTAACTGCAGAATTATTGATTGAAAAAAATGTCACAACCATAATAAGAACGATGCATATACATATTGTATATAACCTTTTATTCGGTATATTTGATATGCTAAGAAGGCTAACTGCGAAAAGTGGCGCCCCGACCACCATTCCAAAAACCAACCACCTACCAGGGACAAAGTTGCCGACATTCATCAATGCGGGTCCATATGCAATAATCATCAATCCAGCTAAGGTACATATCAAACCAAACCTTTCTCTGCTTTGAAAATCTTTTTTTAGACACAAAAAAACTCCAAAGAGCGTAAATGCAATTATAAGCATGAAGCTCACTCTGTTCAAAGGATAATCTGCGATTGCATGTGTTGCGATCTCCCCTCCGGCAAAGCCAGCTTCAATTTCTAATGTTCGTTTAAGTGGGTATAATACGCATTCCAAAAAAGTCGCTCCTCCGCTTGCATATGCCATATAAATAAATCTCATTATAGTTAATGCAGCTAAAAAGAATAATAGAAAAAGAAATGATCTATAATTTAATATTTCACAATTGTCCTTGATAAAATATTTGCCAAAATAAGAAAATAGTCCATATATAGCGATTGCAAGTACGATCACAAGAGGTGAGAGAGTGTGTAAGTATATCGCCATAAATGACAGAATGATCAGCATTATCGTCATCTGTTTTTGATTTCCTTTCTTATGGATGAGATAAAGAACTAACGAGAAGATAACTACCCCAATAGATGTAGGTATCAACCACGCTCCCCAGGAAATATGGAATTGGTTAATTGTTATGAAAACACTTGAAAGTAAAGCTACCTGATTACCGAATATTTCTCGAGTAAAAAGAAAGATGAATACGATGCCTATACTGTAAATGAAACCCCATGATAAGAAAAAGGAATTTTTTAACCCCATGCCAGTTACCAAGAAAGAGGTGAGAACCTCCAGATGGAAGGCCGGGGGATAATTCAGAAGATTAAAACCTGACAATCCCATCGAGATAATTTCAACTTCTTCCATTATCCGAACCCAAAACATATGTACCCAGGGATCCACACCATAGAATCCAGGGTATTCATAAAAAAGACCCGCTCTTAGTATAGTAGCAATAATCAAAATTTTGAAGATGATGTGACTGATTTGATGATTATTCCGCAATAGTAAAATATCGAGTGTTATCAATCCTATACAAATAACTAATAATATGTAGTATATTTGTGGCCTATAGAGAGACCAATGATATATAAAATTGATCACTATTACCAAAATATAAAAAATAACATTGAAGATTTTTATTTTTTGTAATGAGAGGTTCGGTTTGATAATGTCATGATCAGTATTTAGCCGATTTTTTAAAACAAAATATACTATGGATGTTAATAGCAGAGTTACACCTAATTCAAATAGCAAAATCTGACTAAGAAAAAAGTGATTTACCATGACGATAATTGAACAAGTGATGATGGCTGTAACCGCAAGGTAACTATCCGCCTTCTCCAGAAATTTATTAAGAAAATTGATGTTTTCCACCACCATGACCCTCATTCAAATTTTCTATATACTTGATTTACTGTTGGATGTCACCTGTTAGATATGTACTTGAGAACATTAGAGGTTTTTTGCATACTCAATCATATCTTCAAGAGATCGACGAATATCGATCAATGGATACCAACCAGTCTCGCCCCTCAACCGGGCAGTGTCTGCAACCTGAATCGGGACCAACTCAGCTTCAAAGGGCTGTAAAGAGATTGTATATGAGGTATTCATAATTTCAGAGATTGCGCTAATGAGCTCGGATACAGAATAACTGCGTTCTGATCCAATATTAAACACCCTTCCTGCAATGTGCTCAGTAAACAACTGATGAGAGATGAGTCTCCAATATGCATCAACAACATCCCGGACATCAATATAATCCCGGCGGGCATCACCTCCTGTAAGATTGAAGCTATGCCGTTTGCCTGCATGTATCTCTACTGCCTGCCTGGTAAGTCTGCCACAGAGAAAGGATTCTGGCTGTCCCGGTCCAATCAGATTGAATGGACGGGCGACTGCAACGTTGAGGTTATACACATGGCGGCACTGAAATGCTAGGAGTTCTTCTGCTGCCTTGCTAATCCCATATGCACCAACCGGACGGAATGGGGCATCCTCAGGTATTGGGCTGTCGCCAGCATAGCCATATACAGCTGAAGAGCTGACAACAAGAACCCGGGCACCCGGTGCATGCATTCGCACCGCATCAAGGAGGTGCCCGGTATTCATCACATTCGATTGTAAAAGGTCTTCGAGACTTCCGCGGTTCAGGCCTGCAAGGTGAATGACTGCATCCGGTTTGATCTCTTGCATTAAACGTTCAACATCTTCCGTATTGCCGAGATCTACACAAACAGGGGTGCATTTAGTATGAGATATCGACGACAAATGTCGGCTTAATCCCCAGATATGATCGACACTTGCTGTTTGTGAGAGCAGGTGATGGATTAAATGGTGGCCGGTGAATCCCGACGCACCGGTTATAAGGACGTTCATTTTAAGAAGAGGTGCTTATTTACTTCAAACTCATCTATAGCGCGCTCATAGTCATCCGGTCTTCCTATATCAAGCCAGTACCCATCAAATGGATAGCTGTAAACCGGATCCTTTCTGTCAGTCAGCGCATACATAAGATCATCAAACCCAAATGGTCGATCTTTGGGAATAAGATCAAGGATCTCTCGCTGCAACACATACACACCCATACTAACATCAAAATTATAAATTGGTTTCTCTCTGAATGTATGGATCCGTCGTTCATTGTCATGTTCAAGAATACCAAAATCAACCTGTGTATCTCGTTGATACGTTGCGATGGTCGCAATAGCTTCCTTGTGTTTATGGTACTCAATGAGATGCTGATAGTTGAGATTAGTGAGGAGGTCACCGTTCATTACCAAGAACGTCTCTTCAAGATCCGAAATCAGGTGGAGAGGTGCTATCGTTCCAAGGGGTTCTTTTTCCTGACTATACCTTATAGAGATGCTGAGATGTGATGTTCCTTCGAGATATGCTTGAATGATGCCATGGAGATATCCAGTACTTATGATGATATCATCAAATCCGCATGTTTCTAACTGTCTTAAGATCACCTCAAGGATGGGAATATCCCCTATCGGCATGAGCGGTTTAGGAAGAACCGTGGTATATGGATAGAGTCGTCGACCACGTCCACCAGCTAGAATGACTGCCTGCAAGATAATACCTCAGACAGTATACATCCCTGGCTTATAGGATGCGATATGTTCTTTCATCCAGTCAATTGTCTTTCTGAGCCCCTCATCAAGAGATATGGACGGCTTCCAACCAAGAATCTCTTCAGCAGCTGAATTATCACAGATGAGCACTCCCACTTCACTTTTCTCAGGGCGGATCCGCTCCTCACTGTTGAGTATCTGGGCTTCAGGATTGATTTGAGTGACTATCTTCGTTGCCAGTTCACCTATGGTAACCCCCTTGCCATTGCCGGCATTAATTGTCAATCCCACTGACGAATCACATTCAGCCACACGGAGAAATGCCTGAACTGTATCAGAAACATACGTAAGATCACGGACAGGAGTAAGCGAACCGAGGCTGATTGTATCTGAAGTCAGCGCCTGGGTGATGATCGTCGGTATCACGGCCCGGTTCGACTGCCGGGGGCCGAAGGTATTGAAGGGGCGGAGTGTAGCGACAGGAAGTCCAAATGATAGATAGTACGATTCTGCGATCTTATCTGCCCCGATTTTGCTTGCAGAGTATGGTGATTGTCCCTGAACTGGATGTGTCTCATCGATAGGAGTATATTGTGCGGTTCCGTATACTTCACTTGTTGATGTATGGACAATCTTGCTTATATCGTGTCTGCGACAGGCTTCCATGACATTGAGTGTGCCGAGGACATTTGTATTGACATATGACTCGGGGGCTATATATGAATATGGTATGCCGATCAAAGCTGCAAGATGAAAGACAATATCTTGCCCCTCAATAGCATGAGATACTGCAAAGCCATCTGTTACATCCCCCATAATGACTGAGATGCGACTATCATTTTCATTATATCGGCTGTTAAGCATGCCCCAGTCATTCCTTGAATTATAGTGAAGAAAGGCGGTGACATCGGCTCCTTTTAGAACTAGCTCATCAACAAGGTGACTCCCAATAAATCCACCAGCACCGGTTACAAGTACGCTTTTATTACTCCAGTTCATGAAACACCTTTAACTCTTATTTTCTCTTTAATAATGTCATCTTCAGATGTGGAAATTGTTTTGATTATGTTTTCCCAAACCTTTTCAACTGAATCTGATGATACATTTTCAACCGATTTTAATGCATTGTTTGAATATACTTCAAGCATATCAGGGTTTGTTAATAATTTAATAATTACTTCAGCATAGGCATTGTAATCCTGATAATCTGATATAATAAATCCATTATAAGAATCTTTTACAATATCACAAATATCCCCACAATCTGATGTAACAACCGGTAAACCACATTTGAGCGATTCAATTGCAGTATATGGAAAACCTTCCCTTTCAGATGCAATGACAGATATCTTACTTCGATTATACCATTCCCAGATATCTGATTGATAACCAGCAAAATGGATCTGGTCTGTAAGATCAAGAGAACGACTCAATGTTTCTAGATCTTCTCTCTCATTACCGCTACCTACAATTGCAACACGAATTGACGGAATAACCGTTTTTATTTCTGCAGTTAAACGAAGAATTGTTTCAACATGCTTGACAGGGGCTAATCTTCCAAGATAAATTAAATCATATTCTTTTTTAATCGGATATTGTTTAAATCTATGGTCAACAGCATGTGGTAGTATGAATATTTTATTTTCTTCAATTCCACTATTAATAAGGTAATCTTTCGTGTAGCTGCCAGTTACAGTAATAATATCAAATTTACTTAAGATGGAAATTATCATCTTTTTTTTAAAAGTAGATTGTGGCAAAGGATAACAATAAGGATACAATTGTATTGGAATTTTTCCAAGGGTGTATGTTTCGACAGGTCCTGCAATCAAGGAAACACCTACTTTTCGTCTTGTCAATTTTCCTGCAAAGAGAGCCAGATAACCATGCGGAAAAAGAAGATACGAATGGATAAGAGATGGCTTTTCAGCTATAGAGTGGTAAGCTAATTGGATAAATTTTATTGGTATCGTGAGAATAGAGGGTAAATTTCCATATTTTGATGGAGTAATATATTGAACTTTATCTATATCATAACTGGGAGTATCCCGGACGAGAATAACCTTCTCAATTACTCTAATCTTGGTCAGAGGATAAATCATGTTTATCACCATATGATCCGCAAGTTTCATCGTCAAGATAAGTTTCATTTTTTAACTCCTCTATTTTTACCCATATATTTTTTTATTATATTAAGGACGTTAGAATAAGAATACCTATAAAAATTTTTAATGAAATGGACTTTCATATTCATTTTTACAGGTTTTTTATATTGTTCATATAAGAGATTGTAGTCTCCGATATACTCACTATAGTCCGATAATGATCTGTTCTCAAATGTATTTCGAATAGTTTCGACAGATGTTAAAAAAGCATCCGATTGGGGAGAATTGATAACCTGAGTGTGATAATCACATTCATCAATAATAACGGGAATGATGTGTACATCTATTGATTCGAGATTGTCAGGAGAGCCATGGACAGTAATCTTTGCAATAAATGACTCTCTTGTGGAGGGGATGTATGTATGATCAAATATGAAGTTCCCCAGACTATAAATAATCGGCCGGTTTTTGTACATCTCATAACTCTGTGTAATGTGAGGGTGGCCCCCGAGTATAATATCAACACCCGCATCAATGAGGCTACGGCCAATCTGGATTTGATCTGGTGAAGGATACGGAACATATTCACATCCCCAGTGGAGAGATACGATGACTAAATCAGAAATAGACTTTGTTTTTTCAACATCTTTGATTATAACATCCGCAGATTTAATCTTATTATAACAAGCATCTGAAATATAATCATCTATAAAAGAGTACGCAAGGAAAGCAATCCTATAGCCTTTGATATCGAACGTTTCAACCGTATTTTTGATACCCACAAGATGTATATCATTCTCAGTAAGAATCTTGATAGTATCGAGAAATGTTTCCCGCCCATTTTCCATAATATGATTATTTGCAACTGATAGAACATTGAAATGAGCGTTTTTCAGGCCATAGATGACATCAGGTTCAGCGCAGAAAAAGGATGATTTTTCATTCGATTTTGAATTGGTGCTTCGAATAGAACATTCCAAATTCCCAAAAATAATGTCTCCGTCTTTAAATATATGTGAAACCTCTCTAAAGGGAAAATTTGAACCATTTTTCTTAATTACGCTTTTTACACCAAAATTTTCACACAAATCCTGCTCTCCTAACATAATATCTCCAACGGCGTATAAGGTAAAAGACATTAGTTACAACCCCATCTCATTAACAATGAATTTATACTTCCCCGCGCCAGTCCGCTCAATCTCATCAACAAACTCAAACTGAACATCCCAAGAGGCGCTTTTTGACTGGATAATCTGCTGAATAATTTTCAGTTGCCCTTCATTAAAATCTTCGTCAATAACCAATTTTATCTGAATCTCCTCAGCACTTTTTTGCACAACCTGATATTCTTTTATCCCCTGACAATGTTCCCAGAAGATATATAAAAAGAACCATCCATGTACGCTCTTCCCTTCTGGAGTGACGAGGACATCAACAGTTCGGCCGATAACGTCCTCTAAGAGTTTATAGCCCCGTCCACATTCGCATGCCTCATCTGTGACGGATACCTCATCCCCTGTTACGTACCTGATAAACGGCATCGCATAATTATACAGGCTTGTCGCAAGGACTTCCCCCTGCCCTGCATCCACCTGACACCCATGGGAATCAACAACCTCCATAACGCTCCGCTCGGTATCGATATGCAGCCCTGAGTGCTCAGGACATTCATAGGCACCGACCCCCCCGTCATTTAAGCCGTACCCGTCGAACACCTCGCATTCAAATACCCTGCCAATGGTCTCGCGCATGTTGGGGAAGAGTTTTTCCGCGGTGGTGAAGACAGCCAAGGGCTTTGGAACCTCTATACCATTCTCTTCAAGCCATTGGGCGTAAAAGTGGATTGATGAGGCGTATCCCCGAATGAACTTTGGCTGAAATCTGTTTAAGACTTCTGCATAATACCGCATCTCAGCCTCGCCCATGTCAAATGAGGAGAGCTTCTTAAGATTTCTTGTAATTTCGTGAGCTTTAGTAACAAGAATGGAGGATGCCCCTCCTCCGATGGATGAACCGCCAAGAAACACCATCTTGTCACCCAGCTCAAAACCGCCATACCCCCACCCTCGATAGAGAAGAGCCCCGCTTAAAAACCGATCCTGTTTGGATAATCGATATTGAAGAGGGGTGCCGGTTGACCCTCCTGTGGCATGCGTATAATATTTCATCGATGAGAGATTCACCGGTTTAAAATCCTCCCAATTTGCCTTGATTGTATCTTTGGTGAGGATGGGCAGTTTCTCAAGATCTTCTATCGTCTGTATATTCTTGGGAAGGAGACCGAGCCCTTTGAAAAGGCTGCGATAGTAGGGCACATTTTCATAACAATATGAGATCATATGCCGTAACTGCTTTTCTTGATCACGCTTCAGTTCAGCATATGGTCTCCACTGATTCTTGACCAGTTTTTTATATGCAGGATAGAACGAAGCATCCCCTAATTGATGTGCTAATATAAAGAGCCCTTTACGAAACATTCTTACATCTCACCCCTATCAATCCCGAAATACACAATCCCCTTTTCAGCACCCACAAACAACTCCTCCCCATCTACAACCCCCTGGCAATCCCACGCCCCCTGCCAGCACCATCCCCCACCGAGATCCCCCGCATCGCGTTGTCGTCCACGGGGAAGACCCCGCACTCGGCCCCGGAAAGCGACTCCTCGATACTCCCGGCCGAGGCACACTCTCCGGTCTTCTCGCGTGGAAGGGGGTGAAAAGAGCATAGGATCGCAGGTGCTCCGGGGTTGGCAAGCTACTAGATGATCTTGATGGCAGGCAACTGGTGGTGATCCTGGCTCCTGAGAGACGTTTTCGGACTGCCGGAGATCGCATTTGGCGAGGTTGGTGATGTGCATCTTCATGAAATCGTTGATCTCGCCGGACGTCTCGATGAAGCAGTGCGGACTCGGGACAGTATGACTGGAGGGAACGCCAGCTGGAGAACCTGCATGTGCAGTGCTCATGATTTATCACCCGGAACTTGCGAAAACGAATACTGCACTGTGGATTTCTCTTTCATCTCTGCACAACTCCGGGGATAACTCTCAACAAACCATATCATGAACGCAGTTACATCGATCTTATCCTCCAGCAACCGCTTCTGCTTGCCCCTCCACTGTTCTTTGCTCGAAGAATCCTTCAGGATCTCAATCGCCTTACTCAGCGCTGCATTACCATCGGTAAAACTGTACATGAGGCCATAGTTTTCTTCAAGCTCGATAAAATTCCCCATCGTTCCAACAAGAGAGGATACATAGATCGATGGGGTCCCAAGCACAGCACACTCCGATGCAGTAGTTGCCCCCTCTCCAACATACAGCGTCGCGTAGTACAGCAAATCGTGCAGCTTCTCCGGCGAGACCCGCATCCGGTACTCCTCCAGCTCCGGCGGCAGCACTCCTTCTGACGTGATGATGACGCGGCCATACTGCTCCAGCGCTTTTACAAGACCAACCTTATCCCGGATCCCATGGTGCCCCACATCATGGCTCGCCTGCCAGGAGACGAAGCGGACGATGATGAAGGGGTCGCCCTCGGCGAGACCAAGCTCGGCGAGGACGGCGGGGTTTGGAGCGAACTGGTTAGGGTGGAGGTAAGCAAGTTCGTGGTAGCCGTTGTAGCGGATCTGTTTTTGACCAATGTCGTCTCGGTAGCAGGAGGGCGTGCAGATGCTGCTGGCAAAGGGAAAAGTAATACTATTTCCAAATCGTGCGTGCTCCGTATCGGTAAAAATGATAGCGGGCTTCCGGACTACTGTTGCTACATGGGCAATGGATGGATTACCAATACCCAGTAGGATATCTGGGCGGAAGTTTCTTGCAGCTTGTAATATTTTAAAATCCCGTTCAATCCACTCTCGAATAAGGTGAATACTTCCAGTCTTTGGTGAACCGATCTTCAGATAATCAAACTTATAGAGGTTGAGTAACTGTATGGCAACTTCCTTATCCCGTGCAGTCAGGAGAATCTCATCCCCCCTTTTTTCCATCTCCCAGATAAAATGTTTAAAGAAATGTACATGCCCTGGATGCCCTATGTCAATAAGTATCCTCATACATTACCTCAAATAAATTAATGTAATCAATACCACCCGCCATTATTCCTCTCAGCCTGCATATCAAACAGCATCGCAAAGAGCAGGAACTGAGCCCCGATGCTGAACAACAATAACGTGACCACGGCCGGGACAAACATGGCGCCACCCTGGATGAACTTATAGTAGAGTGTCCAGAATCCGGCGAGCACCGACATGATCGAGATGAATGCCCCGAAGACGTAGTAGAAGACGAGCGGGTGGAAGCCGAAGACGATGTACTTCATCTTCAGGCGCCAGAGGAAGTCCTTCAGGAGGAGTCGGGAGAGCCGGACGATGTAGGTGCTGTACCGGATGCCGGACTTCTCCCGGCCATAGCGGGATGGGTGGGGGACATTCTTCACCCGGAATCCATAGACGTTCAACCGGACGAGGACATCATTACAGTACCCATAGCCGGGGTAGATGGCATCAAGAGAGATCGTCTCGAGTGCCCGGCGGGAGATGGCGGTGTAGCCGTTCTGGGGATCGACCATCTGCCAGTACCCGGAGGCGATCTTGGTGAGGAGGGTGAGGAGGGCGTTGCCGAAGAAGCGCCACTTGCTCATCCCACTCCTGAACTCGCGGTCGACGAGCCGGTTGCCCATGCTGTAGTCGGCCTTCCCGTCTACTACCGGATCGAGGAGATGGGGGAGGAAGGCGGGGTCCATCTGGTTGTCCCCGGCCATCACGGCGGCGATATCGATCTCTTCTTTATCCTCACCAGCCTCAAGGACGGCCTTATAGCCGGTGACGATTGCAGCACCGACCCCCTGGTTCTTCTCGTGATGGATGACGGTGACCCTTTTGGTGGTATCCTTCTCTGCAAATGCCCGGGCCTTCTCAAGGGTTGCATCCTTTGAGCAGTCATCGACGACAAAAACGCGGTCAACGAAGTCGGGGATTGTTTCCAGAGTGTCGAGGATAAGAAGCTCCTCATTATAGGCCGGGACGATGACGGCGATTCTGTGGTCACGATACATGAATGGGCACCGGTTGATGCTTTTGGTTTTGTGTTAGCTTTTGAAGTTGCTGTTGCTGTTGCTTTTCTTGTTGCTTTCGCTTGATATTCCGATTGGAATGATGGGTGGAAAGTCTATTGGATTGACTATTGGAATAAATAATCTCTGTATTGATATGGAAGCTGTATCCGTTCAACTAGTTTACTAATGCTCGTTTGCAACTTAAATATTTTGATACGCAGCCATCTGCGCGCCAATCTCAAAAGATTTGAGTTTCTCAATCCTTCAATTCGTTTGGATGTTTTGATCAGACGTGGTGAAGTAGGTGTGTTTTGTCGCCGTTATGGCTGTTTTAAAAAGTTTCGACAAGCGCTTACAGGCAGGTGCGTATCCTTTGTGTATCTGTTGTACTGTGACACTCCTCACCCCGGCAAACCCCCCTGCCCCCCTTCACCTGAAGGGGGAATGAGGATATCCGGGGGTTCCGGGCAATCGCGGGGAGCTCC
>NPIF01006080.1_pt1 | contig 16336 bp, 15 predicted proteins | sample 8637461 | NCBI WGS metagenome assembly NPIF01 (sample SAMN07420641, study PRJNA396082) | bioreactor metagenome | isolation source: sample BR12 brine-fed electro-methanogenic bioreactor BR | place: Japan: Kochi | collected 2016-12-09
AATTGACCGGTGGCATCGACGGCCGCCAGTTTAGAGCCGGTGCGCAGCCCGGGGTCGACGCCCAGGACCCGGTGACCGCCGGCCGGAGGGGCGAGCAGCAGGTTGCGCAGATTCTCGGCAAAGACCCGAATCGCCTCGTTATCGGCGGCGGATTTCGCCTGCAGGCGCAATTCCACCTCGATGGAGGGGGCTAAAAGACGTTGATAGGCGTCGGCAACGATCTCCCTCAACAGCGGGGCGAAGGGGTTCTCCCCGGTAAAAAACAAGGGATGCAGGCGGCTGAGAATCTCCGCTTCGGGGGCCTCGACGCGCAATCTCAGCAGGTCTTCTTTTTCACCCCGGCGCATGGCCAGCATCCGGTGGGAGGGGATCTGCCGCAGCGGTTCGCTGAAATCGTAATACATTTCGAATTTACTGACAGTGCCTTCCTTGCCCCGAGCCGCCTGGGAGCACAACACGCCCTGCTGCCAGGTCAGCTCCCGGACCAGGGCTCGGGCTTTGGCATCTTCGGCAAACCTCTCGGCCAGGATATATCCCGCCCCTTGCAAAGCCTCTTGGGCGTTGCTGACCTCCAGGGCCGGATTGACAAAGGCTTCGGCCCGTTGCAGGGCCGATGCGCCCGCGGCTCGGGCGGTCACCAACGCTTCTGCCAGCGGTTCCAGACCTCGCTCCCGGGCGATAGAGGCTTTGGTCCGACGCTTGGGTTTATAGGGCAGATACAGGTCTTCCAGCTCGGTCTTCTGGCGGGTGGTCTCGATCTTTTGCCGCAGGGCCAAAGTCAGCTTGCCTTGTTCTTCGATGGAGCCAAGAATGGTCTGCCGCCGCTCGTTCAGTTCTGTATGATAAGCCAGGCGTTCCTGCAGCAGGCGGATCTGCACCTCGTCCAGCTCGCCGGTGGCCTCTTTGCGGTAGCGGGCGATAAAAGGGACCGTTGCCCCATCCTTGAGCAGTCCCACGGTCTGTTCGACCTGGCTCAGCCGCAGTCCGGTCTCTTCCCGCAGGATTTTTAGCAGGGGATCTTGATTTTGTTCTATCATGGGAATCCTTATCAGTCTCCGGCCTTTGTCGCCTTGGAAAACTTATGCCGGCAGCGCTTCACGCCCCGACTTATGCAGGTAGTAGTCGTAATCGCCTTCATAGCTCAGCAGCCGACCGTGATCGACCTCGAAGACCCGGTTGACCAGGCAGCGGAGGAAGTGGCGGTCATGGCTGACCAGCACCACCGTGCCGGCAAAAGCCTGCAGAGCCTCGAGCAGAACCTCGCGGGAGAGGATGTCCAGATGGTTGGTCGGCTCGTCAAGAATCAGAAAGTTGAGGGGCTTGGCCAGCAGGGTGGCGAGCACCAGGCGGCTTTTTTCGCCACCGGACAGGATCTCGATGCGTTTTTCCACGTCGTCGCCCTGGAACAGAAAAGCGGCGCAGAGATTCCGTACCACCCCAGCGGAAGCCATGGGCAAGGCGGCGATGACGGTCTCCAGAACGGTTTTTTTCGGATCGAGCAGGTCCATGGAATGCTGGCTGAAATAGCCCGGGTGGACATTGGCGCCGATGGTCGCCGTGCCGGTATCTGGTCCGGTGTGGCCGGCCAGTACCTTGAGGAAGGTCGATTTCCCGGCGCCGTTTACCCCGGTCACGGCCACCTTTTCGCCCCGCCGGATCAGTCCTGAAATACCACTGAAGACCGGATGTTTGCCCCCGTCGGGGAGGGGCCAGGACTTGGACAGGTCCTGGATCAGAACCACGTCATCACCGCTGCGGGGCGGTTCGGGAAACTCAAAGCGGATGCTTTTCTGTTCCGGCGGCAGGGTGATGCGGTCGATCTTCTCCAGCTTTTTCACCCGCGACTGGACCTGAGCCGCATGGGAGGCCCGGGCCGCGAAGCGGGCGATAAAATCTTCCTCCTTGGCCAGCATCTCCTGCTGACGGCGGTAGCTGGCGAAGAGCTGCTCGCGGCGGATCTCCCGTTCCCGCAGATAAAAGTCGTAGTTACCGCTATAGGTGGTAACGGTCTGATTGCCCACTTCGATGATTCGCGTCACCAGCCGGTTCATGAACTCCCGGTCATGGCTGGTCATCAGCACAGCTCCTTTGTATTCTTCGGAGAGCCAGTTTTCCAGCCAGACGATGGATTCCACGTCCAGATGGTTGGTGGGCTCGTCGAGGAGCAGCACGTCAGGATTCAAGGTCAGAATTTTCGCCAGGGCGATGCGCATCTTCCAGCCGCCGCTGAAGGCTTCCACGGGACGGTCATAGGCTTCCGGGCCAATGCCGAGGCCGGTGAGAACCGCCTGGGCGCGACTTTCAAGGTTGTATCCGTCGCGATGCTCAAACTCTTCCTGAGCGTCGCCATAGCGTTCCAGCAGCGTCGCCAGAGCGTCGTCGGACATCGGTTCACACATAGCCGCTTCCATCTCACTGATCCCCCGACCCAACTCCATGGTGCGGGCCGAAGCCGCCATCACCTCGGCCAGGGCCGAGTGGCCGGCCATGTCGCCCACATCCTGGGAGAAATATCCGATGACGGTTTTTTTTCCGCAGGTAATTTCACCACTGTCGATGCTTTCTTCGCCGGTGATGAGGCGAAAAATCGAGGACTTGCCCGCCCCGTTGGGACCGACCAACCCCGTGCGGGTTCCGGCCGGAATCTGAAAACTGGCCCCCAGGAACAGGATCTGCGAGCCATACTGTTTTGAAATATTGGTCAGGTGAATCATGGCGCCTCTCTTGAAAAAAAGTTGCGCATTGGTACCACAGGCAGGGACGCGGCGGCAAGGTCCTTAATGGCGCAGACAGGGGGCAAGGCTTCGTAGATCAACGGATATGTGGCAGGCCACACCGATCTGTCCCATTTCTGAGGCATGCCACACCGGCTGCGGCTGTTTTTCCGGTGGCTGCCGGCGCCAAAAAACTCTCAGCGACCCGGCAGGGGGTTCGGCATGATCATTGCTCGATCATGACTGTTCATGGTTCTGTAGCCCAGGAGTAGCTTTGTCGGCCCGAGATCACCGGTCTTTTGATTTTAGGCAGCGCCTAACCCCGATTCATCAAAGAGGTTGTAGAGGATATGCCCTCGAATAAGTATCACCGTTTTATGGCTGGTCTCGGTCTGTTGATAACCTGTTTTGCGCTCTGCCTTATGCCATTCCCGGCGGAAGCGGCGCGGAAACAGAAGATCCTGGTTCTCCATTCCTACCATCAGGGGCTGGAATGGACCGACAGCATCACCTCCGGCATTCAAAAAGTCTTTAAACCGCTCGATAAAGATTATGAGATCTATTACGAATATCTTGATACCAAAAGGAATATCGGTGTCGATTATGATCACAGATTGGAGGAACTTTTTGTCGCAAAAATGAAAACCGTTCAGTTTGCGGTAGTCATCGTGGCTGATAACAATGCCCTCGGCTTCATAAAAAAGACCTATCGCTTTCTCAGCGGCCGTCCGCCGCTGGTTTTTTGCGGTATCAACAATTACCAATCCGAGCTGATCGACACCCTGCCGTCCGTAACCGGGGTTACCGAGGAGACGGATATCGCAGCAAATTTTGAGCTGATGATGCGACTGCATCCCGAGCGCAGACGAATCGTGGTCCTTTTGGACCGGACGACCACTGGAGAAGCCTTGGCGACCCCTCTGGCGGCAGCCATCGAGGCGTATCAAAACCGAATCCAGATCGAGACGTTGCGGGATTTCACCCTGCAGGAAGCGACGACTATCGTGGCCGGGTTGGGTGCCGAAGAGATGATCTGCCTGCTCACCTTCAATCGCGATCGGGACAACCATTTTATTTCCTATACCGAAGCGGTGGGTTTGCTGCGGGACGCCTCCGGTGTGCCGATTTACGGTCCTTGGGATTTTTTCCTGGGCAAGGGCATAGTGGGCGGCATGATCACATCAGGGGAGCGGCAAGGGCTTTTGGCCGGGCAACTGGCGCTGCGGATTCTGCGGGGCGAAAGCCCACAAGACATGCCCATCAGGACCGGTTCGGGCAACCGCATTATGGTGGATTATAAGCAGCTGCAGAATTTCGGCATCGATTTTCAGCGGATTCCGGATGGGGCTCTGATCATCAATCGGCCGCCGAGATTTTATCAGAAATATCAGGGGGTCTTGTTCGGTCTCAGTCTGGCAGCCGTGCTGCTGCTTGGTGTGAGTTGGGTGCGATTGCGCACCCAAAAACACAAACAGGCCAAGCTGCTTGAAATGAACGTTGCTTTGGACAGCCTTGTGGCAAAAAAGACCACCCGTTTGCGGGCCGCCAACCGGGCGTTGCGTAAATTGGCCACCACGGACGATCTTACCGGTCTGTATAACCGGGGCCACATGGTGAAACAGCTTGCCAATGAAATTGAAACTGCCCAAGGTCATAATGGCGAGCTGTCGATCATTCTGGCCGACCTCGATAAGTTTAAGTGGATCAACGACAATTTCGGTCATAGTGTTGGCGACAAGGTGTTAAAAAAGGTTGGTGCCGCTTTCGGTGCCGCTCTGCGGGACAAAGATCTGGTCGGTCGTTACGGTGGAGAGGAATTTTTGTTAATCCTGCCGGATACGGATCTTTGCAAAAGCATTAAAATTGCTGAGCGCGTCCGGGAAGAGATCGCAGCCTGTCACTGGGAGCAGAACGATTTTCAGGTCACCATCAGCGGCGGCGTGGTTCAATACGCCGGAGAGTCGGTTGAAGAACTGCTGAAAAGCGCTGACGATTTGTTGTACCAGGCCAAGTCTCTGGGGCGAGGTCGTATGGAGTATGGTCTGCTGTAGGGTTATTCCTTCGCTCGACAATCCGCTCGACCTGGCGGCATTTTAATTTTCCATCCCTTTGCGGCCTCCCTTTGACTCCGGGCTCCGTTCGGGTATCCCCCTTTCGGTTATTTTTGCCCGCTGTTTTCCTCAGCCTGGAATCGACTGCGTTAAGAAAAAAGCGGGCCCAAATTCGGCTATTGACCGGTTTAAAGGCGCGGAAGCTGGTGAGGGCCCTTGCAAGGTGGGCCGTTTTTATTGATAATTGGCGATGTCTTATTGGAGTAAAACTCATTTTGTGAACGATTGGACGCTTCGTAGAGGTCGTTTTATTAAGGAGATTGTTATGCAGGCAAGCCAGGTTACCGAGGGTATTTTTCGTCTTAGCGCCAACATCAATCCCGAGATTCTGTTTGAAGGAATCTGGCCGCTGCCTCAGGGGGCGTCGATGAACTCCTTTCTGGTGAAGGGGGAGCAGACGGCGATCATCGACGGTGTCTGCGACTGGGACGGAGTGCCGGAAACCCTCTATGCCCAGTCGGCGCAACTGGGCATTTCCATCCAGGACATTCGCTACGTGGTGATCAATCACACCGAGCCCGATCATACCGGCTGGCTCAAGTCCTTTGCTCAATTGACTGACCGTTTCGAAATTCTGATCACCGCCAAAGGAGCGGAATTGGCCAAGGCTTTTTATGACCTTGAGGTACCCCTGCGAGTGGTCTCATCGGGGGATCGTGTCGACCTGGGCCAGGGCAAGGAGCTGGTCTTCGAGGAAACTCCCAATGTCCATTGGCCTGATACCATGGTCACCTACGAAACCTCCACCGGCACCCTGTTTTCCTGCGACGCCTTTGGCACCTTTGGTGCCATGCAGGAAGCCTCTTACGATGATCAGCTCGATGAGGGGGAGCTGCAATTCTACGAAGGGGAAGGGCTACGCTACTACGCTAACATTGTAGCCAGATTTTCCATGGCCGTGAACAAGGCCCTCGACAAGCTCAAAAAACTCGATGTCCGTATCGTTGCGCCGGGACATGGCCCGGTCTGGCGCCGGGATCCGCAGCGCATCATCCGCCTCTACGAACGCTTTGCCTCCTATGCAAAGGGTCCCGCCAAGCCCCAGATTACGGTGCTCTGGGGCAGCATGTATGGTAATACCCAGCGAGCCCTGGAACCGCTCCTTGAGGGCATTGACGGGGAAGGGGTGAAGGCAATGGTTTACCAGGTGCCGCAGAGCCATATCAGCGATATTCTGGCCTCGGTCTGGGAATCCACCGGTATCGCCCTGGCCATGCCGACCTACGAGTATCAGATGTTTCCCCCCATGGCCGCTATTCTCGACGAACTGGGGCGCAAGCAGGTCAAGGGGAAACTGGCATTTCGGACCGGCAGTTACGGCTGGTCCGGAGGTGCGCAGAAGGAATTGGACGAGATTCAGGCCCGACACAAGATGGCCTGGTCTTTTTTGGAGCCGGTGGAATTTCGCGGGGCTGCGGGCAACGAAGATCTGCAACGAATTCGTCAACAGGGGCAGAATCTGGCCCGGCAGGTCAGGGAACGCTCCCTGCCCGACAGCCCGAGTTGAGAGGGCCGGCTGTTGTTTCGTTGAACACGCTGCGCTTAGCCAGCGGACGAGTTTTGCGAAAACATCTCTAATGCGCCAAAAAAGGATAGGAGACGATGAACAGAAAAGACGCTATTGTCTGGCTCTATCAGGAAATGCCCGAACTGGTGCGTTTTCAGATTCTCGATCAGGCCAGCGTGGAGCGGTTGCGCAATCACTACGGGCCTGTTGCTCGGGAAGGTCGCCGCTCTCTGGGGCTGGTGATCTGTGCCGGTATCGGGGCGCTGTTGGTGGGGCTTGGCATCATGCTGCTGCTGGCACATAACTGGACCGATCTGTCCCGCCCTCAACGCACGGTGTTGTCCTTTTTACCACTGGTTTTGGGGCAGGGTCTGGCCGGCTGGACCTGGCTCAAAAAACGATCTTCCTCGGCCTGGTGTGAAGGGTCAGCCACCTTTCTGTTTCTGGCTGTCGGCGCGTCCATCGCCCTGGTAGGGCAGACCTACCATATTCCCGGGGATTTGCCGCGCTTCCTGTTGGTCTGGATGCTGCTCGGTTTGCCGCTGGTCTATCTGTTTCGTGCTGCTTTACCAACGCTGCTGTATTGGGCCGGAGTGACCTGGTGGTCCGTGCTGGGGGCTGACGACAGATTGCCGGTGATGTTTTTCTGGTTGCTGATGGCTCTGCCCCTGCCTTTCGGCTGGCAGTTGCTGCGCAGCGGACAACGCCGGCTGGCGGCAGCCTGGCTGGCCTGGGTACTGGCTCTGTGTCTGCCGATAGGCCTGGGCTGTAGCACTCATGCCGCTCTGAAATACCTGTGGGTGCCCCTCTATCTCGGTCTGTTCGCCGTTTGTTATCTGCTCGCCGGTCGCTGGTCCGGTGCGATGGCCGTCAGCCGCCCTTTTCGTCTGCTTGGCGGGTGGGGGACGGTGGGTCTGATGCTGCTGTTGAGTGTGCCGGATGTCTGGCAGGATTTGGCGCGCCATGCGCTGCCTGCCGCCGTTAAGGCGGCCTGGCCCGAATATCTGTTGCTGGCGCTGCTGTTGTTGGCCACAACGGTCCTGTTAGGGCGGGCCTTGGTGGACCACCGCTGGCTGGAAGGGATGTTCGGCCTGGCACCGCTGCTGATCACCCTGCAGCTGCTTGCCGGGCCTCAGCGACTGGCGACCGGCGTCAGTCTGATCAGCGTCAATCTCTATCTGCTGATCCTTGGTGGCCTGATCTTGCGGGACGGCCTGCAGGGCGGACGGCTGCCCCGGATCAACGCCGGGCTCGGTATTCTCAGCGCCCTGATCGCTGTCCGCTTCTTCGACAGCCAGTTGCCCTTTACCTTGCGCGGTCTGTTGTTCATCCTTATCGGTTGTGCCTTTCTAACGGTTAATCTACTGGTTAAAAGACGGGAGGGACGCCCATGAGCCGGCTGCTCGNNGGAGTGGTTCTGGTTTCCCTGTTTCTGTTGCAACTGTCGGTGCCGGCCAGCATGATCATCGCTCGGGAAATGACACTGCGGTATGGGGAACCTTTTCGGTTTCGCACTGCCCCCGTCGATCCCTACGACCCGTTCCGGGGCCGATTTGTGGTTCTGAACCTGGAAGCTGCCAGTGTCCCCAAACCTCGGGATCGGGTGTTTGAATACGGACAGAAGGTTCTGGTCCGGCTGGCGGTGGATGAAGAGGGATTCGCCTACTGCAGTGACATTATCAGCGGGGAATCGCCCAGGGGAAGCTACCTCTCTGCTCAGGTGGTTTCCTGGGATAATCAGCGGCTGCGGCTGCGACTGCCTTTCGATCGCTATTACGCCAACGAAAAGCTGGCGCCGGAAATCGAGCAGGCCTATTTCTCCCGTAGTCGCCCGGAGCAACAGAGCGCCTATATCCGGGTACGGGTTCGCCAGGGACAGGGAGTGCTGGAAGAACTGTATATCGACGATCTGCCGGTTCTGGACTATCTGCGCCGACAGGCGTTGCTGAATTCTGAGGAATAAGGAGCGTGTTGTGGCTGAAAAGAAGCGGTTGAAGGCCTGGAAACGGTTACGTTCGGAAGCGGGTGAGGAACTGCCGATATTCAAGGTTCGTTACGACTGGATGGAGAATCCCCGCAACGGTGCTTCTTTAAAAGCCGTTGTTCTTGATGTGCCCGATTGGGTCACGGTGGCCGCTGTCACAGAGGATGAGCGGCTGGTGTTGGTGCGTCAGTACCGTTTCGGCGCCGCCGAGTTCACCACCGAGCTGCCGGCGGGTCTGGTCAATCCCGGCGAACCCCATCGGGAGGCGGCCTTGCGGGAGTTGCGGGAGGAAACCGGATACACCAGCGACGATTGGGTATATCTCGGTTGGGTGCAGCCCAATCCTGCCTACCAGAACAACCGACTGCACCAGTGGCTGGCCCGGGATGTCCGGTTGACGAAACCCCGCCAACTGGATGCGGGAGAGGACATTTCCGTGTCCCTGGCGACCCTCGCCGAAGCCCGGCAGGAGGTCGCCGAGGGGCGCATGCGCAACTCCCTGGCCCTGTTGACCCTGTCCCGCATCACTAATCTGTGGGACGCGGATCCCCGGCAAAACGGTTTGCTGAAAGACTATATCAGGCTCGATCAACCTTCTGGTTAATTCCCCATAGGGTCATCATCTGCCGTGGGTCCGAGATGGTCAGCTTTAGAAAGAAGGCGCTGTGGTGAAGATAACAATCTGGTTGGGCGGTTTTTTGGCGGCAGTTTTTTTTCTTGTTCCTTTGCCCGTCCAAGCCTTGACGGCCAGTGAAATACTCGTGGTCAGTAATCGGGCTGTGCCGACGAGCGACGGCTTGGCCCGTTATTATATGGAACGTCGCCAGATTCCGGCGAGCAACCGGTTGGTGCTGAAAACCTCGGTTGAGGAGCAGATCAGCCGGGCCGAGTACGAAAAGCAGATCGCTGGCCCTCTCCGCCAGTTTATTCAGCAGCAGGACCCCGACGGTTCACGATTTAAATGCCTGGTTCTGATGTTCGGGCTGCCGCTGCGGGTGTTGCCTCCTCCGCAGACGGCCGCCGAGCGAGAGGAACAGAGTGACGCGCAAAAACGTTTGGCTCTGCTGGATGAGAGTCTCACCAAGTTGGACAATGAGCAACGGTTGCAGACAAAAGCTCTGCAGGAGGAAGCGGAAGAAATTCGACGCCTGCTTAAGCATCGCCGCCAGTTTCATAAGGGGGCTTCCGTCGACTCAGAACTGGCATTGGTTATGGAAGCCGACTATCCTCTGCAGGGCTGGCTTCCCAACCCATTTTTTCTGGGATATCGAAATCAGCAGATCGACAACCTGCCCGAACGCGTCGTGATGGTCAGCCGTCTGGACGGCCCGACCGAGGAGATTGTACGTCGTATCATTGATGACAGTATCGCTACGGAAAAGGTCGGCCTGGCAGGCAAAGCTTATTTCGACGCCCGCTGGCCCGCCCCGGAAAAGGAGTTTACTTCGGCTTATGGACGCTACGACGCCGCCCTTCACAATACCGCCCGGAGAGTGGAGCAAAGCGGCCTCATCCCGGTGGTGCTGAACGATGTCCAAGCCCTGTTCCAGCCCGGCGAAGCTCCGGATGCCGCCCTCTACGCAGGTTGGTACAGCTTGGGGAAATACGTCGATGCGTTCACCTGGTCCAAGGGCGCGGTAGGTTATCATGTGGCCAGTGCCGAATGTACCACTTTGAAGAACAAAACAGACCAGGGATGGTGCAAGGCGATGCTCGAAAGGGGCGTTGTCGCAACCCTCGGCCCGGTGGCGGAACCTTACCTGCAAGCGTTCCCAGCGCCGGAAATTTTCTTCGGCTGCCTGCTGGTCGGTCGCAACCCGCTGGCCGAATGTTTTGCCCTGGCCAACCCTTTCTGGTCCTGGCAGATGGTTCTCATCGGCGATCCCCTCTATCGGCCCTGCATGGGTCGGCCGTAACGGTTTAGCAAGTCTTGTAGTCGGCTCTGACCGGCAGGAGGGCGTAGCTATGGACTATGGGCAGGTGAAAGAGGCTTTGCAGGTTCTTGGGCTCGGGGAGCGGGCAAGCCTCAAGGAACTGCGAGAGCAATATCGACTTCTGGCTCGCCAGTATCACCCCGATACCGGTGCCGGGGACCAGCAGCTGATGCAACGGGTCAACGAGGCCTATGCCTTGCTGCTGGCTTATGTCAAGAATTACAGATTCTCCTTTGCCGAAGAAGAATTTTATGAACAGCAGCCGGAGGCCCGTCTTCGTCAGCAATTCAGTGACGATCCTTTGTGGGGCGACACCTGACGGCCTATCGACAGATGCGGGATATCGCAGTAACAGATATCGCGTAACTGGTTATCTTATAATAAGATATCTTGTCCGTGTGGCCGATATGCTGTTGACATCGGAGCTGTTTTTGTTGATAGTAGAACGGCGTTACTCTTCGTTTTCATTAGCCTGAATGTTTTGCTGCCGGCGCAGGGATAGTCCGCCAGCTTCCTAGGGTGACATGCCTTTCCTGAGAGTACCCTTCACTATGGTGACTCTGCTTTTTAGCCGAGGCCATAATCCGCGCACCGTCGTCAACCATGAGCCTGTAAGGAGCCAAAATGAGTGATGTCAACCAAGTTTGGGAAAACCTGAATACTGCCCTGATCGTTTCCGACCCGGATTTCAAAGTAACCTATGCCAATAAGAGGGCCTACACCCTGTTTGCTGAATTGGACATCGCCGGGCTGGAAGTCGGCAAAAACATGGCCGGCTGTCATAAGCCTGAAACCATGCAGAAACTGAAAGGCATCTATCAGGATTTTGCCGACAAGAAAATCAAGATCAATTACCTGACTATGGACGGCCCCGAAGGGACTCTGACCATTGTCAACGTACCTTTCTACAACGGCGACACCCTTGGTGGCGTGGTGGAAATGGTTTTTGAAAGCTCCCTGGCCTGATCCTGCGTTTTGTCGCCTTCCGAAAACAGGGCCTGTCGCAAACAACCAAAAAGCCTGGCGGGAAAATCCTGCCAGGCTTTTTGTTGTCTCGAGGGGCGGTATCAGCGCAGGTGGCGCTCGCGCAAGGGGCTGTTCCGTGCTACAAGATAATGGAGATGTTCGGCGGTCGTTTCTCTATCTGCACCTTCTCTCGGGGATCCTATGTTCCGTATTCGGCGCATTTACGACACCGTTCTGCCTGTCAATCGACAAGCTATTGCCCAAGTCCAGGAGATCCTCCGTATCCGCTTCCCGGGGCTGGATAAAAAAGACATCCGGAAGCTTCCCGAACAGTTGACCAACCCCTTCAAATACCGATTCCGCTCCATCCTTTCCGTCGCAGAGGGGAGCAAGGGAGATGTCAAGGGGTTTGCCTTATTACTCCATGCTCCGGATCTGAAGTTCTGCTACCTCGAATACATTTCGGCAGCAGAAAAGATGGCTGGGCGGGGCATTGGTGGTGCTCTCTATGAGCGTTTGCGGGCGGAAGCCCTTTCCCTCGGGGTTATCGGCATTTTTATGGAATGTCTGCCGGACGATCCGGTCCTTTGCCGTGATCCAAAGATTCTGCTGCAGAACCGGGCCCGGCTGAAATTTTATGAACAATACGGCGCGCGACCCATAGCCGGCACCCGATACGAGACGCCCCTGAAAGAGGGAGACGACAATCCGCCTTACCTGGTTTTTGACAATCTCGGCGAGGAGGTTCGCCTGCCAAAAGAGCGCAGCCGGCGTATTGTCAGAGCCATTCTGGAACGCAAGTATTCCCATGTCTGTCCGAAAGCATATATCGATCTGGTGGTCGATTCCTTCGAGGAAGATCCGATAAGACTGAGAGAGTGCCGTTATTGCAAGGGACAGGTGCCGCTAACTGTCTCGAGAAAACAGCGGCCGATGGATCAGAGGATTGTCCTGGTGGTTAATGATAGACACGATATCCACCATATCCGGGAGCGCGGTTATGTGGAATCGCCGGTTCGCATCGCTTCAATTCTGAGGGAAATAGAACCCACCGGGTTGTTTCATCGGGCCCCTGTTCGGCGGTTTTCCGAGCGTCACCTGAAGCGTATCCATGCCGCTGATTTTGTGGACTACCTGAAGACCGTATGCGCCGGTCTTCCGCAAAAAAAATCGCTGTATCCCTATATCTTTCCGGTCCGCAATGCCGCCCGGCCACCCAAAGAAAAAGCTGTCAAAGCCGGCTACTATTGCATTGACACCTTTACACCCTTAACTCACAACGCCTATCTGGCTGCCAAGCGGGCTGCCGATTGTGCTTTGACGGCGGCGCGCTGGATCCTTGAAGGGCAGCGGCTCACCTATGCCCTGATCCGTCCTCCCGGTCACCACGCTGAATTTAGCACCTTTGGCGGTTTCTGCTATTTCAACAATGCGGCCCTGGCTGCCGAGGAACTTTCCGCGCAGGGCACCGTGGCTATCCTCGACGTGGATTACCATCATGGCAACGGCACCCAGGACATTTTTTATAAACGTCGGGATGTGCTGACGATTTCCCTGCATGGGCATCCCCGTTTTGCTTATCCTTATTTCAGCGGGTTTGCCGACGAAACCGGGGCTGAGCAGGGGCTGGGCTTCAATCTGAATCTTCCCTTGCCGGAACACCTTGACGGCGCGGGATATCGCCTTTCCCTCCACAAGGCCATCCGCCGGATTCAGCGCTTCAAACCGGTATTTCTGATCATTGCTTTGGGGCTGGATACGGCTAAAGGGGATCCGACGGGAACCTGGACTTTAACCGGCCGCGATTTTGTTGAAAACGGTCGAATGCTGGGGGCGCTCCACCTTCCGACGGTGGTGGTTCAGGAGGGGGGCTATGACAATCGGGGACTCGGCAGCAACGCCCGGCATTTTTTCAGCGGGCTTTGGGAGGGGAGTTTTGGACTCTGAGGGTGGAGATGGTTCTCCGGTAAAATCGAGGAGGATCTCAGTCGGGCTGCTCCTGCCAAATGCCCCGCCGGGCTTTGCGGGCATCGGCTTCGGCGGCCAGAAAGTCTTTCTTCAGGACAAAATCAAAACGCCGATAAACGACGGCATAGCCTTTCTCCAGCAGGTTGCGGTTGACCAGCTGACCGGCCGGCGTATAAACGTAAGCCAGTAATCGGCCGTAGCGATCCCGCTGCTCCGCGTCGGTTTTTAATTGAACGGTCTGCCCTTTCAGGGTCCTGATCAGATAAGTTTTCCCTTCCCGGTGTGTACGCCGCAAGTCTTCCGGCGAGATCTTCCAGCGCCGGAAAAATCGATCCCGATGAGAAGCTTCCTGCTCCGGCGCGTCGATCCCGAGGAGACGAACAGTACCGATTCCGCTAACCCGGATGGTATCACCATCGTGGATCCATTGGACAGTACCGGACAGGGTCGCGGCAGCGCTCAGGGAGGGCAGCAGCAGACAAAGCAGGACGATTCCGCAGCGTATGCTGCGGACCGCCGGGAAGCTCATCAGGAACGGCCCCAAAAAACACGGGCGAAGAGACCGGTGAAAAACCCCCAAATCAGGTAATAGACGAGGAACACGACGGGGGTGAAATTGCCGAGCCCAAGCCCCAGGGCCCCATGGGGAGTGTGATTGGGGAATAGATAGAATAACTGCCAGGCGGTAGGCAGCAGGCTGGCCCAGAGGCCTTTTCGAACCCAGTGGTTACGAGCGCGTGGGCTGGCGACAGTGGCAAAATAAGCCAGTCCCCATAAGCCCCCCCAGATCAACTGTGGATAGAGCCAGGCCAGGGACCAGTGGGCCGGAAGCAGCACCTCGGCCAGTTGCTGAATTCCAAGGTTGGCGCCAAGTCGGGCGATGAAACTCGCGACCAGCGCTCCAAGGAGTCCGGCGCAAAAACAGACGCATAACATGGCTTTAGTTCGGTGCATGGGGCCTCCTGAAGGACTGTTTCAAAAAAGCTTTTCGTTGAGGCTGCCGCTGCGGTACCCTTCCAGATCGATGGACACATAATGGAACCCGGCCTGTTTAAAATGAGCGACCAGGCGGCTGCGCAGAGGTTCGCGAATTAGATCGGGCAAGTTCGCTACCGGCACTTCGATGCGGGCGGTACTGCCATGATGACGGACCCGGTAGTTTTCGAACCCCTGTTGCTGTAGAAAGCTTTCGCAGTTTTCGATTTCGGTCAAAGCCTTAAGGGTAATGGCTCTGTCGTAGGGGATGCGGGAGGCCAGACAGGCGAAGGCCGGTTTGGATGCCGTTGGTAACTTCAGCAGCCGGCTTAAATCGCGGACCTCGTGTTTGTTCAGGCCGGCCTCCACCAGGGGGGAAGTAATCCCGAGTTCCTCGACGGCTTGTTTTCCGGGGCGGTAGTCTGCCAGATCATCGAGGTTGGAGCCTTCGACCAGAACAGCAAAGTCCAATTCTTCTGCCCGCTTCAGGCACCTGCGCATCAGCAGCAGCTTGCAATAATAGCAGCGACGGGAATCGTTGCGGACCACCTCCGGTGACTGCAGCAGATCGATTTCAACCAGCTCTTGTCGAACCTCAAGGGCCGCGGCCATGACCTGACTTTCCTGCTGCTCCCGCCGGGGAAAGAAGGGCGAGACAGCGGTCAAAGCCAGGACCTGGTTCGGCCCCAGTCGATCCCGGGCCACCTTGAGCAACAGGCTCGAATCGACACCTCCGGAAAAGGCCACCGCGAGTCTGTCCCGTCGGCCAAGGGTGTGCTGCAGGGCCTGCAATTTCTGCTGCAGATTCAAGCTGAACCCTTGGTCTCGAAAACACCGGTGGAGAGGTAGCGCTCCCCCGTATCGCAGAGCACAGTGACGACGTTGTGTCCGGGGCCAAGACGCCGGGCCACCTGCAGAGCAGCGGCGACGTTGGCGCCGGCCGAGATGCCGACAAAGAGACCTTCCTCATGAGCCAAGCGGCAGGTTGTATCCATGGCCAACCGGTCGTCTATAGTGATGATTTCCTGATAAATCCCGGTATCGAGAACTTCCGGCACGAAACCGGCGCCAATCCCCTGAATCCGGTGCGGTCCGGGGACGCCTCCGGAAAGCACTGGTGAAGCTGCCGGTTCCACCGCAACGATAAGCACCCCGGGATGATGAGCCCGCAGGGCACGGCCAACCCCGGTGATGGTGCCGCCGGTACCGACGCCGGCAACAAAGGCGTCGACATGGCCCTCCAGGGCAGAAAGGATTTCGGGACCGGTGGTCTGTTCATGAATGCGGGGGTTGGCGGGGTTGTTAAACTGCATGGGCATGAAACATTTTTTCTGGTTCCGAATTTCTTCCGCTTTGGAGATGGCGCCGCGCATGCCTTGGGCGCCGGGGGTTAGAATCATTTCGGCACCGTAAGCTCCGAGCAGGCGTTGCCGTTCGGTACTCATGGTATCCGGCATGGTTAAAATCAGCCGGTAGCCCTTGACCGCACAGACCAGAGACAGGCCGATGCCGGTATTGCCGCTGGTTGGTTCGACTAGGGTGTCGCCGGGCTGGATACAGCCGTCCTGTTCAGCCTGCTCGATCATGGCCAGAGCAATACGGTCTTTGACGCTGCCCCCGGGGTTGGTCGATTCCAGTTTGCCCCAGACATCGGCACAGTCTGATCCGGCCATTTTATGCAGACGTACCAGGGCGGTCTGGCCGATCTGGCCGAGACAATCATTGCTGATGGGGATCGGCATGGGAACCTCCAAAGAAGGAAAATGGGCTTGGCCTGAAACAGAAAGGCGGCCCAGGGGCCGCCTTTCTGTCTGAGCAAATCAAGCCAGGTTTTCTCGGATGCGTTGGATGGCTTCGAGGACGTTTTCCCGGTCACCAAACGCAGACAAGCGATAAAACCCTTCGCCGCTGGGGCCGAAACCACTACCGGGGGTGCCCACAACATGGCATTCGGAGAGCAGTTTATCGAAGAAATCCCAACTGCTCATGCCTTCCGGAGTTTTCAGCCAGATGTAGGGGGCATTAACGCCTCCGTAAACGGTCAGTCCGGCAGCTTGCAGGCCTTCTCGAATAAGCCGGGCGTTCTCCATGTAATAGTCGATGGTCTGTTTGATTTGAGCCCAGCCTGCGTCGGAGTAGACCGCCGCCGCGGCCTTCTGCACCGGGTAGGAGACGCC